>VTLG01005918.1_pt1 | contig 31767 bp, 51 predicted proteins | sample 4694571 | NCBI WGS metagenome assembly VTLG01 (sample SAMN12604809, study PRJNA352737) | marine metagenome | biome: ENVO:00000447; feature: ENVO:00000209|ENVO:00000569|ENVO:01000036; material: ENVO:00002151; isolation source: viral sequences binned using virsorter ...
TGGATTGGCCCCTGTTCCTTGTGTCTTTAAAAACTGGCCTGACGTGCCAGCCGGGAGCCGCGCCCAACTGCTACTGTCGCGATACAAAATGTCGCCTTGTGCTTGGCTGGTAAAACCAAGGGAAGAGAAGTTGACCGATCCATCGGCGGGGGTTGTGACGCTTCCCAGGTCGTACAGCACTGCGCTAATTACCTCGACGCCGCTGGTCACGCTGGTCGTCGTCGTGACCGTGGTGCCTGATACCGTATAGTCGGTTCCTGCGAGCTGCACGACCCCGCCTACGATCAAGATGGTGGCGTTGGTGGTGGAGGAAACATCCAGGGTGAAGCTCGTGCCGCCGCCGGTTCCGTGGTTCTTCCAGCTTGGATTATAGGGCTGAAGACCCTTTATAAGTCCGGTCATGCGTTTTTCACTCCATATGCGTTTATCTGCCCGCTCTCAATGGCAGAGCTTGACGTAAACTCAATTTTGATGGCGTCAACATCGGCGGCGCTCATTCGAGCAAAGCCACCTTTGGCTATCTGGACTACACTTTCTGGCGTTGTTGACTGATACATCAGGTCGTATGTGCCGTGAGTGTTTTTCGTGCTTGCTGGGTCATACAACCATATTTGGCCAGAAACGCCGTGTTCCTCACTGCCACTACCAACTTGGTTTGCCGCCCCGGATGTGTCGCCGGTAAGTTTAATGACGCTGTCGTCAGCGTCGATGTCACCGTCTACGCCGCTATCTGAATTATTGACGGTGCTGCTATTAAAAACCCAGTTGTAATCCGTCGATCCCGAATCGTAATTCGACCCCCCATCCGTGGAGGTGTACATATTTAAGTAAACGCCATCTGTGGCAGGAATCACGTTTATCAACATGAACATATAAGCGTCGTAAGTAGCCGAATTAAAACCGGTAAAGGTGTAATTAGGGGTACTTGAAAAAGTAGTTGTTGAAATAAAATTCCAAGCACCGCCAGCAGCAGCCTCAAACGCTGGCGGGCTACCGGCCCCGGTGCTGGTCAACACTTGCCCATCCGTACCCGGACCTACCGCACTGATGTTTCCTGAAGCATCATAGGTGAGAATTTGGCCGTCCGTGCCGGGAGCCATCTTAGCAAGAGTAATGGCATCATCCGCAACGTCAGCAGTATTGATTGTTAAGGCACCTTGGGTGCCGCTTAATAATCCAGCCATTACGTCTGCACCAGATATGAGAGAGTTGCATCGAGGACGTTGGCGACACTGCCCTTGATCTGGAGAGCGTCTGCACTGTTAAGGACCACCTTGCCAGCAAGAACGTCCAGCGTGTCCTTAGATGGGATTGAGAAGTCTTTGACTATGTAGCCGTCATCTCCACCTCCTGTCCTGTCGATATAAACCTCGACATCCACCGCCGCAGTATGGTGGTTGCAGATCGTGATCCCAATCATTGTAATCGTCTCGGACCCGCCAGCCGTCAATGCGGCGGCGAGAGAGCCCGTTACATCATAAGACTTTCCTGTCAAAACGTCCGCCATGATTATCCTCCTAAAGCCAGAACTAGGCCAATGCCTACTGCCCCGCCGCCACTTGGAGCGGGGCTTACCATTTGAAAATTGTCTCCAGATGCCGAAAAGACGACATCTACATATTGATGCTGTAGTATCTGATTTGCGGTAAGGGCCGTGCTCGTTCCCGTTACAATCGCCTTGGCTCCTACGCCATCAACATTCAAGGTACTTGCCCCCGTGTTCGCATGGTTAGCGTGGAAGCCTATCCGCATCCCATCGTAGTAAGCGGCTATGGTCCTGTTGGCGGCGACAGCGTAGGTGTTGGATGATCCTGTGGAGTCTTTGTCGCCCTCCACTGCATCTTTGATTCCACGGGCTAAAAGCCCCTCTAATGCTCTCGCTGAATCATTGACGATAGATGGGGCCATGCCCTCCGGGAACCGGGCAGTATTACTATTATCAACAATATTTAAATCATTCAGTTCAGCCATTTTTTAAACCTTACCTTTGTGGAGCGAAGGGCGACACGATTTGCGGAACGGCACTACCGAAGGCAAAGGCTCCCATGCCGCCTTGGGTTCGAGGTGCGCCCTGTAACATCCGGCGTACTAACTCTGGGTTGTTTTGAAAAAGCATCTGCGCGGCTTTTGCACCGACAGCTTCGGGCGGTCTTGTTGCAAAGTCGCGGACACTTTTGCCCACGCCTCTAACCGCGCCCGGAATATTGCCCGTCGCGGCGTCACCCATTACACCCGCTATTTCTTGGGCAACATTGTCTTCAAAATCTTCTTTTGCGGCTAACCTCCGTGCCGTATCTGATCCCGACAATATGCGGCCTTCATTTTGAGCGATTCGACGCTCATTCTTAATCGTCCGAATAAGTTGTTCTGAGCGGTCCCCAAAGATTACATCTAACTTATTTTTCTGGCGTATAATTTGCGCTGTGATGTCTTGGCCTACTTCGGCACGCCCCCCTACCATCTGTTCTATTTTCTTGATTGTCCCTGTCCGCAAAGCTCGAAGCTCCGCATCGCTCATGTTCGCTACTCTTGCGGTAACGTCATCGATGGACACGGAAGGCATGAGAGCGTCTCGCTCACCAAAGTCATAAGCGGAACCCAGCTTTTTATCTTCAAACGATGCCTTGAGTACCTTGTCGTAATCCTCGTTAAGGTCTCCCGCTAATTTACGGAATTTTGTCCGCAAATCTTGCATCGACTTTAAACGGTTTTGACCGTACTCCGTCGATAATTGGCCGGAGGGACCGCGCTTCGGTTCGATTACATCATCAAGTCCTTTTTTCAATAAATGTAAAAGCTCCGTTTTGATTTCAACCCGATTAGCGTTTTGGAAAACGTCCTTAAAGTCTTCTAATGGTATGCCACGGTTTCTTGCTGTTATTTGTGCTTCTTTCCAAGCATCTTGCATTGCGGGGCGGCTAATCAGTTCCTGTAATTCATCCGTAAACGGAACCATTTTGTTTAGTGCAGATTGAAACGCCCCACTTTCCTCAGTGAGCTTTACGGAAGTCCCGGTGGGGCCAACGGCGTTTTTGAGCGCATTAAACACTCGCGTAGGCTGACCGGCTCTTCGAGCTTCTACAAAATCAACAACGTCAGTTAGTCCAGCCCCTGGTCTGTTTGCGATAGTTCCCCCTAAAGCGGAGACATTGGGGCCAACGTCAAATAGGGCGGCACCCTCACCCATGTCCTTCATGGCTTGGAGCCCCTGTTCTGGGGTCATCTTGTCTCGCGCCAAACTTCGAGCTACTGCCCTCTGCGCTACTTTTTCTGCCGCTTTGTCGGATATTTTAGTAACGATTGGGGAAACCGCTTTTGTCGCACCGCCAACTAATAATGGGGCCGCAATTCCCGCACCCGCGCCAACGCCGCTTCCTACCAACGCACCAGTCCCCCTTCGGCCAGGATCAGCGTAACCCGCGCCAGCGATTGCGCCTTCTGCCGCGCCAACGCCAGGATAGGTTGCCGCATATCGCAAAAGTTTAGGCGCTTGCTGGATACCCTTTAAAGTAGCAACCCGTGCCGCACCCGCACCGCCAGTTAACAGCCCACCCCCTAATTGCATCCCAAAAGCCTTACCAGGGTTAGCAGTCTCATATGCTTTGTTACGAGCGCGAATCTCATTCGCAATTTGGTCATATGATCGATCACTAAACGGAGCGCGAACACCCGCTTCAATCTCGTCAGCAAAGCCAAGGCTTAGACCCTGTCCAACTTGCCGCGCCACGTCAGACGCTCTTGTCTCTACAGGTTCTGGGCTATCAAAATACGCTTCCGCTCTCGCTTGTAACTCCGCCGCTAATTCGGGACGCACTTTCCCATTTATTAGATCGGCTCCAGTGATGGTATAATCTACAGTCCGGCCTGTTTCCCTATCAGAAAAAGTAACTGTGAATTTTTGATTGTCAGCCATCAGATTGTTCCCGTTGATCCAGCAGCGGGAGTGATGTTCATCGTGATGCGCGGCTGTTTTGTTTTTTTAGTTTTCCTAAAACTTTCCATAAACGGTGAAGCCACTCTCGACCACGGAACATAGTTTTGCCTTGCCAATTCCCGCTCACCATCGAGAAACTTGATAAACGTGTTAGCTTGAGCATCAAATAATTGAACAGCAAGTGAACGTAATGCCGTCCTGTTTTCTGGCAACAATGTTTGACCACTCCGCCAGCTTTCTAATAACGCTTTAAATCCACCCGCCGCTCCAAGGGTTCGCGCCCAGTTGTCCATGTCCTCTTTACGAACAATGCCGTCATCAATCATTCTCTGAATAGTCGTAATTGCCGCTAAATCGCCTTGCCCATCCTGTCGGGCGAGAGAAGACACTGCTTTTTGTTTGGCAATAGAAATTTTCCGCAAATCTTCAAACGGCTTTTTAACCCGCTCTCGTGCGTCCCTCACAAGCTCTGCATCTCTTTTTCTAAACTCACCCATTGCCGACCCCACGTTTTTGCTAGGGTCTTCACCAGCGGCTATCAATGCTAGTTGCTGTCGCCTACCGGGGCTGTCAACAAAACCCATTGGCCCGACTTGTATATCCTGTGACTGTTGTTGTGGCATCGCACCGGGTGCTTGTGGCATCGCACCGGGTGCTTGTGGCATTGCCGTTTGGGCTTGTGGCGTTGGCGTAACACCTTGTGGCATTGGTATACTTGCGCTTGTCGCAGATTGCGATCCTTGTGGGCCAAACATCTTCATCAATTGCGCCCTTGCCAGTGCCTGACGCTCCGCCGCTTTTTTCTTTAAATCAAATTCTGATTTTTTTAAGCCGTAGTTCATTTGCAACAAGCGGTTCTGCAATGCCTGATTATTGAGGGCGTTCACATTAGTAAATAAATTTTGCCCCGTTGCCGCTAAACCTTTGGAAAACGCGCCCGGATCAGTTGAAGGGCCAGAAGCCGCTATGAGGCCAAGCCCCGCCGGGATCATCGCTTGGAATAAGTTTTGCCGCCGTGATTGAGGAGACAAGCTAAACAAGCCAGTAGTTGGATTGATGTTTGATTGAGGCATCATTCCTGCAAACATTTTTTACCCCCTACTTTAAAAGGCTGTAGATACCGGCAAGCGTAGCCGCCGTGCCAAGCCCTTGGCCTAATGGGTTAGAATAAAGCGGCGTGGTGCGAGTAGACTCGCCACCAAAAGACCCCCCGGCAACGAGGGACATAAAATCAGCCAATGCTTGCTTGTCGGCGTTCTGGTCAAAGTAAAAGCGGTCCATGTCCTCTTGTAGTTTCGCGCCTTCCTGACCCTCGTATGCGCTACCAACTTCCATCAGCTTCCCGGCATCCCCATACTCCGCTTCCCTTATGCCTGGAGCCATCTGAGAAGCATCAAGCATCCGGTCTCGCTCTGCCCCATAGTTGGCGTATGACATACCCGAAGCTATGTCCCCAAGCTGGTCCGACAGCGTCTCCTGTGCGTCACTGATGGCCGACTGTTGCAGTCCTGACCCGTAGCGGCCCGAAGCGGAAAAACGTGAGTCTATGCCCGGCAAAACAGCCTTCTGAAAATTCCTAGTAACACCCTCCGAAGCCCGGTCTATCGCGCTCTGGAGGTAAGGGTTAGAGTTTAGAAAAGCTCCTCCCGCTGTAGATGCGATATTGCTACTGGCGTTTTGAATTGCAGAGCTTCCGGCCCTCGCCATGTCTTCGACAGCCGTTAGTCCCTCTGTTGTCCTGGGATCGAAATCGATTACGGTATTGTACTCACCGGGTTCGCCGTAGAATGTGTTGGGTTTGTTCAGAACATCCGTTTCTGCCCTTTCAAATCCGGTTTCCAAGTAAGGCTGTTGGCCTTCCCACGGCGCATTACTTTGTGTGACAACTTGCTGTCCTGATGGTTTGCTACTACTTCCCATTTTTTAACACCTTGCGAAAAATGTATTTTGAGCCGTCTTGGCCCATCTCTGTGTAGTCTCTCAATATGCGGCCCCAGCCCTTTCGCCCTTTAATCTCACAAGCGATACAACCGACTGACCGCGCCCAATCTTCGATATGTTCTAAAAACCGGAGAGACTTAAACCGATCCCCTGCCGCAACGACAAAGCAACAGATCAAGCCCTGATCCGTTTGGAATGTTTCCGTGACACAGACCCCCCGGACATCTTCATCCCAAGTGATCCACATCTGATATTTTTGATCTTTCAGACCTTCGTATATTTCATCCAGGGACAGGTCTGTGTAGTCCCCAAGCCGCTCTAAAAACGGCACCGCTATTTGCCAAGCCTTATCTAACCCGCCTTGCTGTACGCCCCAAAGCTGGACCAATTAAAAATAATCCCAACCCCCGTCATCATCCGGGCCACCCCAATCTTCAGTACCCGCATCATAATCATAGCCACTATCAAGCCCACCAGCGTCAGCCCCATCTCCATAAGAGAAGTCACGGGCGTTTTCATACATTCCGGCGGGATCAAGAACATCAAATGCATCAGGGGAGCCCCATGTTCCATCAGCCTTCCAACCCCACCCGTAACCGTGTCCTCCAGACTTGAATGTCCCATCTGGATCAAACATCATCGGTGTTCGACTCTTCCCCGTATTATAGAGCGTCCCTAACCCATAGAGCCCACTGTAATCGTTAGTGGCGACGTGACCATAAGCTGGTCCGGTATTTAAAACGCCATAGGGTGATTGTATTGTCCCCATAGGCCCAGCCGCATTAAATCGGAAATTGCCAGCCCCATCTCGACCATACGGCCCTTCTTCAGCCCCTATTCTTGTTCCGGCAATCATGCCGCCAAAAATTGGCCCCAATATACTAGGCCCGACGAAAGAACCTACTTTTGAGGCAAGCCCTCGCATTTTGTCGTCTTCCGCATATCCCTCTCGCCATGTGTCTTCGCCCAAAGCGTTAAAACGTCCATCTGCATACGTTTGACCACCAGGATAACCAAATACGCCCTTTACCCCGGACAAAAAACTTTCCTCATACGGGTCCGGCGCTGGGGCGCTTCTAAACCCGTCCTCATAAGCGGTTACGCCGGTTATGGGGTCGGTCTCTCCGACTAATGCGGGGTCTACTGCTTGCTGCTGCCCGGTCTGTGATGCGGTTACAGCGGCATCTACAGGGGTCTGATTGGAAGCCATATCCATCGTCATTGCGCCCGGTAAATCTGGGCTAAACGGCGAGTTAAATTGATTTAGCTCCGCCGTAGTAAAATTGTTTAAAGGAGCCTCCCGCGCTATCTCCTGTTGCAATTCAGCGGCGGCAACGGGATCAATCAGTATGGGGTTAGGCTGCGAACCAACCGGCGCAGGGAAATCGCTCACTTCTACAGGCGAGATCGGTGCGCTCTGCAACGCTGGCGCAAGAGTAGCAAACGGGCCTAAGTCTTGGCTTGGATCATATGCTACTGGAGCGGTGGCTGTTTTTGATCCTGTGCTTGGGTCTATATATGTTACCTCTCGCGCTGTCGTAAATAAATCCGTGATTGGGCTCACGAGACCTTTTAAGTCAGTAAAAAAGTTTCCCGACCCCGTTGTTTGTTGCACGGGCATATCGTAACCATCGCCCCCATCGACAGGCTGGGGTCTTGGATAATAGACCGGCGCGACAGGCGCAACGGGGGCCTCTGCTACCTCTTCTTCCTCTTCGGGCTCCTCCTCGTCTACCGGGGGAACCCACCGTGTAAATAACGACACGGGGTCCGCAATACGGCCCGACATTGGTGTGGCCTGTAAGTAAGGCAAAAACCTTGGATCATCAAAAATACTAGCCATGAAAACTTACCCGATACGTTTTGTCTGTATTGCTATCGTTGGGATGCGTGACCACTACAGTCCCGTTCCCCCTTGCGCCCTCTGCGACAAATGTCGATGCCAGTGCCGCCGCCGCATTTGCCGTGGTTGGCGAGAACACGATCTGTGTCTCCAGGCCAATTCGCTCATCGGCAAACGTGGTTGATGCGGCGTTAGCCGTCATTGTGAACAGGGCCGTATTGTTTAGCTTGCCCCTCATAACCCGGCGGGACCATTCCGTTACATCTCGCGCCCATAGCTCTGTGTCAGCAAGTGAAGCCCGGATGCCACTAAAGCTAGTCATGCCTTTATTTACCCATAATAATTTGATAAAATTTTGCCATGTTTGAGACAGAAAATTCCATCGTATTTAAACTTGAAGCGGCCTTAACAAAGGCCACTGAATTGGCTGGCGTGGACGAATATGAAGATTTGCCCACGAACGAACAAAAACAATTAATGGACCTTCAAAACCGCCTCTTGTCCGAACACAATTTCAAACCGTCAGACGTTCACGCCTTTGGTCAGGACGGCAAATTTATTCTGTCAGCCGCTTGTTGCGGTATGTCATAAGAGTATCAATTAACTGTTGATCGATGGGTTGCATGATATGTGAGCCCATGAACGACTTTCCTTCATGTGCGGCAGTCGCGCCCGGATTATCCCTGCGCCTAGCGTCAAACCAATCTCGAAAAATCATTCCGCGAGGGACTGGGACATCAAACCCACCGACATATTCCCCCGGCATCTCTACCGGGTAAGTTTTATGGATTGACGGTTGCAACGTACCTGCCTCATCCAATTTCCCTATACTTTGCCCTGACAATGGAGACATCCCAAATTCGAGGTCTCTCAATTCTGGGTCTTGGATTGCGTGCCTAATTTCAGCAAAATCAGGAAACCCGGCTTTTGTATATTCACCTTTTGCCATAACTTTAGACAAATCATATCTGTGGTTTCCCGTTTCCGCTAACCAATCGTCTAACTTCTCTGACATCACACCAGGGAAGTCATCGTGCTTGGCTTTCATCTCCTTATCAAATTTTTTAATTGCGGCCTTTGTTGGTTCTGATTTACCCAACTTATCCAACATCAAATCTGTGGTCATTTTTGCAAAATCGGTACTCTGCCCAGACATCGGAGAAAAGACTCCGTAAACTGGTTTCCCTTTTTCACTTGCCACTTTTACTCGATTTGAAATGCCTGTCATCGGCCCAGGATGCGATGCCCAAATGCCTGTGGCTTTGTTTCTTAAAAACCCTTGACCGCCTTGCAGTTCGAGTGGGCTATCTAACCGTCCAGATGCCGTTTCGATTAGATCACCCACGTTTGATCTGTCACCATATAGTTGGGTGAAATAACCGCCCACCGGAAAGTCTTCTGGCGTTACTGTTTTTTTCCGCTCGTAATTTTTCGGAGCTTTTACTACCAATCCCGCATCAAGCTCTGCGGGAGCGTCTGGTGCCATTTTAGTTGTGGCGTAAGGGCGAACTACCATTCCCGCCCCTAACGTCGAAGGATCACCTACCTTCATGCCCCGTGCCATTCTTCCAACAGCCGGGATCGTTCCGCCTCCACCAATTTGACTTAACACCGCTTCAGTAACAGGCCGATAAACGTCTGGGTTCGTGTAGCCCTCCGCATATGTTGCATCTTGCGCTCTACCCAATGCGTCGATGCCTTGCTTTGCGCCCTTGCCAATCGTTTTCGCGTCTTGGCGCAATGCGTCTTGGGCTTGCAAAAACAACATCGGCAAACCTACAACCGGGCTCATCGCATCTGATATATCAGCTTGACTAAAGTAAGACGGCACCGCGCCCCGAACCCGATCAGCAATCTGCGAGAAAAAGCCTCGCCCTGGGCTAGTCGTAAAGTAGTCGCTCACGATCCGCCCTCCGCCACATAAGTCGCGTCGATGCCCTGTGCGTGGTTCCAAGTCGCGTCAGCGGCTACCGTTACCTCCGCCCTTACATAACGTGCGTTCACGTCCGTAAAGTGCGCCTCGCCATTGCTATCAAGGGAGCTTGCGCTCGTTGTCGTAATGCTGCCCCCGGTATCGTTACGGTACTTCATCTTGACGCTCATGGCTGAATTGGCAGAGGCATCGATGTAGGGCCGCACCGCATCAACCATGATCCGCGTGTCGCCGCCTATCTCTTGGCTTTCAAAAGTTGCCGCCAAGTTATTACCGGAAAACGTGGCGTTCTTATTATCCGTATCAAAGGTAGCTAGGACATCCCTGCCGCCGGTCCAGATGCGTGAGTCCAACGAATAGCCCAAGTTCTCGATGTTATTAGAGATCGCATCCAGACCCTCTAATGTGAAGCCCTGTGTTAAATCGCGGAACAGAATCTGCGAGTTAAATTCTGCCTCGCTCCACTCATTCAAATCCCAGTTATATAAGACGGCCCTGTCAGCATTCGATGTTGAGGACGATGGGTATATCCACATCACCACTTTGTTGATCGCGTCCGCTGCGCCAAAGACTAGGTGCGGGTATTCTTGGTTAAACCGGGAGAAGAAAGTCTTATCAATTTTCTGTGACCCGATCTGTTTACTGTCTTGCCCGGAGAACACATAAAACCCGTCCGTGCTCAGATAAAAACAAAAGTCGCCAACATTGACGACAGAGTTGGGTGCAATCGTTCCCCTTGCCCGTTCAACCTCGTAAAAGCCGAAAACAGTCGGTGGTGATTCATAGACAATGCGATAAACCGCACCATCCATAAATATTACGCCGTCTGTGCCGCCTACAGCCCCCGTAATAGCCTGGACCCACCCCCCGGAGGGTAAGTCCTGTTGATCGCTTTGCTTACTGGCGGCATCCGTAGAGCCTACTGTGGGCCAGTCTGTCGCGTTGTTTATCGCGCTCCACCTGACCCTATTTGCCATCGCGCCGTCTACGCCATCAAAAGTATTTCCGCAAAACACAAAGTCTCTGATTTGAGCTAAATGTCTCGCCCGTGGTGCCGCCGCTGACAGATCGGCAAAGGCACTACTTGTCCCCATCACAAAGCTCTGGAGATTGTCCGTGTGACCGTTGCAAGCGATTACACGATTGCCAAACTTTATAAACTCCCATGAATCATCAGACGCCGTTGCGTATGCGTCCGTTGACTTTGACACCGCCGAATAGGTCGCAGTGCTCAACAGGTAGAGGTTGTTAATATCCCCAGCAAACGAGTACACAGAGCCGTCGTTAGCACGGAAGGCACCCGCGCCCTGACACTGAGCCGTAAGCGCATTGGTCAACGCTGTCTGCGCCCCCAGCGGCCCGTAGCTCCCCTTTGTGCGGGGTATGCAGTTCTTTGCAACCTGACTGTACATCCCACCTGAATCCAGGGAGGGTTGATCCGGCGCAAACTCTCCAAATGGTATCAATAGTATGCACCCGAATTAATGTTAAACTGTCGCGCTTTTGTTAGGCTGGGGTCTTGCCGCATGAGGGTCTGACCCTGTGTGCGACTGTTGAGCTTGTTAACCTCCAGAACAATTTCATCCCGCATCGGCTTGTATAGGCCCATCCGCTCACCGTTGCGCCGTGCTACCGCCGCCTCGAAGCATGAGGCGTACAAATACGCATCCGGGTAGTTGGTCATCAGCCAATTGGTAGTGTCAGACGCCAAGTCTAGCGCCTTAAAATAGATCGCCGTCAGCGAGTAACCCTGATCGGCTGGCCTTTCAAATTCATACGTCGAGCCCACCCGATACAATACGGGTTGCGCCCTTTCAGTCTGGCCCCAATAAACTAGGTCACGATCTGTGGCCTTCTTTAATTGCTTCTTATCGCTGGTGTAGTAGAGATCAACATCAGAGAGAAACCCTGTCGGCAGAGAAGCCGTCGAGGAGCCCGTAGTGATGGACACAGAGGCCGTTGTCCGCATTTGATGGTGGCGTAGGTTACGATTCAGAAAGCCCTCGCCCCTCGTAATGAAATCAGGCACGGCATTCGTAAAGCCGGTATCCGCTCGGGAAAACTCGGCGGCTATCGCTGTCTTTAGATCATTATAATTTGCTAGGGCCATCGTAACCTCAAAAGAAAAGGGGAGGCCGAAGCCCCCCCGTGATCCTTAGTTCATGCCAATGCGGCAAGCCAATTCTGGACGTATAGCTTTGTAGCCATACAGAACATCAATACGACATGGGAATTTGTCGTTGTTGATGTCGTAGTCCCGAACGATCCGCATCGAAATGCCGTCCATGACCTCGCGGGCCACAAAATCGACACCCTTCGGCTTGAGCAAGTCGGCAGTCGCAAATGCGAAGGCGTCCTTGTGGTAAGCCATGCTGATGTTGTAATCCGCACTCGCACCGATAGCCGTGGAACGGTCACTCTCTAACTTGGAGAGAGCGGCGTTGTTGGCTGGCATTGCAGATACGTTTTGCAATCCGGCGGAGGTTGAAGAATACAGAGCGGGTGAGAAGCTGATGCTTGTGGAACTGCTACCGGCGTCCGCCGTAACAACAAACTGCTTCAATTTCCCAGTGTCGGCTTTGGTCTCCGGGTGTACTGAGTTAACCCCGGCGAAGACGAAGATGTCGCCCTTTTTCCAAGTTCCAGCACCAGTATCGACTGTGATCGATGTGGAGCCTTCCGCAATGGTGCCGGTATCGTTTACAAGATAGTCGCCCGTGCCGTCATCCGATCCCGTGGTGTGGGATGGCATGAGGGTGTTTTCCATGATGTCGGAGAACCCAAACGTATTGGAAGCAACCCGGCCTTCACGATAGTTCTTGCCCACCTTTGACTGATCATTGAAGAGACCCTTGAGAGCATCAACCAGATCAATGTTGTCTTGGGTGTTTAGGTTGAGGCAACGCTGGCTGTAAGGAGCCAAGTTGTCCGTGAGCACCTTAGAAGCGTTCAGAACGTCGGCGGCGGTTATGGTTGCCCCTACGTCTGAAACTTCGTTCGCAACGTCCTTGTACATTGACAGCGCATCGTCTTCGATGTTGGCCGCTAGAACCGCCATTGCGGGCTCTAGGATGCGGTCAGAGAAGTCATCGATGTCCATTGTCAATTCAGAGGAGGTGAAGTTTACATCGACACCTTTCTGGGTTGCGACTTGGAGGGTGACGCTTTGCTCCGTGGTATCTTGCGCGGAGAGAGTTGCGCCAGTGCGGACGGTGTATTGGTTAGGCAACCTGATCTTCAGGCTGTCGCCAATCTTTGCGCCGTCTTGGGCATAGCTGGAATCATATTGGCGATTACAGGTGCCAATAAAGTTCAGCTTTTGGTGGAGGATACGCAGGGCTTCCCGTGTAACCGCCGTTGGTGTGAGTAGTGAGTTAGCCATAATAAACCTTTCCGCATGACTATCCCGCCATGCGTTTAGCTATCTGGGCATTCCGCTTTTTTAACCATGCTTCGGTAGAGTCAGAGTCCGAAGGGGCCGAACGGTTAGACGATTTTTTCGCCCTCACCTTTTCAGCTTTCGGAACTGGTTCCGCCTTCTTCTTTTTTGGCTTTGCGGTCTGCCGCTGTTGAAGTTCATCAAACAGCCGCGCCTTGTTTAGGATCGACAAAACTGCCGGATCATAATTAGTCGAGGCCAGTTGACTTTCGGATAGGCCACTCTTTAGACCGTAGTCGAAGATGGCCCGCTCGGTGTCAGACGACCAATCAGCTACCGCCATTGCTACCTTTTGCCTGTTTTCCTCAGTCTGACGGGCTATCTCTCTGGATTCCGTCTGTTGAGCCTGGGCCTGTAGCTTTTGCAGTTCTTGGACCGCCTGTCCTCGTTGTTCCCGCAAGGCTCCCAATTGTATCTGCGCCTGTTGCGCGGATGCTGGGTCTTGCTGTCCCCAAGTGTTCCAATCAATGCCCTCAAATTGGGCTAATTGAGCGTCAATCACCCGGACGTTAGAGTCAGCTTCTGTGAACTGGGTTTGCATTTTGATGGCTTGCTGGAACCGCTGTCGATCAGCTTCCAGTGCCTTGCGTTGCTCACTCAGCGACTGTGTTTTTTGTGTGTAGTCAGCGTTTTTCATAAACGCATCTTTTGCTGATTTCGGCACCTGTACTTTGGTCCCGTCATCCATCGTTAGCTCAAACAGTTCAGCCTCCACCTCATCGGTATCTTTGGCTTCGTCGTCGTCGCCTTCTTCCGCATCGTCTACCTCGTCGGCTTCGACTTCGTCGGCTTCTGCCTCTTCCGCCTCTACCTCTTCGGTATCTTCTGCGTCGGCCTCTGGGGCCTCTTCCACGAATCCGTCTTCGTCCGGTTGTTCGCTCATGTCTTCCTCAATTAAAAAAAGCGCCCGGAGGCGCTTGTTGCGAGTGGCTTATGCCTTGCTCGATTACCCCACCGGGTAATTGGTGACAGGCCCATATGATCGGGCTTGTGCTAAATCCTTTACAATCTCCGCTTCCGCTTCCATGCGGTCTGTCTCTGCGCGGAATTGATCGATGCCAGCTTTCTGGGCGTCTATAGCCAGCTTTTGTTGGTCTATGTTTAGGTCGCCCTCTAGCTTGGTAATGTAGTCCATTGCGGCCTTTAATTGGGTGCCAAGCATCTCCTTCTCGCCGTCCTGACCACCCGCACCACTGATAACTCGCTCTAGCCGTTCTGCGATTTCCTCCGCACCCGGCCAGTCCAAATTCTTGGCAAAGATGTCTCCAACGTATGGCGCGGCCTGTGGGAAGACCCGCAACAGTTCCATCATCTGTGAAGCGGCTTCCTCACGGCGCGTGGCGTAGGATGGACCCGGCCTCACAATGATGTCGTATTTGCCCTTTGTTAGATCGTGGATGCGTGTCATTGGCATCCCTTGTTGATCCATTACCGGCTGGCCTTGCTCCATCATGGGGATAGGCTGGTTCAGCGGTATATTCTCTGGCGTGTCGTCCTCACCCAATACACGGATCATCCGGCCCTCTGTGTAAACGTGCGGGATCAGATCAAGGATAATCTTACCGGCGTGGGTTACGGCCCGGTTGAGGTTGTCGTTAAAGTGATACGTCGTCCTATCTGCTTGCCGCTTGCGCTCTATGATCGCCTTGCCCGTCACCTCATTGGACTGAGCACCAAGGGCAGAGTCGAAAATACCGATCACCGACTTCATGTCGTCAGCGGCGTTTAGAGCCTCCTGGAGAGCCCCGGCTGGTGGCCCGGCGAATGGTTGCCGTTGGGGCGGAGATGACACCTCATCGGGATCATACTGGAGGTATGGATGGCTTTCCGTGTTAGCCGTAGCCCACTTCGGCCCATCCGTATCAAACTGCCCTACCGCACCGACAAAAGGAGCCTTGGGAGCCAGTGCCACCAACTCAGCGGAAGCTGTACGCCAGTAGTTATAGATGCGTTGCGGGTCTTTTGCGTCCCGGATAAGCGACTTAAAATATCTCTTTCCTTCAACCCAACATTCCTCCCCTAGCACCGGAACAATTGGGATATACATTCCCGGCCACTCTATTTCGTCTAACACTTCCACGGCGGTCATCGTGTACCGCTTGACCTTGTGCGTCTTTGTCATCCGCTGGTTTGTAACTTGGATGCCTTGGACGGCCATGAAGTTCATAAGCTCTTCGTCTAGATCGTCGGAGCCAATGATAGACCCGTCTGACAATTGGACGATCTCCCGCTCTACTTCCTCCCGGACCCAGTAATCCACCACACGGACGCTATCCTCTGACAGCCATTCATCGGCGTTATCGATGCCAGCAAAGTCTGTCTCCCAATCCACCTTCTCAGCGTCGGGGTAATCATCCTCGAATTGATCCAGAGGCATCATCTCTGTGATGAAGCAACAATTCCAATCGGAGGAGTCCACCTCCATTGACCGGGGATCACCGTATACCGTGAACGGATTTGCTACCCGCTTGATGATGATGTCCTGATCGAAGACATCGTTCTGAGTGTAGTCCACGTCTATTCTGAAATATCCAAATCCGCCCGTTACTGCATCATCTAAGGCTTGGTCATATGCGCTGTCAGCGTTGGACTGGACTTGGATATTCCGTAACAGCCCCTGGAGAACCTTGGCCGTTTCTGGGTCCGCGTTATCGTCTACAGGTGAGACGTGGATGGATGGTGTGTTCTGTCTTGCGTCGTTGGATACCTGACGCACAAACGCCGGTAGCCTGTTGATGGTGAGGCAGGGACGGCCCTCCGAAGACCTCTTCTCCTCGTCAGCCTTGTCCCACTGTTCTCCCAAGCGACAAAAGCGGATGTCCTCTTCGGCAAGGGTGCGGTTGTCTTCTTCCGCCTCCACCGCTTGCTCAAATTTGCGCTTGGCTTCTTCGAGAATGTCGTCTTCTTCCATTAGCCCATCCAGCTACCTTGAACCTCATCCCGGTAATCGATGGTTGGCCTTGGCCGCTTGACCATCTTCGGAAACAGTTCTGTGAAATTCCAAACAAGGGCATCAACTCTGTCCGGGCTACCATCGCCCTCATACCCGGCGGATGTCATGCGTACCATTTGCGCCTCTAGCTCCGGGAACGTGCCAACGTGGCTTATGCGCCCCTGTGAATAGAGAGAGCTTATTGGCTCCGCCCTGACGTGCTTGCCCCTTGTCGCAACCACCTCAATGATCCGTATACCCGGCCTAATTGTCTCCAACGTGTGGCGGCACATATCACCGCCCTGGTTGCGCTCTATAACGATTGCATCCGCATCCCACTCGTCGTAAGCCGCGATTGCCGAAGTTGCCCACTCTTTCGGCGTTCCCCGGCGGGAACAGTCATCAAGGACGTATCCCCTGCCTTCCATGCCCAATCCGGCTACTATAATGCCGTGTTCATCCGATCCCGCCTCTGCCGATATAGCCGGGTCTATCGATACGAGTATGCGGCCCATCTCCGGGGCTTCCGTGCGTCGATGGGCGTGTATGTTAGCCCGATCCCATATGGCACCGACTGCCATCGGCTCATACTCGCCCTCCCAAATGTGTGCGTACCGATCCGGGGCGTGTTCGTAATCGTGGCTCCGCTCCTCCTCTAGCTCGTTTGGAAAAAAGCGGTTCTGGTCATAGTTAATCTTGCGAATGATCGCATTGTCCGGCGGCGTTAAGCCCCGAAAGAATTGGTCTACAGGATCGTTCTCATTGGTCGGGTTCCAGCTAAACCATATCTCCGATCCGGGTGCGCGTATCGTAGGCCGTAGCAGCTCAAGGCTTTTGGCTGACAGGGTCTGTGCCTCTTCTACCCACGCCACGTTAAAACCTTCGAGCGACTTGATACTCTCTGCCGTGTGATCCTGCATACCCTGAAAGATCACGATGCCATTGCCAGGGGTCTTGATGCTGTCGTTGAGCACGTCAAACTTATCAGCAAGGCCCAGTATGTTGATCTTGTCTTCGAGAAGCCGCTTGGCTGATTCCTTCAGTGACTTCTGCACCTCCCGAATACACACCGCACGGAAGCCTCTATTCGCCGCTGCATTGGCAACCATCGCCTCTGCGAAGAAGTGCGACTTGGCGGAGCCTCGCCCCCCGTAGATCGCCTTGTAGCGTGAGGGCTGCATGAAGTCATCGAAGACCTCTGATGCTGCCCCTACTCTGACTTGCTGCCCCACAGGATGATAGGACCGCCTTCCGGCCCGGTGTGTTCTATGTTCTGCTTGTCAGTCCAGCCAAAGTTATTCTTCAGATCGAAGATCATTCCGGCAGTGTTTCCGTTGCCGTCTACCAGCCTTTTATTGCGCTGGCTTTCTATCCGCGCCTTCGCCCTTTTTATCGTGAAGGAAAATTCGCTATCTTTTGAGTAGTCTACTAAGCTCGACTTGTCTGCAAAGCCCAGTGCGTAAGCTAATCCGGGAACCGTATAAGGCTCTTCCGATCTGTCGCATTTATCAAAGTAGTTGTCGATCAGAGGTGTCATTTCCTCTGGCGTTTCAAACTTAGGTGGTCGGCCCACTCTAGCCATAACGAGAATCCTTCCGGTTGTTCTCTATTTCTTTTTCGCTGTCTTCGCCGCTGCCTTAAATGCCTTTGCTGTTGGAGCGCCCTTTGCACCCGCCTTCCGCATCTTCTTCGTTTTACCCGCGCCTAAGCGTTTCAAGGCAATGTTACGATAGAGCCCCGGCTTTTGTCTTTTCAGCCGTGCTATCTTTTTTTTCTTTGTCTCAGCCATTAGTGCTTCGTTGACTCCATCGAAATGCCAAAGTCCATCATCAACAGGGCTCCGCACATGATGAAGTTTTTAGCGAACGTCTCCGCCTCATCTTCACCATCAAATTCCACAATTATACGGACCTCGTACCCTTCATCACCCGGTACAAGGTCAACCCGATCAAAGCTCATAGGATACCCCAAAAGAAAAACCCGCCGCCTAATTTTAGGCGTACGGGTTCCTTCTGCGATTACCGTTACTTCGATTCGGGCGGGTCTGTCAAGTAACCAAATCAAGTATTACGAGAATGATTTTCTCAACGATTAGCCATTCCATTTTGGCTCTCCTTCACCAGCTTGGCGGCATACTTCTTAATCCGCTCTTTGGCCTCATCTGTGTCCGGGATGTACACGTTGTATTGCACAATCCCCTTGTCCTTGCGCCGTTGCCGGTATGCGGCTACCCGGTCTTTTATGTCAGCCATTTCCATCTCTCCTATCCTCCTATCATAGCCAGGATCGGGAAGCTGAACCAGCAAGCACCGATAAAAAATATCAACGCTAGGAAATCGAGAACCTCTCTCAGCATTGGATTGACCTCTGCCGCTCGACCTCCAGATTGTCCTGGGTTTGCTGGTAACGCTCACAGACAGATTCAATTTTCTCAAGTTTGTTGATTGCTTCATCTAAAAATGATCTAGCATCATGGATATTCGCCACTTCGGCAAAAACATCTTGTGGGGTTTTGTTTTTCACATCAGAAGATGAACTTAACCATAGATTTAACTCAGTATATGAGTCTTCCAAAATTGCTATTACGGCCCTGATTTCTGTGATATTCGTCTCTTTAGTCATCGCTCTACTCCATCAAAGTTTTGTTGGTGACTAGCCCCGGCAGTGTTCGCGCACTTGCCGGGGCGTTTGATTTAACCCTTTAGCTCTCTCCCACGAGGTAAACGATTGCTTTTGGCGTCAGCATATCCTTGTGTATAATGCTGTGCATGTTGTCCCCAATACTCAGAGGCATCTTTCGGCGGAACTCCCTTCTGAAAATCTGCAACACCATCAGAGTATGCTTCAGTCCTCTTTAATGCGTTGGGTTTGTTTTCACTCATAACCCAATCGGTCAATAGATCGAGTTTAAAGCAATCAAGCTCTCCACTTGTCATTGAGTCTACTCGGTCTCTGGTGTGATCCCAGCTTAGTGGCTCACCAATTTTTTTAGCTAACGAACCAGCCAAGTCTTTTGAGATATTTGTCATAGTTTCTCTCCCCAGTCGTATCCGCTAACCCCTGCCAGTTCATCTTTTACAAACTGTCTGGCTTTGGGTAACGATGTAAATGACGGGCCAATGAAAGAGGACGGCCCTTCTACCGTCACCACATATTTGTGGTCGGTATCGATGCCAGCGTCCCGTGCAATAAAACAAACGATGTGACCGGCTGGATGCTTTCGCTCGAAAACGTATCCGGCTAGGTCGTTGTGGGGTTTCAATTTAGTCATAGTTTCTCTCCATCAAGTTTCACCCCGAAAGCCCCCGCTAATTTAATAGCCGGGGGCCGTTGGGATGTGGCGGGGCCGTTAGGCCACCGCCCACTTGTTGATAAAGCGACGAAGCTGGGCCGCATCTTTTTGCCAGCACTCTTCCTCTTGATTCCAAGGGTCCATCGCTATGTCGAGGCGATTACGAGCTTCGCCAATGATGTACTTGTCATCATACTTTTCGTTCACCTCTTCCATAGAAGCGGTTTCAAGAAGGCCATCCTCAATGTCGATGGTTGCAAACTGGTACACCAACTCATCTACCTTAAAGGCAGCTTTTACGATTGGTCTAATCTTTGTCATTGTGTCTCTCCATTAAGCGGGGCCGTTAGGCCGCCGCCTTTGCATCTTGGCCCCACTTGTCGCCGCGCCGAAAAACTTTGACCCAGACGTTTCCGCTAAGACCAGTTCCACTGCCGTCGAGCGTTGCCCATGCGGGGGCCGTCTCTTCACGTTGCTCCAAGCCCATGCTTTTCAACACCCGGCTGGTTTTCCCTGTCGGCAAAAACTGCTTGCCGCGCTTTGCAATCAAGTCAGCTTCATCCTCATGCAGAAGCCATGAGGAACCGAAACGGGTTTGAATTACACGGGCCTTGACCCGGCGATTGCCTTCAAAAAGACCATTGAAAGTTGCGAGGCCGTTGTTCCGCGCAATCTCTGCCTTGGTGCGATTTTCCTCGCCACATATCCCGTGCGCCCATTGGGATACAAACCCATCGGTGTCGCATCGCTCCCGGCTCTCATGCTGTGCCGTAAACTGTTTATGCGATTTGCCTTCCAAGCGGTCTGCCAATTCAGACCAATCAACGGGAGTAAATTCTGAAAAATCTTTAGTCATTGTCTCTCTCCATCAAGCGGGGCCGTTAGGCCACCGCCTCAAAAAATTGTTTGATAGTTGGCTCGTGTGATAAAAACCATTCACCATCTTCATCATCCTCTTCGAGAATTTTCTTTTGACATAACGAAGACATCACGCCGCCAATTTCTTGTGCTGACCAGTCACCGCCCAGATGCTCCTGAATTTCTGTCTGGTTGAAATTCCACTGCCCGCGAATGCAATCACTTACACACGTAGGAACACCCGTCACTTCGGCACTTAAAGTCATAAAGGCGTTGATGATCTGAATTTCTTTATCTGTAAAAGTCATGTCTCTCTCCATCTGTTTTGTTACTAGAAACACTATAGAGATGTTACTAGAAACGGTCAACAACAATCGACATATTTTTAGAATTTTTTTAGGGCGTGTCTAAAAAGGGAGAGATCACAGGCGTGTCCCTCCATGATTGTGTCTTGCACGGCATTGAGCGCCCCGTGGCCTAGTGACCCTATGACCGCCGCCGTCCATGCCCGATAGCGGGGCCAGCTTTTGGGCTCTGGGCTGTCACCTGATCCCCTCGCACCCGGCGCGTCCATCGATGCGTAGTTCATCGACTTGGTTGACACCTGTGACCTAATCCATGTGACGCACTTCCTGATCTCATGGATGTCATCCTCAAATGTGCCGGGGAGCTTGTTGTCTTCAATCCATCCCAAAATCGGATCGGCATCGGTTGCCAGCCGTCCCCCCTTCAATATCCGGGTAGCCCGTTTCAATGTTTCAGGGGTGGCAAATTGGTAGGGGTCTTGGGATTGTTCGTTGCGGTCATTCATGCGCTTGCGCTCTCCGGCCAGATCATCTCCCTGGCCCATTGCTCTCCCCGGCGGTAAGCCTCTTGAAGCTCTAGCGCGTTGTCCCAGCCAGAAATTTTGGCAAGCTCCCGGATGCGCTTTTCGATCTTGAGCTTTGTGAAGTCTTCCTTGCCTTCCGGCTTTCCTGTGTGGCCCAAAGCCTGGACAGACCGGCAAGCGTTTACGAGATAGGCTACCCGCTTACCCAGCGGCGGGTCATCCTTCCGGGCTCTTTCCAACCCGTCCATCAAGATCGAATAATCAAATTCTGTAAGGGGTGGTCGGAATAGTGCGTTGGGAGACTCGTTAGCTTCGATCAACCAATTTTTAATCGGAGAAAAATCAGGTGGAGGCGGAGCCTCTTTATACTTACTTCTTGACTCTGACTCTGATTGGCACGTTTTAATTTTAGCATCTGCTAGCCTGGTTTTATTATTTTTCAGTGCTTTAGCTTTCCCGCCCTTGCTTCCAGCCTCCCGTTTTTTGTTCAAAATTTGCGTCGTTTTTGTAACCAAATCGTCCATTTTTGTTTGAAAAAAGGTGCCATCCGACAGATCAAAATAGGGCTCAAGCTCGTCCCGAATTTTTGTCCATTGGCGTTTTTGAATGCCCAACATCCGACACATCTTTTTCGGATCGTCGTCTAAAAACCTTCTGGTCTTCCAGGTATAGAAAATGATGTCCGTGTAAGCGCCTCTCGCCTCCAGGGATAGCTGTCGGGTATCGGCTAGATAGTCGCCAACGTAAAGTGGGAGATAGGGCAGTTTGCTCACCGGATTCTCCGGTATTCATCTATGGCTTTCTGGACCCGGTCAGCATACCGCTGGCTCTCCTCCATCCTTTCTTCGCATTTCTTTTTGCCGTGCATAATGGTCGATGGGTCTTTTTTGTAGACCCGGCCAATCTCAGGAAAGCTGTGTTCGGTCTCAGTCGCCGCAATGTAATACGCCGCAAACTTGGCCGGGGTGATCACCTTGGTGACCCGCCGGGTAAACAGACTGTCCAACCGGCACTCAAACACAGCCGCGACAATGGCGGCTATTCTCCTTATGTGATTTTTGGGGGCGCGTTTCGGCTCTATCACCAGCCGCATTAACGCCTCTTCCGTACCCCGCGCTTTCGGAACGAATGCCTTGACCGGCTCTAATTCAACAAAGGGGGTCATGCGGCCACCCATACAATAGCGTTTTTGCCGGACGCATTTTGTCGCCGCCGCTCACTATCCTTTATCATCCCCTGCTTACTTAATTCTGTAATCCGTGGACGGACGGCCAAGATTGTCACCCCTAATTTTTCGGCTACTTCGTCCGCAGTAAAACCAAATTTCCCGGAAGCCAGTAGCGCGTCGTAAGCCTTTGACCTTAATGTGTTAGCCGTGGGGGCAATAGCTTCCGCTGCCGCCTCACTTGTGTCCCGCTTTCCTGAAGCTGGGACGTGGGGGTATCTATCGGCGTGTTCAAACAAGTCCATGAGTCAACCCCCAGTCTTCGACGGTATTCACGACAGATTCAAAGGTTCGACAAATTTCTACTTCGGCCCCGGCCTCTCGCAATTTTTCGTGCGCTATCTTTTGATTTTCGCTAACCCGGCCCTTGCCCGTTTTGAGTTCGATAAAAAACGCATGGGCATCGTGGATGATCTGAAAATCTGGCCAGCCCGGTTTGGTTCCCATCGACTTTAAAAGAGCACCTGTCCGGGCCGTGCGTAATTCACCAGCCGGGAAGTGAGTCCAGGCGACATCGGGCCGTAGAGCCATCTGGAAATATTGATTGACCATTTTTGTGAGATCGCGTTCGGTCATTCTGGCTCCCAGAAAAAACTGGGGGAGACATCAGCAACGCCTCCCCCCAAGATTAACAGGGAGGTGAAAACGATCCCGGCAATAATTGCAGTAACAATTGCGGCCTGTTTTTCGCTATTTGTCATTTTCAATAAAATCCGAATAATCAAGATCCACGCCTTCAGATTTTGCGAATCTAACCAAGGCGGGAATGTGTTTGGACGGAATGGAATTTCTCTCTCGCCACATATGAATCATTTGTGGGGTCAAGGTTTCGTGCGCTTTTGACAACCTAGAGAGGCCACCAAAATGGTTTACTATTTGTGATACCTTCATAACCGTCTGTTATACGTTTCGTGAAACTTTGTCAACGGGCTTGCAAAGGTTATACAAAAAGTATATGCCGGAGGTAATGAGTGAGATACAAAAAAAGCGGCGTGAGTTAAAATTGACCCAAGACCAACTTTCTGAGATGTCTGGGGTTTCAAAGTCTTTAATCGCACAAATGGAAACGGGCAAAAAAAACGTCACGAAGAAAACGGCTGAGAGATTGGCCGCTGTATTAAAGTGCAAACCTATTGAATTATGGATCGGTGACGATCTACAGGAAATTACCAACAGTCCAGGAAAGTTGACGGTTAAAGTAATTGGTGCGGTCCAAGCCGGTGCGTGGCGCGAGGCGTTGGAATGGCCAGATGATGACCAATTTGATGTTACTATATATGACGAACGCTATGACGACCTTTTCGGTCTGCAAGTTGTTGGAGACTCAATGAACGGCGTTTACGCTGAAAATACAGTGCTTGTATGTCGGAAGTATGACGAGGTTAATGAGTTCCCGCCAATATCCAAACGTGTCATCGTTCAGCGTCGAAATGCTACCGGGCAGATCGAAGCAACCGTAAAAGAGTTAGAGTTAATCGACGGCCAACCGTGGTTAGTTCCAAAGAGCACAAACCCAATTTACGAAGGCGTTAAATTTCAAAGCAACGGTGACGGTGATGATGACACCCAAATTGTTGGGGTTGTGGTCGGATCTTATTTGAGGGAATAGTTATGAAATTTTCCGAAAAACTGTGGGCAGAGTTTGCTAAAGAGCGGGAGCCGCTAGAGGTTAAGCAGTCGGGGCTCCGAAAGCTGATGGAGAAAAGCGGTACAAAAACTCAAAGCGATTACAAAAAATTGTACCCAAGTTTTCAAGCTTTGTTGGCAGAAGATGAAGAGGTGCGAGTGAGGCTACAACAGGGCTTGGCTTGGGGTGAATTTATGTTGTCCTTACTAACCAATACAGAAGAACACAAGGAAGACCCCGTTGCATCTTTCTTTACACGTTCGTCCACACACCGGGTGCTATTTTATACTCTTTTTGTAACAGCACTTGAGCGCATTCTTCATTGTCCACAAGGACAAAATCCCGACAGTATTGGTCAGGCTATTCCAGAAGTATGGTCCGTTATGCACAAGGCGGAATTTTCAGGTGAGTCAAAAATTAGAGAAATCTGCCGCGAGGCATTGAAACTAAAATTGATTCATAAAACGCATTGGCGCACTGATAAGCGCCTAAAATTGTATTGGATCAGTTCAAAGGCAGTCGCGTCCTATCTTACAACAATTTTAGAAGATTTTTCGAGAGCTAATGAAGGCCTCCCCGCTGCACGTGTCGCGCTAGTATCAGCTATCGAAGCAAATCCAAATTTTGAGGCGGATGTCCGGGCGCGACTTGAGGCGGCAATTGAGGCTGATAATAAAACTGGCGAAATTCACCAGTAATACTATTTTAACAGTTTACACGTTTTGTACATAATGGAGGTATGAGAATTATCACCACCTTATGCGGACGGACGTTTGTCGGCGAAAATGCCCAGAATATTGGGGTATTGAAAGATAGTGAATTTTTCGACAACGCTACCAATGATGATCAAACAGAGGTTGGTATTGACCAGATTGCGGTCTACACTCCCGAATAATATATCTTTTGTGAATCTTTCTTGACTTAATCTTTCACGAAACGTATACTCTCTACTCACAACTTTGATGGAGAGTTACAATGTTATATCAATTTACAACAGAACTACAAAACAACGGCAAGTGCATCAGTGAGTTTGATTGCCGTGCAGTCATCGACATTCACTATGGTCAGATCGATGTCGTGGACGTTGAAGTCTACACCTACGGTGAGCGCACCGCAGACGGCCAAAAGAAAGAATGGGCAGAGGCCGATCCGATCATTTTACGCCTAGCTACTGAGTGGCTTAAAGGAGCGGGCTACCAAGATGCCCGCGAGGCGTGGGACGACCACTATAATAAGTACATAGATTATGCGGAGGCAGTATAATGGATTTACAGTCTCCCGAAATCGGTGAACTCTTGGCCGCGAAAGTCGCGGCGAGGGCTTCCTTCAAGAAGCTGGAAAAAACCGGCTTCAACCCCCACTTCAAATCTAACTACTCAACCCTCAATGACATCATGGATGCTTGCTCTGGTGCTCTTGCGGAGCATGACTTGGATGTCTGTCATCAGATGTACACCAATGGAAACGGTACGGAGTGTGTAGCCACGCTCTACCATAAGTCGGGGCAATACATACGCTCTGCCCTCCCGCTCATGGGCCAAAACGCCCAACAGCTTGGCAGTGCCGTCACATATATGCGGCGTTATACCTTGCAAGCTCTACTTGGCTTGGAGGGTGACCCATCTACAGATGACGATGGCAACTCTGCCGCTGAAGTAGTGGTGGAGAAAAAGACCTCTGATCCCACATGGGTTGGGCCGTTAGCCAAAACCAAACTTGTGGCCGCTGGCAAGGAAATCCACAGGGACATCCGATCATGTTCTGACTTGGATGAGCTTCGGGCCTTGCGTGATTGCGATGAGACCAAAGCCGTTGTCAAACAGATGAAGGAAGACCTCCCGCATCTTTATGACCATGAGCCTGACACATCCCATGAGGAGGAGAATTGGTCTGGACTAAAGCAAGCCTTCACGAACACCGCCAAAGAATTAGAGGAGAACGATTATGGCGTATGAGCCCAAGCCCGGAGACGGGAGCTTGTTTAAAAATGACTACAAGGACAGTGATAAAAAGCCGGATGCAACCGGCTACATCATTGCCCATCGGGACATCCGCGAGGGCGAGAAGTTAAACCTCGCCGCATGGACTAAGGACGGGGGACGGGGGAAATTTCAATCCCTTCGGCTCTCTGATGTCCGCACCCGACAAGAGCCGGTTGCTGACTACGGCTCTAATGAACCCATTGATGATGAGATCCCGTTTTAGCTCCCTTCTCTCCTCAAAAGGCTGGAGCGGGGTGGGAGCTAAGAGACATTGGCCCCGCTTCAGTCGCTCTCACTAATATGAGATGACAAAAATGAATTTTAACCCGGACAAAGTAGCGGCTGAATTATCAAAGCGCGGGCAAGCGTGGGCAGAGGCTGATAGCCAGTACCGGGCATTCGATGAATCCACCAAGTCAATCCTGTCCAAAATTGCGGGCGAGGCGGAGGGAAGCGAGGCGGCAAAGGATCGGTACGCCAGAGGGTCTGATGAGTATCAGGACCACCTCCAGCGGCTGGCAGATAGCCGTCTGAAGGCGCTTGCGGCAAAGGTCAATTATGACGTTTACCGTGTCTGGATCGACATGAAACGGAGCGAGATTTCCTACACAAAAGCGGAGATGCAAATCAGATGAAAGATGTACTTATTCAAAGTGGGCTTTTCATGCTCATTGGTATTGGAGGCGTGGCCTTATTTGGACTAGGCGCGGCCTTTTTACTTATCGGCTCAATCGAAAAGGGATTGCAATCAATTAAGGTGAATTTTGCGCCCGTGACGTGGACCCGGAAGAAAATTACGGGAGCGGGGGATGCCATGCTTGACGGCCTAGACCGGGTGAGATTGGCATGAGGACAGATGACAGAACCGACAACCTCCTCAGAGACGGTGAATATTGGATCGAAAGAATCCACTTACATCTCAGCCGGGAGGCTGGAGAACGGGGCGTGGTTAACTGTCCACAAAGACAACAAGCTGGTTGTTATGGAGACCCTGACTCAGGGTCAAATCAAGAAGCTGTTGCGTGAGTTAATCGGGGCTCTCTGATGTATTTTCTCATCGTATCGATTGGCGGGGCCGTAATGGCGGCAATATCGATTGGGATATTGGTGGGCTGGTATTTGTTTGCAAGGCGGGAACAAAAATAATGTGGGCTTTAAAAAATGAATTTAAACAAATTAGACGGTGTAGACCTAGATTCGTTTAATAAACGTGGGCTCCATTCAGATGGCGGCAATCTATATCTGCAAATCACTTCGGACACGGCTAAGTCTTGGGTTTTTCGTTTTCGCATCAACGGCAAGAGGCGGCATATGGGATTGGGGTCCATTTACACCACGCCAATATTATATGCGCGGGAAGCCGCTGCCAAAGCCCGTTGGCTTGTTAAGCACGGCATCGATCCCATAGAGGAGGATTTTATGGGCAAAAGAACAAGCCTTCCCCGCCATGAGCGCGATTTTTACCCGACACCGAAAGAGGCGGTGGATCCACTTCTCCCGCATTTGCTAGGCGAGATGCTATTTGATGAGCCCTGTTGCGGAACCTTTGACTTAGTGAATCACCTTGAGGCGGCTGGGCATAAATGCGTTTCCGCTAGTGACATCATCACAGGCCAGGACGTATTCGATATTAAAAGCACGTTTGCGGAGGTATTTATTACCAATCCTCCCTGGACGTGGAAGACGTTAGATCCGCTGATACCGCACCTCTCTAATATGGCTCCCACTTGGCTCCTGTTAAACGCCGATCTGGCACACAACAAGCGCATGGCCCCGCACATGAAAAGGTGTCAAAGGATTGTGTCTGTGGGACGGGTAAGCTGGATGCAAAACGGCATATCGGGGTATGAAAATTGTGCTTGGTATCTCTTTAATAAAGACCATCAACGACAGACCGAATTTTACGCGAGGGCCGCATAATGGGGTTTACAATGAAACGTGGATTGAATAAGGAGGAAGCGGCTGATTACGTTGGGATTAGCTCCTCGAAGTTTGACCAGCTAGTTACCGCGAAAAGAATGCCGCAACCGCGATTAGCAGATAAGCGCACAATATGGGATGTCAGAGAGCTAGATGTTTATTTCGACAGACTGCCAGTTAAGGGTGAAGCGACAACAGGCTGGTCATAGTGGAAGCTAAACTTAAATATCTGCATACTTTTAAAAAAGGCGGACAGGATTACGTTTTTGTTAGACGCTGGCAAAAAAACTGCAAAGCCATAAAAATTGAATCACCAATAGGCTCCAACGATTTTTTTGTGGAATATGCCGCCGCGATAGCAAAACAAGAGAGACTTCACGGCCACCAACAATTACCCAAAGATAATAGTGACACACTTAACTGGCTTATCACAGAATACCAGAATAGCCCGGAGTGGAAGGCATTAAGCAAGGATACTAAAAAGGGCAAGAAGGGCCGCTTTAGATACATTAGAAGTGCCAAGCCTCGCGGCGAGACTTTAGAATTTGGCGAGATCGATTATACCCACATTCAACGGCGGCACGTTTACAAGCTGAGAGCTTTTGCTTTTGAGGAGGGTGCTACGGAAGAAAAAGACGGGGCTCCGGGCAAAGCCAATAACTGGATTAAGGATTTAAGCGGCCTATTTAGGTGGGCCATTAAATCCGGTATCGCACCCGACTACTTTCAAAACCCGTGCGCTGGCCTTGGTAAACTAGCGGAGGGTCCGGGATACCACACTTGGACGGCGGAAGAGTGCAAGACATTCGAGGACTATTGGCCTATCGGAACGATGCAACGGCTGGCCTATGAATTGCTAATTAATACGGGCGCAAGGGTTTCAGATGCTTTCCGGTTAGGTAAGGTCCACGAGAAAAAAAACACGCTAACTTGGAAGCCAGCAAAAACGACAGAGGAGCATGATGAGCGTGAGGAAGACGAGGCGCTGGAAGTTTCTATTCCAATACACCAGAACCTTCGCACGGCCATCGATGCGACACCCAGCGGCCATTTGATTTATTGCGCGACATCGCACGGGACACCCTTCCAAAGTTCAAAGGGCTTCTCTCAGTGGTTTGTTGAGCACAAAGACAAAGCTGGATTGCCAAAGCAGTGCGTACCGCACGGATTAAGGAAGGCTGCGGCGAAGAGATTGGCGGAGGCTGGCGTGGGCGAATTTATGCTTATGTCGATTATGGGGTGGGAAAATCCCAATCAAGCCCGTGTATATATCGAGAAAGCGAATCGTGCAAAGATGGCCCAAAAGGGTATGGAGATGCTCTCCACGGAACAAAATAACGACTAAAAGTTGCAACCGCTTTTATAAAAAGTTGCAACCTTTTATTTTTTCTAATTAAATCAACAGCTTATAGGGTGGGTGGTGACCCCTACGGGATTTCGCGTTTCCAATGATATCAATGACTTAGCAGAATAGTTGCAAGTTTTTCTACCCATTATAACCCATTATAATACACGAAAGTTGCAACCATGTTTTCTGCAAGGGGTTATTGTTGTTCAATCCGCAACATTATCACCTGCACCGAATATAGCCCTCTCTCACCTCTTTAATATGACCGCTGGCATCATAGTCGGTCTCTTGCTCGTTAGAGACAAATTCACCCTCCGGTATTTCATCACCCCGGAAGATTGGGATCAGCTTCTCTCCGATAGGACTGCCGTGTAGGGGATCATTCCCGGTGCGTAGGTGTATCTCTATTATATTGTCTCCACGCCATTCTACATTTAAATCGCGTACATTACGGGGTATCCATGCGGGTAGTCTTTCAACCTCATAAGGAACCTCTATGCGCTCCCAGCTTTTAAACTTGCGGAGGTTCTGGTCTTCGATGATTCCTAGCATTGCGTGATAGGGCTCCCATCGACCATTGGGAAGCTTGTGATAGTCTACAGAGACGTGCGGCCCGTCCAGATACTCGCACCAAAAGTATCCAGGCGGAATGATGCCGTTCTCTTCGATTGAGGGGTTATCGCGTTGGGGATTGAGCCATTTGACCTTGGCTCCAAGGGACATCCCATACAGGTTATATATGGGGCGTATGACGGCTCTCAAATGCCGCTGTACGGGGACACAGGCCGGTCCACATTCGTATCCCAGCTTTTCGGCCACCTCTAGCTTATTGAACAGCCAATGGTGATCTGGGTACGTTTCCCACGCCTCTACGTCATCCATAGCTGGCGCTCACTTTCGCGCCGTTTGACCAATCCTGGGAGTATGCGCCCCCCGCCTCTCCTCCACTGCCACCAGATCGATGCGGCACCATCGTAGTCTTTCCGATTGATGCGCTGGCGAATTTGAGATCGTTGAAAGTTCCCCGCTCCAATATTGAATACTAGCGAGACGGTTGCGGAGAATTGGTTTTCTGTGAGGGGGACGCGAACAAGGCGGGATACAAAGTCTTCTGTTTCGATTAGATCGCGGCGGAGTAGATCATCCGCTTCTTGTTCCGTGATGGTTACATTGGGAGGGACAGGCTCCCCGTCAAAATATCGGATGGCCCCATAGCCCACCGTCCAGACTTGGGCCGGGCATAAATAACTTGTGAGTTTTCGGCCCTCGTAATGCTTAATGAGGTCTAGGCCCGCCTCGTTGGTTCTCATCGTTTAAGGGCGCGCGTCCCGAACCAAAATGCTAAAATACCACTCCAGAGAGACATAATCTCATCATCAAATATGAGTTGGACCGCATCCGCCGCATTGATGCCAGACCTTAGAAGTATAATGTAAGCCGTGCCTTCCGCCGCGAGAAACAAAGCCATAAACAAATACGTTATGACAGGGCGTACAGAGGCCCGTAGGCCATCGATAAAGCCGCCCCCGGATACCTTGGCATCATGCTCGTGAAGGCTCTCTATCTCGCGTATATTGGCCTCTATGGCTGTCCTATCTAGCGCAATTTGCGCCTGACGCTCCATAACGGCCAGTTCATGTTTTTGATCAGATTTCGTTTCAAAATATTGCAGGATTCGGGGGGCAAAGGATGACGCAAAGCCGATAGCCGTGCCGATTAGACTAAGCATTGATATCCTCCCTTATTATGTCTCTGGTAGCCTGACTTAGCTCGTCCATAGCTTGCCCCATTTCCGTGTCTTCAAACTTGCCAGGATAGCTGATCTTCATGCCCACTACCTTCCCATTCGCGTCAGCATCGACGTGGGCGTACAGATTGCCGAATTTGGTTGCTACCTTCCGGCCAAAACACTGATATCTACTCACTTCATACCTCAATTAATTCACCTCTAAATTCCACCACACCGGGTTCCACAACGTGGACGATCTCCGGCCATCTCAGGACGCCTTTTTGTATCGTTAAGACTATGAAGCCCGATCTCCAATTGCGTGGGTTAGATTCGGCATATGCGAACTGTGGCCCGAAGCAATCCGCCAGTGTGCCTGTATCGACGCCCCAGCGTGTCTCTGTTAAATCGGTCAGAGGCGTCACCTTTAGGCTGTGCAAATGCCCCGTCACCATCGTCATCCCAGCCCATAAGGTATTATTATGGGTTGCGTGGATGCCGCCCTTCCATCGATGCTTGATAATCAAGTCATCATTAACCATCAAAGCGTAGGTAAACACCCACTCTTCAAAGTGATCTTCTAGTCGCGTCCCTCGTACCTCATCAAACTCTCTCGCTGCCGCTGCCAGCTTTCCCTCAAATCTCTGATCGTGATTGCCCATTGTATAGAACCGCCGGGCCTTGGGTGCGGCATCCTCAATTTCTAAGAGGCGTTCCGTGACCGCACTTAATTCTTCGGCCACTGTCGGTATGTCTTCAAACCCTCGTGGGGGGTGCCTAGAGATCGAGGCCCCGTCTAGGGCGTCACCGTTCATTACGATTACATCGGGATTCATGTCTTCGCAGAACCGCACAAATGCCCTGTGCGCTGTTGTCCCTTTATCTGAGGGCCAATAGTGAGCATCAGACCCCACAAGGATCACACCGTCTTTTAATTT
>VTLG01009468.1_pt1 | contig 31760 bp, 48 predicted proteins | sample 4694571 | NCBI WGS metagenome assembly VTLG01 (sample SAMN12604809, study PRJNA352737) | marine metagenome | biome: ENVO:00000447; feature: ENVO:00000209|ENVO:00000569|ENVO:01000036; material: ENVO:00002151; isolation source: viral sequences binned using virsorter ...
TCACAAAGCTATTTTCAAAAGCGTGGAATGGAAAGACTATCAATCAGCGAATAGAGCAAAAAAAGAGCAAGAAGAGGATATGTTTAATGCGCGAGGTACTACCGAACAGAAGAATGTCCGTAACGCACACGGCGGAACATGAAGGCATGAAATATAGCGTAACTGTAGGCTATAACGACAATCAAATACCAAAAGAAGTATTTATTAGGTCTGTTAAACCAGGCTCCCAGATAGATGAGATATTGGATGATACGTCTGTGGTGGTGTCGTTGGCCTTACAAAATGGGGTGACAATCCCCGAATTAAGGCGCAGTATAGGTACTGGAGTTGCCAGAAAAGTTCTGGATTTAATGGAATTGCAAATATCTAAAATGGGATTACCAGAAATTGGGTAAGAAAAAAGGCACAAAAAAAGGGGGCTACGGCAAACCATCACCGAACCCCCTTCCTAAGCGTTAAAGACTATATATTTTCGGAATTATCATAACGGCTAGAGTATCGGTTTCCTCGAACCTTTTGCCGTCCTCTTTGTATACCCACCAGAAATAATGGCGTTTGTGATATAGGTCGGGATTTCCTGTCCAGGGCAGATGTTTGTTTGGATGGGTTCTCTCAAGTAATCTTTGCATTTTTTTCTCCTAGGGGTTCGTAAAAATGAATTTTTTTGTGATATACGAACCCTTGCAAAACCATTGTAAAGCCTAGGTTTTTTGCTGTAAGGGTACTGAAAGACGAAAAAAAAGCGTTTCAATACCCCCTATTTGACCCTACAAATCCTCCTTATTGCGAAAATCACTAACACGGCGATATTCATTCCATCGTCTTTTGAGTGTATTGCCCCATACGCTGTACCATTGGCCTAAAGCAAAATTGCTATATATGTCTGGCTTGGCAATCCCAGGAAATTCGTGGCTCCAGTTGCGTATGTGGTGCAGTAATAATACTTTCACATTACCGTCTGGGTCGTTTTGTTTCGCCCTTATATAATCGAGGACGAGCCCTTCTAAACGGAAAATTATATCTACGACATCCTCAGGTGGCTTTGTTTTGGTTTCCCATTTACGAACAGTGCGTGGTTCAACATCGGCAAGCTCTGCTATATTGTTAATGGATAATCCTAACCCCTGGCGATATCGCTTAAAGCGAGATGCAGTCATATCTGACCAATGTAATGCTCCGCGACAGGTTACGCAGTCAGGATCAAGCTTGCGGCGTTTCATGCTGTCACGATAGCCCGACCATTTCTCTAAATCGGTCAGTTTGCTAACGCTTTTCATAAAACGCTTGGCGACACCTATGGCTGCTATTTTCTGTGTCTGTTCAAAGTTAATACCGCACCCCGTTGCACCGCAATCAGGGCATTGTTTGTCGATGACGTCTTGAAATGGTTTAGTCATTTCTCTGTCCTCTCTACTAGCTAGATATTCTTTTGAGGTGACGAACCGCTGCATTTGCAAACGATACGGCGCATGGTGTTCTACAAAACTGGCCGTAGTTAAACGCCCGATATGTTCCACGATTTAATCTTAATAGTGTTCCTCCAGTATAATGTTCTTTCTGAGACACTATTCTCGAATTGCCTTTGTAGGTTTCCCCCTCTGGCAAAATAAGTGTTTCGTAGTATCCTCCCGCTTTTTTCCCACAGTTGGCACAAACTAATTGCTCTTCAAGTTCGGTGTAAGAGCTTTGTCCATTATACGTCATTGTTCATTCCTCTCTTAATGCCCGTAGCCAGGGGCTGTTTGCTGAACGGGGTTGCCATCCCATTTGGTAGCCCAACTATAACTAGCTGGAGCAAAGCCTGGGCCATTACCGAAATCAAAGAGCTTTGCTCTACGCACCTTGTGATCTCCAATATAGCCGTGGGCTGGTTCAACTTGTTCTGAGGCAGAGCCGTCATTCTCAGTAACGACTGATTCAATGTGAATGTACTTCATGAAGTGTTTTGTAAATCCAACGCACATATAGAAATCCACGTTGGTTTGGTCATATCCCCAACTACAGCTGAAGATGTCTCCGACTTTGATGTCTGCACGTTCAGTATGTGTCATGATATTCTCCCCCCCCTAAAAGTTGTAGTTGTAAAATTTGCGAGGTGCGTCAGCCATTACATGACGGCCAAAACTGGAGTGAAAGTTGCCATCCTTGCGGAGCCTAGCGCGAATTACTGGGGTGCTCGTGTCGCTCTCTATTGACCATTTCTGGTCATGCTGGTTTGAGCAATGATGCGAGAAGCCACCAGCCTGGATCTCTTTTTTCCAAGGAAGTGCTGTGGCGGTCATCTCACGAACCTCGATGGTTTTGTCAGAAATTACACGGACAACCTCAAAAGGTTTCACGTCAGAGTACATGATTAAGTTTGCGAATTTTTTGATTTCGTTGTTTTTCATGGTATTCTCCCCTCTGGGTTTATGGGCCTAATGCCCGTTTACTTGATTATTATACCAAACTGGTTATAGAAGTATATAGCTAAGTTATCTATATATATCAGGGGTTTAGGAGGCACTATGCCGATACAGCAGGTAAAAGGTGGATGGAAATGGGGAAAGTCTGGTAAGGTATACGCTACGAAAAAGGGAGCGGTTGACCAGGCGAAAGCAATTTACGCATCTGGATACAAGAAGAAAAAACCAGCACTATAAAAAGACAATGGGGAAACGTAGCAATTTTGAACGAAAGCCAAGAGATTTTTACCCAACCCCAAAGGCAGCGGTAATCCCCCTTATTCCACATTTACCAAAAACGGGGTTATTTTCTGAGCCTTGTGCTGGTGACGGGAGCCTTATTAAACACATAGAAGAATTATCTAATTTGCACTGTTACATGGCGATAGATATTGAGCCTCGTAGGGACGACATAGGGGATGGCGATGTTCTTTCAGTTGATGTTAGCGGGTGTGATTTGACGATAACTAACCCGCCGTGGGATAGAAAAATACTGCACCCAACTATTTTACAGTTATCAAAACAAACGCCGACTTGGTTACTTTTTGATTCAGATTGGATGCACACCAAACAAAGCATCCCATATATGGATATATGCCATAAAATTGTCAGCGTGGGCCGCGTTAAGTGGTTTGGAAATATGACAGGGAAGGACAATTGTTCCTGGTATTTGTTTGATAAAGAAACGAATACTACTATATTCGTTGGTAGGAGGCAGTAATGCAGTTCAAGCAGGTAGACATACAAGGAGAAACGAGATGCACGTTCCGACTAAAGAGTCTAAAGAACAAGTGCAGATGCTGGCAACCATAGGAACGCCACAAACAATAATCGCAAAAATTATAGGAATTAATAGGGAAACTTTAGCGAAACGCTATTCCGATGAATTAGAGCTTAGTAGATCAAAAGCTGACGCCCGTGTTGCTCTGTCTTTATACCAGAACGCGATTAACGGGAACGTGGCTGCACAGATCTTTTGGTGTAAAACCAGGTTAGGTTGGAAAGAAACCCAGGTTGTGGAAAGCAGAGAGTTCGCTGTATTTATAGAAGGCCCAGAACTAACGGAGGAGGAATGGCTAACAGAATCGCTTGGGGACCACAAGCTGGACCGCAAGCCTCATTAGTACGCTGCCCTGTTGAGGAGATCTTTTACGGAGGAGCAAGAGGAGGAGGCAAGAGCGACGGCGTTTTAGGTAAGTTCGCTTTGAAGGCTGCGAAGCATGGTGGTCATGTCAGAGGTATATTCTTTAGACGGGAGTATCCGCAGCTTGAGGCAGCGATAGACCGAAGCAAACAAATATACGGGTCAGTCGGCGCCGAATGGCAAGATTACAAAAAGACCTGGACGTTTCCTAATGGTGCAACATTAAGGTTTAGACCTTTGGAACGTGATTCTGATAGTGAGAAGTTCCAAGGCCATTCATACACCGATGTTATATGGGACGAACTGGGCAATTATCCAAGTCAAATACCTGTAATGAAAATCAAAGCTACCTTGCGGTCAGCGGAGGGCATTCCCTGTCAAATGTACGGTACTGGGAACCCTGGTGGGCCTGGTCATAACTGGGTCAAAAGCAGGTATGTCGATCCAGCACCGCAGGGTTATACGATAATAGAAGAAAACAACACCAGGCGGGTATTCATCCCTGCCAAAGTAGATAACAACCAGCTATTACTGAAAAACGACCCCCATTATGTAGACCGCTTGAAAGCGACAGGTTCTGCCGAATTAGTAAGAGCGTGGTTAGAGGGTGATTGGGATGTTGTCGAAGGTGCGTTTTTTGAGTGCTGGAGGTCCGATCAACACGTTATTGAGCCGTTTGCTATACCTGAGCATTGGTTGAAGTTCCGCTCGTTTGATTGGGGCTCCGCTTCACCTTTTAGTGTTGGTTGGTGGGCTGTATCAGATGGTATGGATGTTGATGGCCGTGTATATCCAAAGGGTGCAATGATACGTTATCGGGAATGGTATGGAGCGAGCGCACCGAATACTGGTTTGAAAATTACTAACGAAGCGATAGCTGTAGGGATAAAACAACGGGAAGGAAAAGAACCAATAACTTATGGGGTAGCCGACCCAAGTATTTTCATGGTACAAGGAGGCCCATCCATAGCTGAACAGATGGCGAAAGCTGGCGTACTATGGAGAAGGGCAGACAACAAACGCATCGGAGGTAGGGGTGCAATGTCTGGTTGGGCAGAAATGCGATCAAGAATGGTAGGCGATGATAGTCCTATGATTTATTGCTTTAATACTTGTGTTGATTCAATACGCACAATTCCTAGTTTGCCGCACGACCCTAACAGAGCGGAAGATTTAGATACAACCTCAGAAGATCACGCTGCTGACGAGTGGCGTTATGCGTGTATGTCAAGACCTTGGGCGAAAAAGCCGCCTGTGAGCTTGCCTGATATTAGTAAGACACCAACCTTTAATGATATGCTGAAATATACGGACGAAGTTAGGGGAACAAATTGAACACTGAGGACGATTATGCTCCAGATGAGATGGTTCAACGCTGGAGGCATGAGCTTGACCTGGCTTCAAAGCGTGAGCAAAAGTGGCGTAAAACTGCCGAAAAAATAGAGAAACGCTATCGGAATGATGGCGAAAACAAGGGCAAGACCTTCAATATTCTGTGGGCGAATACGGAAACTCTCAGACCAGCATTATATTCTAATACAGCAAAGCCTGATGTCAGGCGTAGGTTTGGGGCTGGCGATACAGTAGCCAGAGGCGGCTCTATGGTTATTGAGCGTTCCATAGAAGCAATGGTCGATAATAGCGAGTTTGATATATCTGTAGAGCGCACCGTTCAGGATATGCTGTTGACGGGTCGTGGTATTACCAGGGTGCATTATCGCCCCAAGTACGAAATGATGTCTACTCGTATGACCTTGACAGAAGCAAACTCCGACACAGAGCCGTTTTTACGTTATACAGATGAAAACGGGGAGGAACAGGAACCAGAGTTTGACGAAGAGGGCGCATTTTTTGCGATGGATGAGGAGGTATTGGTAGACGAGACTGTAGAGGTTGAGTTTATACCATACGATCAAATCCGTTTCGGCCCTGCAAGGCAATGGTCGGAGGTTCAGTGGGTTGCATTTGAAACGATTCAGACACGCGAAGATTTAGTTGAGAATTTCGGGGATAAAGGAAAGCAAGCCCCGATGACCATTCTGCCAGACGGATACGATCCCGAATTGCCCGATGATATTGTCAAGAGATGTAGGGTCTGGGAGATATGGGATAAACGAACCAGGAAAGTCATTTTTATAGGCGAAGGTTATGACGAGCCATTAGATGTTCGTGACGATCCCCTTAATCTAAAAGACTTTTTCCCAATGCCACGGCCTCTGTATTCAATAGAAACAGACCGCACAATGATGCCTGTGCCTGAGTTTGAATTGTATAAAGACCAGGCAGATGAACTGAACGACATAACAGCACGTATAAATCATCTGGTGAATATGTTGAAGGTTCGCGGCGTATACGATGCCGCTAATGAGGAACTTGGTAATATATTCAATACCCGTGAAGGCACAATGATTCCAGCGCACAACTGGACATCGTTTTCAGAAAAGGGAGGCTTTAGAGGCTCTATAGATTTTATACCAATTGAAAGCACTGCACAGGTCTTGGTTGGCATGTATCAGGAACGCACAAGATTGATACAAAGTATTTTTGAATTGACAGGCATTTCCGATATTCAAAGGGGATCGACAGACCCAAGGGAAACCAAAGGCGCACAGATGTTGAAGGCGCAGTTCTCCTCTTTGCGTTTAATTCCTAGACAAAAGAAAGTGGAGCGATTTGTACGAGATATTTTCCGCTTGATGGCAGAAGTAATCGGAGAAGTGTTTAGCCCTGAAACCATGTCAAGAATGACAGGTTTGCCAGTAACGCCCGAAATACTTGATCTGTTACGGGATGACGACAGTTATCAGATTGAAGTCGAAACCGACAGCACAGTTATAGCAGATGAACAGGCAGACAAAGCGGCAGTAGCGGAATATTTACAGGCAGTCGGTGGCTTTATGCAGTTAGTAACGCAAAGCGGCATTCCACAGGAAGTAGCATTGAAAATATTGTTATGGGCGTCCAGGCGTTTCAAGGTTAGCAGGGAAATTGAAGATTTGATTGAACAGCAACCACAACAACAGCAGCAGCAAGGTCCAAGCAAAGAACAGATTAACGTCATTGAATTGCAGCAAAAGAACCAGATAGACCAGCAAAAGATGGCGGTGGAAAGCGCAAAGCTGGATGAAGAACACAGATTAAAGTGGGCTGAACTGGAACTGGAGCAACGGGAACTAGACCAGAAAAAACAGGAGATGCTTTTGAAAGCACAGGTAGGGTTTAGTCGTGCGTAAAACATACGTCATCAGGGAAGGCAAATTAGTGCCGAAACATGAGGTCAGGTCTAGCGCACACAATGTCATAGGTGATATAGAACCTTATGAAAGTATGATTACTGGTGAGCGCATAGGTGGAAGAAGGCAGCACAAAGATCATTTAAGAGATCATAACTGCATAGAAGTTGGCAACGAAAAGACCACATTCATGGGGAATAGAGATGGCTGAAGAGACAACAGAAGTAACAGAAGAAGAAATAACAGAAACAGAGGAATCTCCATCTATAGGAGATGAATTGCGTGACGCTATAGCCGCAGCCGAAGAGCCGATAGAAGTTCCAGCCGATGATGCTGAGGACGAGCCAGACGGCGCGAAAGTAGTAACAGAAACGCCACAGGAAATTCCTGAAAAGGAAGCAGCGCCCGATGAGGGGGTTGCACAGGCCACGGGGGTAGTCGCGCCCGAACACTGGCCTACAGAGGAACGTGCCAAGTTTGACGCGCTCCCCGAAGAAGCGAGACCGCTAATTGTGGAAGTTGCAGATAGACTACACGCGCATCATCAGAAGCGGGTGGAAGAACATCGCGGCGACCTAGATACGCTGAATCGTTTAAGACCGCTTGAACAAGAAATCGCGCCGTACCGTGAGCAGCTTAAATTGCAGGGGTTAAATGAGGCAGAAGTAGTTCGCCAGTTATTAGCTGTGCGAACCTCTCTCCAAACTAATCCCCAGGAAACAATTAAATGGCTGTCTCAATCATTCGGGGTTGATACGGGAAAGCTAGCTGAAGATGAAACTTTTGCTGATCCTACGGAAACTCGTTTGAATGCAGTTGAAGCACAAGTACAGAATGTGAATCAACAGAACCAACAAGCCATTCAACAACAACAGGTCGCATTGGCAAGACAGAATGTGCAAGCGCAAATAGACACATTCGCTACAGCGAAAAATGAAGATGGTTCCTTGAAGCATCCTCATTTAGACGATGTTATGCCTACTATGACGCAATTAACCCACGGCTATCGTGCGCAAAACCAGGCTATTGATCTTGAAAAAGTTTATCAGGAAGCCTGTTGGTTGCACGAAGGCACGAGAGCCAAAGTTATGGCTGACAGGGATACTGCGAATAAGGCTGATGTCATCGCAAGCGAAAAGAAGAATTTGCGCCAGCGCACAAGTCGAGCTAAACGAGCTGATACGACAATCCGTAGCACTGCTGACACTCCATCGAAACCGCAGATGTCGATTCGTGACGAGTTACGTCAACAGTGGGAATCAGCGCCAACTTGATAAGGAACCAAAGCGATGGCTACTCCGAATTTATCGGAAATTGTGACCACGACTTTGCGGAATCGCTCAGGCGAGTTTGCAGATAACGTCACAAAAGACCTCGCGCTTCTCCGTAGATTGGAGGAACGTGGGAATGTCAAGCCAGCTGACGGGGGCCGAACTCTAGTTCAAGAGCTTGAGTATGCTGAGAATTCAACCTTCCAATACTACAGTGGATATGAAGTCCTGAATGTAGCACCATCGGAAGTATTCTCCGCAGCAGAGTTTAACTGGAAACAGGCGGCAGTTAATGTCACCTGGTCGGGACTTGAAGCTGACATTCAAAACGCTGGTAAGGAAAAAGTTATTGATTTGCTTGAAGGACGTATTGGCAATGCCAAGCGCACTATGGCAAACAATCTTTCTACTGGCATATTCTCAGACGGCACTGGTTCGTCCAGTAAACAGGTCGGTGGGCTACAGAGTTTAGTAGCTGACGCACCTGCTACTGGTACAGTCGGTGGTATCAATAGAGCAACGTACTCTTTCTGGCGAAATCAGGTTTATGATTTCTCTGATGAGTCGGTAACTCCAAGTGCATCTACGATACAGGCAGCAATGCGCTCCTTGTATCTAGCGTGTAAAAGCGGAAGCTCTAGGTCGGAAGCTCCTGATTTTGCAGTAGCGGGAACGACTTATTTTGAGTTCTTCTGGGATTCACTCACAACTATTCAACGTATCACTCGTGATGACACTGGTAATGCTGGATTTGACTCCCTCAAGTTCCGCAATGCTGATGTGTTCCATGACGAAGATTGCGCTGCTGCTAGAATGTATATGCTTAATACGCAATATATTTTCTGGCGTCCGCACCGCAATCGGAACATGGTTCCGTTGGAGCGTAAGGGTGCAATCAACCAGGATGCAACCGTAGTGCCTATCGTCTGGGCTGGTAATATGACAATGAGTAATGCTGCCCGTCAGGGCGTCATTCACGCTTAGGAGGTTAATATGGCTTATATTTTAGGCATTTTGGCCACCGAAACATCTACCACAGATGATCATGGCCTTGGCGCTATCGGACAGAATGTTACGTCCGCTGGCATCAAAAAGTTCAAATGGATCAAATACGATACGGGTGGCGGCTCTGTGGCTGCTGTAGCCGATCAAGTTGCGTATTACTACACGCTTGATGGTTACAAAAACCACACTGTTACTTCCGATCTATCGGATTCGATCGAAATCGGAGCGGGTGTCCTTCAGTCTGCTCCTGGCGATGGCGAGTATGCTTGGATTCAGATTTCTGGACCCGCCACACTCAATCTCGCCCTAACTGCTGGTGCAGATGGTGATCCTCTCACACCGACTGGTTCCAGCGATGGCACGTTAGACGTTTCTGCCGCAGTAACGGACAACGTGTGTGCGATAGCAGGTGATATTTCCGATAAGGAAGTCGTCTGTATGTTCCCAGAGTAATGGGATGGGGGGGTGTGCTTTGCCCTTTTTGCATGCTCCCCCCTTTTCTTGCAACACGAGGAGAATAGTGAATGTACGATAATGATACAGGAATGGATTTCAATGTGGAAACCAAGGACACTTGCCGTCCATTATTTCGTTATGAGGCTGTGCAAAACAAAGCCAAATCATCGAAGGAAGGTAGGCCGATATTCGATCAACGGGCGTATGTGCAAATATTAAGCCCTGGAGACACAAAAAACATTATCGATACGCCTGTTCAAGACGAACACAAAAAAAGATGGCCTAATCAATGGGAGGCTTTTGAAAAAGGTTCCGAACAGCCAGTGGAAGGCACACCGATTAACGAATGGCCTCGTTTAAATATGGCTCAGGTCCACGAATTGAAAGCCGTGAATATTTTCACGATAGAGCAATTAGCAGAGTTATCCGACAATGCAGCGCAAGCAAGTATGGGTTTGGCAACATTAAAGAAGCACGCAGAAGTATATCTAGCGAAAAGCAAGGATGACGGTGTGGTTTTCGAAGCGTTGGATAAAGTAGAAAAGCTGGAGGATAAAATGGAAGCTCTGATAGAGGAAAATAAATTGTTAAGGGCGCAAGCAGAATTGTCACAGAAAACCAAGCGAAGGCGAAAGACAGATGTCTCTACTGACGATAGCGCAAGCGATAGCTGATGAATTAGGGGTTTTTCAACCCTCATCTATTATCGGTAATGAAGAAGCGACAGCCGTTAGGCTGCGTTCTGTTACCAGTGCTGCTGGCCTGTATTTACGAGATGATTACGATTGGGCAGTTTTAACTAAAGAACACACATTCACATCGGCTGCTGATACCGCAGCATATTCTTTTCCCTCAGATTTTCTGCGTATGATCCCTGATACAGCATGGGACCGCACTAATGATCTGCAAATGGTTGGTCCCATAACTCCAGCGCAGTGGCAATATTACAAAGGCGCAATAACATCAGATGTTGGATTGCAAGTAAGGTGGAGATTGCGCCCTACTAGCGGCACATTAAAATTTGAACTGGAAAACCCAGATGCTGCTAGCCTTGCTTATGAATACATTAGCGATCAATGGTGTGCATCTTCAAGTGGTACGGGGCAAACAGATTGGGCTGCTGACACAGATGTGCCGATTTTCAGTGAAGATTTAGTATTTCGTGAAGGCTGGTGGAGAGCGTTACGGGCGTTCGGCTTTCCGTATGAAGATCAAAAGAATGATTCCCGTCAATGGCTGAAAAGTATATTTGAGCGCGAAAGAGGCGGCGGTAGAAATATCAATATGGCCCCTGCGACTGCTGTATTTACGACTAACCTACCAGATACAGGATACGGTAGCTAATGGTAGCGCAAACTATCCCTGCACCTATAGGCGGCTGGAATAGACGCGATGCGTTGGATTTAATGCCGCCACAGGATGCCGTGACATTAGATAACTGGTTTCCTGGCACTGGACGAGTGACGTTAAGGCGCGGCTATACCCAACACGCTACAAGCCTTGGTTCAAGTAATGTAGACACCCTGGCAGAGTATAATAAAGGTACAACCAGAAAGTTGTTGGCTGGCGCTAATGGAAATATATACGATGCCAGTACATCCTCCATTTCCTCTTTGAAAAGCGGCCTATCTGCAAACAGGTGGGAGACTGTTAATTTTAACGGCTCAATGGGGTGGGTAAACGGGACGGATACTCCTTTGGTTTATGATGGGTCTAGTTTTTCTAACATGACAGTAAGCGGAACGGGCCTAACTGTAACCAATCTGCGTGGAATTATGGTGCATCAGTCCCATACGTTTTTCTGGGAGAATAACAGTCAGGACTTCTGGTATTCCGCAGTCAACACATTAGGCGGGACAATAACCAAGTTTCCATTATCCAGAGTAGGTGCTTTCGGCGGTAATATAGTATGCGCAGGGTCTTGGAATGTTGCTGGAGGCTCAGAAGATTGGGTAGGGGGAGGTATAGGCAATGACTTAGCTGTTTTTGTCATGTCCTCTGGAGATACGATCATTTATGAAGGCGATAATCCAGCATCGAACTGGAATTTGGTTGGTGTATTTAGAATACCAGAGCCACTAGATATTAGAGCAATAACAAAGGTCGGGTCAGACTTGGTGATAGCTACTAAAGGCGGGATTATTTCAATGGCAGCGGTGGCATCTGCTGGTCAGCTAGAACAAAAAGGCGTGATTAGCGATAAGATAAATCCTGCGCTTATCGAAAAAAACGATCTAACCGACCCAGGCTGGCAACTTATTTATCATCCAACCTATTCACAAGGCAGGTTGTTATTGCTTAATCTGCCAAATAGTACAGTAGACTTTGACCAGTACACCATGAATGCGGATACATTGGCGTGGGCGAGATGGAAAGATGTTAATGCGAGGTCATGGGGTAGATTTAACGACGGAATTTATTTTGGCACGACAGACGGCAAAATTATGAAATTCGATGATGGAAACGCAGATATATCCACGGATATTGCAGGAGATGCCGAAACTGCATATAGTTACTTCGATGCTAGGGGCGTTTTAAAAAGGTGTTCCGCACTACGCCCAGTGCTGGCTAGTGACGGCGATATTACTGTATCTATCGCGCCACAATTCGATTTTCAAAGAAGAGGCATACCAGCGGCAGATGTTAGTTTGCTAACCGCTGGCGAAACCTGGCAGTTAATCACTAACGATTGGGAAGACTGGGATACGGATTGGGATGATTCGATAAAAAGCGTGGCAGCAAAATGGCTGGCGGCTACAGGAGCAGGGTACGCTATAGGGGCCAGATTTCGCGCAATGACATCGGATGATTTGGAATGGCACTCATTAACGTATCAATTAGAACCAGGACAAGGAATATTTTAGATGGCAGCTTTAACTGGTAAGAAGCCCAAGGATACATACAAGGACTTACTGCAAGTCTCGAATAGTAATGCAGGCATAGATGGTACTTTGAGGTTTGTATCTGATGGCGAAGGTACGGATTCTACATTAAAACTTTCTACAACCGCGATATCTACGACAAGCAAAGTCGTGGTTGGCGGTGATACGGCAGCAGGGGATGACGCTGCCATAGGATTTACCGCTGCTGAAGGTCTTATTCTTACGGGGCAGGGTTCGACCAATGATATTACAATCAAGAATGACGCTGATGCAGCAGTTATTTCTGTACCAACTGGAACCACTAATGTCACGTTAGCTGGAGATTTAACTATCTCAGGCGATGACCTGACTATGGGAACTAATACAAGCGGCGCAGCGTTGATTGCAGACGGAACCAATTTTAATCCAGTAGTGATTTCAGGTGATGCAGCAATAGCAACTAACGGCGCACTGACTATAGCTAATGACGCAGTAACCCTTGCAAAAATGGCAGGGTTAGCCAGAGGCAAACTCATATATGGGGATTCGTCGGGCGACCCAGCGGCACTTGCAGTGGGAAGTGCTAACAATGTTCTAAAAACAGACGGAACCGATGTTTCTTGGGGAACGGTAGCAACGGCGGGTATAGCGGACGATGCTATTACGTCAGCAAAAATAGCAGACGATGCAGTAGTGACTGCTGCTATAGCCGATGACGCAATAACCTCTGCCTTGATAGCCGATGATGCCGTAGGTAGCGCTGCTATTGCTGATGACGCTATTACTGCTGCGCTAATAGCTGACGATGCTGTAGGGAGTGCGGCAATAGCAGATGATGCCATTACCTCCGCACTTATAGCAGACGATGCTGTTGTTACGGCTGCAATAGCTGACGATGCAATTACCTCTGCGTTAATAGCAGATGACGCTGTTGTAAGTGCCGCAATAGCAGATAACGCTGTGACAACTGCCTTGATAAATGATGATGCTGTGACACTCGCTAAGATGGCTGGCCTTGCGCGGGGTAAAATAATTTACGGAGACAGCTCTGGCAATCCAGCAGCGTTAGCAGTCGGTTCTGCTAATTATGTTTTGAAAAGTGATGGAACAGATGTAGCGTGGGCGGCAGCATCGGCTGGCGGTGCAGGTTACTTTTTAGGGAATAGTTCAGGAGCTACAGGCGATACCACTAACGGATTGACCGATATATTCAGGGTCAATAATGCGGCCCTTGCTACGAGTTGTACTATAGCAGCTTCTACAAACGCCTCTGCTACAGGGCCTCTTACAGTCAACTCAGGAGTAACAGTTACAGTTACAGGGACTTTGGTGATCATATGAGTACAATTAAAGCGGACGCTCTGACTACGAAATCAGATAATACTGACCTGACAATCACTGGTCATGGCTCAGGAGTTCCCAACATCGAAGCTGGTTTCAAGGTTGGGGGTACGGCGGGAGTTCCCGCTGCATCCATTCGGGATGATGCGATCACTTCTGCCAAAATAGCAGATGATGCTGTCGTTACGGCTGCAATAGCAGATGATGCGATTACTCTTGCTACAATGGCTTCTGGTACGGATGGAGTAATTATCACATACGATGCGTCTGGCAATCCAGTTCATGTGGGGCCTGGAACAGATGGTCAGGTGCTTACCTCTACAGGCTCAGGCTCCCCGCCAGCATTTGAAGCCGCTCCATCGGGTAAAGTAAAACAAGTCGTCACTGCCAGCAGCACTAGTGTTACCAGCTTAACAAATGTCGGAAGTATGACTGATGTTCCAGGCGTATCAATTAACATAACGCCAACTAGTTCTTCTAATAAAATCATACTCATGGGGCAATTTAATTTTCGTTCTCACGAGTCTTATTGTTATGGTCAAATAGTCAGAAGAGTGGGCGGAAGTGATGCTATACCCACAGGTTGGATCGGCGATTCTGATGGGAGTAGAGTGCAAGCGGCTTTCGGCAATAATTATCGACACACGGGGGAAGGCAACGGTGTTGTGGATGGCCCGATACAATTTGTTCTTACCGACACAAATCACTCCACGACCAGTCAAATCACTTACCAGCTGCAATACAGATTAAATTCGGCTAACGGAAATACCATGTATTTTGGGAGAAGTCATAATGACACAAATGATAATACAACGGGTCGTTCGCCAAGATTTAACTTCACGGTTATGGAGGTCGAATAATGATGACTCATGAAGCGATATACAAATTATACCCGAATCTAATTAGTATTGAAGAAGATGAAGGTAATTACATTTGTAGAGATAAAGATACTAATCAAATTAGTGTTGACATGGATGCTGTGAACGCTAAGGCCGATGAGCTTCAAGCAGAACACGATCTAAAACAAAAAACACATAAAACAAATAAAGTCTCTGCGTACAGGAAAATGCAAATGACCGATGCTGAGATATTGTCATTAGATCACACACTAGAAGAATACTTATGAGGTTTCCGAAATGAGTACACTAAACGTATCGACAATAATCCCCGATGCAGGGACCAATACTGACCTCTCGCTGGATGGCAAGGGAACAGGAAAAGTTGCGGTGGTTGACGATGCCACAGTTGGTGATACTCTTGCTGTTACAGGTCATGCTTGTGTAGGGGCAGCAGGGGTAACTGACGCAACCAGAGCGTTGACAGTCGTAGGGGCTAGTGATGGTTCTGGTTCTTCAATAATTGTGGGATACAACAGTTCGCTTGCCTCAAAGTTTTCGGTTCGAGATGACGGCCTGACGACAATAGGAGATTCCCTTGTTTTCAGCACAGCCGCAAAGGGCGTCTACCTTGGCGCTACTTCTGCCACAGCAGCTAATCTGTTAGACGATTATGAAGAGGGAACATGGACAGCGGCATTGGTAGGAACAACAGCAAACCCTAGTTCGGCTGTGACTGTTACTGGTGACTACACTAAAATTGGGAATATGTGTTATGTCACCGCCGCATTTGCCAATGTTGATACAACGGGGGCGTCAGGTGGTGTGAGGGTTACAGGTATGCCCTTCACCCAATCTCCAGCCAATCAGATGACGGGCAATTGTACCCTTCACACAGTAGCGAGTGTCGGTGCTGGCGTGTCCAACATATCACCATTCTACCAAGGATCGATTTGTGATTTTTACGGAACGTTAAGTAACGCTGGTTGGACGGCAGTTACACACAACGCTGGTTCGGGTCGATATTTGTATTTCACTGGTTTTTTCAAATGCGCTTAAGGATATAAATATGGCGATAACAAAAACAACAGAGCTTTTCAAAGTTGATTCCAACCCCACCACAGGTGGAATTTCTGTGAGAGTAGATACAGTAATTACAGAGGACGGGGTGGAGATTTCAAGAGCGCCTCATAGACACGCTCTAGTTCCATTCTGGTCTGTTAAAGGAGATGATGGAAACTGGATACACACCCCCACAGATATATCTGGCGAGGATGAACAAGTTAAAGCTATCGCTGAAACAATCTGGACCGATGAGATTAAAGACAAGTGGAAAGCCACAATTGAGGAAATGCCATGACTTCAACAATCAAGGCCGATGTTGTAACAGCCCAGACTACTGGGGGCAATGTGACATTGCAGGGTAATGGTTCTGGTACTGTAGCCATTGGTGACAATACTGCCATCACTGGAACTCTATCTGCCACAGGTGCAACTACGCTTTCTAGCCAAGCCTACCCTACAGCGGGAGGCCTGTGGACAGGCAGGAATTTAATTATAAATTCAGAACACAAAGTGTCCCAACGAGGCACCAGCTTTGCGGCCCTAGCTAACAATGCCTATAGCACAGATCGTTGGCTGTATTACGAAATTGGTGATTCTGTTATTACAGGGTCACAGGCAACAGATGTGCCTACTGGTAACTTCAAGAACTCTCTTAAAGCCGATGTAACAACCGCCGATGCTTCTGTAGCTGCTGGTGATCTATCTTGCTTTCTCCAAAAAATTGAGGGGTTAAATTGTAGTGCTTTGGGGTGGGGAACTGCACAGGCGAAAAGTGTCACCCTATCGTTCTGGGTTAAATCCCCAAAAACAGGTACACATTCTATAGCTTTAAAAAATTCGGCGGGGGATCGTTCGTATGTTGCAGAGTACACCATCAGCAGTGCTAACACTTGGGAGCAGCAGTCCATTACCGTAGCTGGGGATACGTCAGGAACTTGGCTGACTACCACTGGAATAGGATTGCAAGTTGTTATTTGTTTAATGGCTGGTACAGATTTCACAAAATCAGCAGGTTCGTGGGGAGCAGGGAACGATTATGGTTCGGACAACCAAGTGAACTGTGTAGACAACACGTCTAATGATTTTTATTTCACTGGAGTTCAATTGGAAATCGGTTCTGCCGCCACCCCATTCGAGCATGAAAGCTACGCAGAAACTTTGCTGAAGTGCCAACGCTATTTCACCAAAATATCTCCCAAAGTGAATGCGGTTCCAGTACGAGGATATTCTATATCAGGTGTTTCAATAATGGCGAGGTTTCAATTTACTGTAAGAATGAGAGCAGAGCCTACTTGTGCGATAGTGGGAACATGGCAAGTGGTTAATTGCGCTCAACCAGTTTACTCCTCCTTTGATATTGATGGCTTTACTCTGAGAGCAATAGCGGATGCAACTGGGGAAGCCTATTTCTACCCTGACGATGCCGCTGAATATCTCACCTGTAGTGCGGAGCTATAAAAATGAAAATTCAATCAGTTAAGAAAATAAATGACAGTGCTACAGGGGCATTTTTTGCTTACGATGTCACCACAGATGAGCCAAACATCCGATACACAGTCCCGCATAACGAAGAGAACTCAGATTACCAAGCCATTCTTGAATGGGTAGCAGAAGGTAATACCATAGAGGAATGATAGTAACAGACGATACGGGTCAGTTAAAAGCGTGGATCGAAGATAAGATCAGAAGCACCGTCCCGAATGACTTCAAGGATTGCTCCACACTAGGAGTAGCTAGAAACGGAGAGTTGATATGCGGGGTTGCGTATTGGTTTTATCCAACGGGGGTATGTGATGTTGGCATTGCTTCAATTTCTCCACGATGGGCTACAAAGCAGACTATTTTCACCTTGTTTGCTTACCCATTTAGACAGGTCGGCGTTAATAGACTACAGGCGTTCATACACCCAAAGAACAAACGCTCTCGCAGATTATGTGAGGGTTTAGGCTTTACGATGGAAGGTAAGCTAAGAAAGTTTCAACGAGGTACAGATATGTTGATATATGCTTATCTGAAAGAGGAATTTGATAGGAGTAAGTGGTGTGAGTAAAGGTAGAGAAACAATCATTCAAGCACCTGCGCCGCAGAATTTAGCGGCAGAACAGGCCGCAGCAAACCGCATTACGCAGTTTAGCCCAGCTGGAAACCTGTTTTTTGGTGAATTTGATGCGGAAAGCGACCAGTTCGTACCTACCAGCGGTAAGGCTCTCAGGGTACAAGAAACGCCAGCACAGGAAGCCATACGGCAATTACAGGAGATTGGCGGGGTAGAAACGGCTGCTGTAGGGGCGCAACTGGCTGGACAGCTACCAACAGACCCCCTGACCGCAGAGGGCCTTCAGGAGCGCCCTCAGTTCGATCTATCGGGTGTTAGAGGCATACCCCAGGATGTAGACCAATCAGCTTTAGAGCAAAGGTTCGCAGATAGGGCTTTATCCTTATTGCAGCCAGAACTGGAAAGAATAGAGGATCGACAGGCTCAAGACCTGGCAAATGCTGGTATCCCTATTGGTTCAGAGTTTGCTACGGACGTACAAGACAGATATGGCCGTCAGAGAGCCGATTTATTAAGCAGTCTCGCTTTTGACGCTATTCGCCAGGGTGAAGCCCGACAGGCCGATATATTTGGCAGAGATATGACCCGCAGGGCAGCAGAACGCGCCGATGTAACAGACCAGATTTCCTACCAGAATATGCTCAGGGAGGCGGGACTTGCAGAGCGCACCGCATTGCGACAACAGGCACAGAATGAGCTTGTAGGACTATTGACAGGCCAGATGCTACAGACGCCACAGATTTCCAATTTCGTACAGCCTGGTCAGATAGACGTCATGGGGCCGTATGCAATGCAGCAGCAGAACTCGATAGCCAGAGCGCAGATAGCCTCACAGGATCGTGCGGCCACTCTTGGTGCGTTGGGTAGCTTAGCTGGTGGATTAGGTAGCGCAGCGATACTAAGAGGAGGCAGATAATGCCCCAAATGATAGCAGCACCGACGTTTCAACTGCCACAGTTACAGGCGTTTAGTGGTGGAGCGCAATACACAGAAGCAGCGGCAAACCTGGCTAATCAGTTGTTACAGGCTTATATGAAAAAGCTGGAGATAGAAAAAGGTGATGCAAGATCAGCGGAACTGCGAGATTTGCTTGTAAGCGCAGGTCAACCATACATGGAAAACCTCGCAAATATTACGCCTGAATCACTGGAAGGGTTGGCGGTAGGGGCTGACTTGACGCAAATACCAGAAGCACAGCGATTAAGCACTGGCGAGATTCCTGTAGGGCAAGCGTTAGGCTTTCGTGCAGAGCAAGGGCCGACAGGCTTGCCATTGGCAGAGGAATATATGCGCCCACGGATAGAGCCTGACCCAAGTACGCTCCCTGCAATACCTAATATAGACGGGACTATGCCCGTTACCAGTTCCGTTGCCCCACAATACGGTGCGGCTCCAGTAGGGCCGACAGATATCATACCACAAGCGCAACAGGATTTACGGGTTATTCCAGAGATCGATACGGCTGCATTGCCGCAATTCTACACAACGGCAGAAGGCGAAAAAATAAGCGTAGATGATCCGAATATCGACAGGCCGTACATCGCAAGAGACATAACACCCAGACAGGCGCTCATGGAAGCGTTACAGGGAACCGATACAAAGTTCCGCAAGTCCGATTTCGGGCCGTTAGAACAAGTATTGTTCGAGGACATTATGAAGGCTGCCCCTGGTCAGAGCAAAATACTAAGTGGGAAAGACTTGCCTCCAGGGTTTAACAAGGATGCTGTCGTACGACAATTCACTAATCAAGATGGTCAGTCAGAATGGGAGGTTTTGCAAGCAGGGACGGCACCGAAGCAGCCAAAAGACCAGTTTAAGCAATACAGTGCAAAAGCGTTGCATGAAAAATTAAATCTACCTGATACCTGGCTAGAACAGAACGAAGGCAAACTTTTCAATTATAATGAAGCAACAAACAAAATAGACCCCGTCAGTGGGGGCGGCATTACATTCAAAATGCCATCCTCGCAAGAAGGTGCTCCAGTTCACGACTTAATCACGAATATCTTTGAAAACACAGGAGAAGCGGAAGAAGCGTCAGGCAAGCTACTTTCGAGTGTTGAGAAATTAGATCAGCTGTTGGATGCTGGTGCAATGACAGGGCCGCGAGAAAAGTGGGATCAGTTAGCCAGAGGATTTGGTTATGCTCTGGGAATTGGTGACGAAGAATTAGAACAGAAACTAGCACTACATTCGACATTCAAAGCGTTTGCCAATGACGTTGTATTGCCTCGCGTGAAGGAGTTAGGCGCAAGACCTACAGATAAAGATTTGCAATTTATAATCGATGCGTCGCCACAAATAGGAAACACTGTAGCTGGTAATAGACTTATTTTGAAATCGTTGCGAGTAAAGGCTATGGGGGCTTTGGATAATGTAAGGGCATGGGAGGATTTTCTTGATTTTTCCGCAAATCCAGAATCACCGTTTTATAATAAAGATTTTGCTTTTGCTTCTGGCGACGATGTTGAAAAAGGTAACGATACCAATTGGCAATTTACAGGCAATCCGCAGTTAATATCAAAGTGGAAAAAGTATCAAAGACAGAGAGAAAAGGAATTCGAACAAAGTCAAGCTGAAGAAGTTGGCACACTAAAACAACGAATACAAGAGTTGGCAGCCATAGAAAAACAAGGCTTATCACCTGAGAAACGGAACCAATTACTGCGAGAGCAAAATTTCATCAAGTGACCTGAGGATAACTAGCAATGGATATAGGCAAAGAAATATCGCGGCTACAAGCCGATTTAGAAGCTGCAGAACAAGCTGGCTCATTGAGTGAGACAGGAGCGGACGCTTTACAAACGTTGCGTGATGGGTCTGTGGCAGGGCCAGGTATATCAACTTGGTTGCAGGGGGTATCAGCCGCAATGTCCGATGAGTTAATCGGGACAGTAAGGGGTGCTGTAAACGAGGACTTTGGTAATATCGCAGGACAACTTACTGCATCAAGACAGGCGGAACAGGGGCCAGATGCCGAACAGGTGACGGCGGCGAATGTTGCTACAGAAATTGAACGACAACCTGTCCGACAATTTAGGGAAACGAATCCGTGGCAAGCAATGGCAGCAGAGGCGAGCGGTGCTGTGCCATTGGCTCTTGCGAATCTTACACCACAAGGATGGGTGAGGCGCGGTGTGGCGAGTTTAGCTGGAGGTGGGTTATACGGATTTGGTCAAGGAGAAGGGGTAGGGGAACGAGCGATAGGTACTGGTTTAGGCGCAGTTACAGGGGGCGCTTTGGGTTTCGGGCTTCCAGCAATAGGCGCACCAGTGAAATCGTTAATTAGAAAAACAGGACAGGCAGTATTTGAAGGGCCAGTAAGGGCGGGGACGAGAGTAGCCCGAAATATGTTCAAAGATGCGATAGAAGCAAGTGGCAATTCAATTGAAGAAGCCATTAAAATAGTTTCGGCGAAATCAGGGCGTATGTTTTCATTAGCGGATATTAGTCCAAATACACAGTCATATATAGATTTCGCTGCCCATGTTCCTGGCGCGTCTAGGCAAAAAGTTATTGATTTTTTGAATAAAAGAAGATCAGGAAGAATCAATAGATTAAACAGTGATCTGGAACAAGCATTTGGAACGGAAGGGAGGTATTTCGATGAATTTGCGGCGTTAAAACGCATGAGATCAGGTAAAGGCAAGGAGCTTTATAATCGTGCTTTTTACGCTCCATCGCAAGGGGTTATCAGTAACGTCAGGCGCAAAATACCAGTTAATGAACAATTGGAAACGTTACTTATTCGTCCTTCCATGCGTCGAGCTTTTAAAGAAGCAGCAAGAATTGCAGAGGAAGCAGGGGTCAGAATACCCAAAAATATCGAATTCACGCCAGAGGGTGTGTTTAGCCTAAGAACAATTAAAGGAAAATTAGGCCAACCCGATAAAGTAGTGCGGGAACAGGTAAAGGCGATAGATGCAGAGTTTATGCACTACCTGAAATTAGGCTTGGATGATGTTGTATTTAAGGGGAAAAGGACGGGATCTGCTGGCCCTGCACGACTATTTGAAGAAAAAGCGACACGAAAAAGTTTCGTGGAATATCTGGATGCGTTTAATCCATTATATAAAACAGCGAGAAATGCCTGGGCTGGCGATACGCAAGTTATGGATGCGATGGAAATGGGTCGCTCCTTATTTAAGCAAAAATCCGATGAGTTGGCTGGCGATGTAGCAAATATGACAAAATCGGAGTTAGAAGCATTCCAGCAAGGGGCTGTGCAAGCGTTAATCGACAGGCTTGATGATGGAATAGCGGGAACAAACGTGTTGCGTGATATGCAAAAGGGAAGGGTAGAAAAACTATTTCGTGCAACTTTTCCAAGCGGAGAAGATGGGCAAAAATCCTTTAACGAGTATTATGCAAATTTGCATGATGAATTGAAAATGATGGGAACAGAACGACAAGTTGTTAGTCAAAGTGCAACACATCCACGGCAACAAACAGCAGCAGCAGTTACTACTGCATTATTCGGCGAACTGGATGAAAGCATACGAACTCCTTTGGAAGTTCTTACTAGTATGTATAAACGGGAGTTTAAGGATATCAGCAGACAAAAACTCGATGCTGTAGCAATAGAGTTTGCCAGAATTGCAACGCAAACCGACCCAAGAAAACTAAATGCTATTGCAAAAGAATTGACTGGCAACAACACGGAAGAAGTATTTAGAAAATTTGCTCCAGAACTATTACATTTGATACCACGCCTCGCCTCATCCGTACCTGTTGTTTCTGCTGTGTCAGGGATAGAAGGACAGAGGGTGAGAGAGCCAGCAAGTCGAGTTAAGGATTTTGCTGTTAATACGTTTACAGGTTCGTAACAATGACCGCTGGATCAGGAGCACCAGGAGGAGGCGCACCAGGAGCCGTTGCGGGTCTTGGCCTTGGCACTGGTGGCTATGGTGGATCAGTGGCACCTTCCCCTTACGGACAGGGCCGTTCCACTACTACCACTCAAGGGCGCGGTCAAACAAGCAGTCAAGGGCGCGGTCAAACAAGTTTTGGCCCGATGGGTTTTAATACGGGCAATGTTTCATCACTAGGGCAATCGACTAGCTCTACACCAAGTAGCACCCCAAGTCCCACTCCTGTTCAAAACGCGAATCAAAACGCACAAAACGCAAACGCACTCTCACAGTCGTCAATTTATGGCCTAAGCAATCAAGGAATATCTGTAGTAGCCCAACCGACTTCTGTATTGGGGGCCACTACCGCACAGTCGGGCAATTTCGGGTTTCAAGTTCCTTCCGTAAATACCGTGACATCCTCAACGCTAGGCGTTCCTGTAACGACTTCCGAAGGTGTGCCTGTTACGCATAGCAATTTAAGCGGTGAGGTAGCTGGCACTAATGTCATTCCATCAGATATAGCAAATGCAAAGTTCTTTAATAACGCAGCAGAGGTTGCGAATCCATTAGGTGATGGCCTGCCTGGGATTATGCCTATGCCGCCAAGTATTACGTCTGTGCCAGCGGCTATGGTAGCGTTCTTTGCACAAATGGCACAAGCGCAAACACCGCAAAACGTAGCGAATACGAGGGCAGCTTTAGCATTAAGCCCTCCCTCACAGTCTCCTTTTGGTGGAACTACCGATAGTAGTTACGCTCACCCAATGGGGTTAAACACAACATCCAGACCAAATACGCCCTCTTATGGAACAGTTAATAGAGCGGAGCCTGCCAGAGAACAGTTAGCGCAAGCAATAGCCAGCGCATCCCCTAGAGACCCCGACCCCGTGACAGGGATAGCTCCATTGCCAACGCCAGTGGCAACAGGGGTCGTCGATACTATTTTGCAAAACACTTTGGCACAGTTACAACCGACTCAACAGGTACAGAGCGCGACATCTAATCGTGTATTCAACCCACAAATACAGAAGATAATTCAACGGTTCAGAGATCAGGCGTTAGCCTAAGGAGGAAGTCATGTCAGGTGGTGGAGCAAGTGGAGGGTTACGGCAAATTTCTCCAGAACAAGCAAAAAAAGAATACCAAGCGTTACCAGACTATGCGAAACGCGCTGAGACTGCTCCGCAGGGTATGCAGCAGTTTGGTGATCCGCAACGCTATTATATGGCAGGGGTGGCTCCTGGTTGGTTTAATCCAGCGTTGAATAATCAAAAGCAACTCGAAAAATTACAAGCAGTAGAAGCGCAGAAACAACAGGAGAGATTGAACAAACTAAATCCTCCCGTTATACCGCCGACAAGAGGACAGCCGATTTCTGTTAGAAGTGGGCGATTAAATATAGCGCCGCTAGTGCAGGCGATTAGACAAAATGTACCTACCGCTACGACAACAGCAGGGACATCATCTAACGTTGATGAAATCCGTAGAAAGTTTATTGAGAGCCTGTTATGACCCTCAAGCGCCTATCCATAGCTGCGTTAATACTGGCAAGCTGTCTGATAGGTCATAAATCCGTAGCGCAGACTAACGAGGAGGTTTATGAATTAACGTGTGGCTCTGTAGGTAGTGCTTTTAATATACTTGAGGAGTTTTTTACAGGCCGTTGGAACGCAAGGAGAGCACAGTTACACGAAACAGCCGCCGACAATTATCTCGAATACCATGACGTAAAAGATCGGGAGGATGTAGCAGTATATGTCTTTCAGTCACGATTTTTCAAAGCCTTTGCCGTTGTGGTTGCCCGTCCAGTTGGCCCTGACAAAGTAATGTGTATAGTTAAAATAGATGGAAGGTTACATAAAGAATATTTGCCAGATGATTTGCACGAAATACTATCAACAGAGAAAGCAGTCTAATGCCCTTAAATATGCCCTATCCAGCACCACAGAATACGCAAATGCAAGAGTTGGAAAACGCTCTTATGCAAGGCAATGTCCGACAGGCCAGTGCAGACCCTTACGAAACGTTCCAGTTTCCTGATAAGCAAAGCAAAGCGGAAGCAATTACCAAGCTTATGCAGTTCTATAAGGAAGGCAATCCAGAGACATATTTTGGAATGTCAGATGGACAAATTAAAAAGCTGCTCGATATGGTAGCGGGTCAAACCCAAGCCCCTCCAGCGGTACAAGAGGGTATCGATAGAATGTCGGAATAGTCTAATGGCAGAAAATAAAATAGCAGGGCTGGTCAATGCACTTTTGCAGGGAGGATCGCGAATGCTGGATGATCAAAACTTACAAAGGAAGGTCGGCAGGCTATTAGGCGTGGATGATGAGCGTGCTTTGGCAATAAAAACGTCAGGAGATTGGCAAACCGAAAATCAGTACGAAGACGCCTACGGAGACACTCTTAACCATATGTTGCTTGGAGGATTGACAACGCCGACGAGTTGGTTGAAAGAGCCACGAAAAGGTCTCGCAAATGCTTTGATAAATGCTAGAGAACTCAGTTTTGTTGAAGAGCCTAGCGTAGAGGACCGAATAGATATCAATAATAATGATTTCGGAACAGCGTTAGCCAGAAAAATGATGGAAGATGGCACCTATACGCCACAGGCGTTTATCGAAACAGCAAAAAGATACGTCACATGGATGGCGCAAGGAGAAAGAGGGATGCCGATTGATGGTTTAGAGCCGCAATTGAGTACAGCAAGCGGACGGCATACGACTCCAAGGCCAAAACAATGAACGTTGAAGTATTCGCCGCTGAACTCCACGCTCATGTCGAGCAATGTAAGGAAAGGAACGAGCTAAACTCCCAACGATTAAATGAAATGAAACAGGAGTTGACCAGGCTGAACGGACGATTAGATAGATTGTTATGGGGATTGCTTGGGCTTCTCATGGTTATGGTAGGTCAGTTTGTTTTCGGAGGAGTTCCGTGGCAGTAACATGGCGATGGCAAAACTTCTCCATAGACGAGTTGAAGTGCAAAGGAACAGGCGAATATCCTGAAATAACCCCTGAAATAGCGGCATTTTTGGATAAATTGCAGGATTTACGTGACGAAGTAGGCCCTATGGTGGTAACTTCTGGGTATAGATCCCCCTCACATAACAAAAAAGTAAGCGGTAGTGGTACATCAGGTCCGCATACTACGGGTCGCGCCGTCGATATTGCGATCAGGGGAGCCGAAGCCTATAGTCTGGTTGGCCTCGCTATTGAAAGAGGCATGACAGGAATAGGCGTGAACCAAAAAGGAAAAAGTAGGTTTATTCATTTAGACGACTTAACAGACGGTCCTAGACCGAGAATTTGGAGTTACTAATGGATTCGATAGTAGGAATTATAAATACGCTACCCAATTGGGTGCATCATGTTACGCTTTTGGTAACAGCGGCGGCGGGATTAGCCACGCTGACCCCGACTAAATCAGATGACAAAGCAATAGCGATGGTTCTCCGTGTAATTAACATGGTAGGATTAAACTTTGGCAAAGCTCGCAATGCAGACGACTAAAGATGTTCACGTTTGTCAAAACCCTGGTAAGTCTCACAAATGCACTTGTGGGTTGGCTGAATCGAAGAAGCCTGATAAAACTAGGCGAGAACAAAGCAATTAACAAAGGGCTGGCGGGTGCCTATAAGAAACTTGATAAGGTTCGCAATGCTAGGTCTAATATTGACCGTAAGCGGCTGCGCAACAAATTCCGCTCTTCCTCCAGAGATAACTAACTACATCCCATGTCAGGCAGTAGAGCCGTTCTATTATCGGGACGGCGATACTGAGGAAACAAAACGATGGGGTGATAACTATAACTCTGCCTGGGAGGTGTTGTGTGGCTACGAAAACGCTAGAGAATGAAGAATTATTAGCGGCTCTGGACGTAGAAAAGAAGATAGACCAAGGAGTATATGACAACCTTACTCATGCCGCCAAAGAAATAGGCATGGCTCGTTCTACGCTGGCTCACAGGATCGACCTGGCGAGGGCTGCAAGAGAAGACGGGCAAATAGAAATACAGTCGGATATCCAACTCCCGACATTCCCTGATCCTGATATAGATACAGACAAAATCATTGACCATATGGAGCAGCGTTTCAAAAAGCGCCTGACCCATGAAAAGGCGAAAACTTGGTTTCCTGTAAAGTTCCCAACAGATGAAACTATCGGGCTGGCGGTAGTCGGTGACCCTCATTTAGGGCCGAATACAAATTGGCCGTTACTAAAAAGCCATGTCGCTTGTATGAAAGAAACCAAGGGTCTGTATGCGATTAACATAGGAGACAATGCCGATAACTGGGGATGGGGTCGATTGATGGCCCTATACGCTGATGAGGACATATCCCGTCAAACAGAAAGAAGGCTTGGAAAGTGGTTATTGGAGTCAGGTATCAAGTGGTGTGCATGGCTGCATGGGAACCACGAACTATTTCATGGTGAGTTTCCAACGTATCTGGCTGCGATAAATTGTCAGAAAGTTCCTATGGTCGATTGGAGAGCAAAGCTGAAGCTCGTATTCCCATCTGGTGAACTCAAGGTGGATGCTGCCCATGATCACAAGGGCTCGTCAATTTACTCGCCTTTGCATGGGCAGAAGAGAGCCGCCTTATGGGGTCAGGAAAGTTGTCATTTATATGTCGCTGGACATAGACATAGTTGGGCCTTATCCCAGGAGGAACTAGACAACGGCCACTGTGTCGTTTTGGGACGCGCTAGAGGCTATAAGTGGAATGACCCCTATAGTTTAAGGCATGGGTTCGCAGAGCAGTCCTACGGGGCCTCCCTGCTCTTTGTGATAGATATAAAAGCTAACGGGCCGATGAAAATAGTGCCATTTGCGGATTTACTGGAGGGGGCCGAATATTTGAAGTGGAAAAGAGCCCGTGACCGCAGAAATTCATCAAATACCAGATAAGCTGGAAGAGCCCTCTGTAATCTGCGAGGTCTGTGCGGAGTGGGAGGTCTTGGCAGCGCATTGGCTTATATACCACGACGGAACGTTTCGCTGTGTAAACTGTGGGACAGCTTATGAGTGGATTGAGTAATGGAATTCATAACCGATTACTGGGAGCAAATTTTAATTATAGGGGCGGCTATTATTGTGGCTACCCGTTTAAGAGAACAGGTCAATGAGGCCAGAAGGGATATAGACGCACTCACAGACCAGCTAAACAAACGCGATACCTATGTTGAAACAGTTAGATTACGGGCGCAGTTCGATGCGCAAGTGGCTAATCTGGAAAAACAAGTCTCCGCTTTGTGGGATTTTTGCAATCAGTTGCGGGATCGTCACAATGGAAAATGATATGGCCATTAAAATACTGCGAATGCGTGAGCATTACTGTAGTTGGGATAACGTAGCGGAGAGGTTCGGTGAAAGCTATACATCTGCTGAACGTATACGGGATTCCCTGCGACTTTGGGCTAAGTTAAAAGGGGTAGATGTGGATTGGGCTTTTCCACAACTTGCTAACAAGGGCAATGGAATATGGGGGATAGAACCACCGAAAGGATGGTTGAAGGAAATAGAGAAGAAATTGGGCCGCTTCGGGAAGAAAGGAAAAACCGAAACGACCCATTGAGGTGACACATGGATGCAAGCACTTTATCCTATGTATCACTACAAATGCAATGCCCTACACTGCCTTAGGATATTTCCTTTTCAATTCCGTTGCTGGCACTGACTTTCTGGTGAAATTCTCGCCAACAATATCGTATGTGCGGCGTTCTGGGCTGTCGTAAGTCCATCCTTTGATTACTACATCTGCCAAATGCCTTCCGTTAAAATGGTAGGAAACTGTCTCGTCTTTATCAAATACAGTCATATGTTGTACCTCTGGTTTGCCTGTTGGGTTCGGTAAATCTCCAGTGTGAACCTGGATCGCTCCATTTCCACTTTCTGTTTCTCGTAATTAACAGTAGCCGTGACCACTCTATCCACGGCTTGTTTATATTTATCGCTGGCTACTGCTTCCCTTTCTTGTGCCGATATAGCCATACCATGAAACTCTTTCATCTGGAGTGCCTTGGTGACTTTAAGCATATGTTCCGCTTGCAGTTTTTCGCGCAACGCTTCCAGCATTTCGGCAGGATTAGCGAGAGTTTCTGTTAGAATTTTCTCAACTGTTTCGTCTGCTATCATATCTAAGTGTAGCCACCTCTTTGAGTAGACGCATGATTAGGCCAGGGTCTTCTTGGACTTGTTTATTCCAAAAGGACAACTCGCCTATTTCATGCTGTAATCTGTGAAGCTCAGGCACCAGGGGAACGACCAGGTTATCGTCAGGCTTTAGACCCATGCCGCCCGATAGTCCATAACGAATATGCGCTGGTTCGCAAGGGGTCGCGCCCGTAACGATACAAGGTTGATCCCTTACTTCATCTAACCAAGCACGATCCCTGATGCGTTGATGTTTCGGCAATAACATTAGTCACCAGAAACAGTATTTATCAAACGAGCTTTCTTAAACGCATTTCTGGCGGTTGCTATCCAAGCTGTCAGGTCTTCCTCTTTTGGGAACTCCTGTAATGTTTTGGCATAGCGCCCTACGAAACCCATAGCGAACATATCCGCCTCTTTATCGAATGCGCTGTAGCTGTCAGTAGCACGGCTGACTGTTGTTTGTATGGTATCGCCGACAGAAGCAGCTGACCCGTTGGATCGTTCTGTTGAAGGCGTCCATTCGGTAATATTGAAAATTGTGCTTTTGCCTGGACGGGCTTTTTCCTCAATATCACAGTTTATATAATCGCCTTGCTTTGGCGGGGAGCCGTTTAACTTACTATCGTAAGACGGCTTGAAGTCGTACTGACTAGTGGGGTCAAGATTTTGCATTTCTAGGCATATTTGAACCCATCCCTTATCAGCCATCCCCGCTACGAAATGACGTTCTACCGATTTCACTAATATATTATTATACATCTTATCCTCTCTTATGTTGGTCACAAAATGGTGCAACATCGCACCAATTCTCACATCGCATATAAAAAGGCTTTCGCTGTTCCAAACGAAAATCCTCACCGCTGTTATCTATATATTGTTCCGCTTCCTCCTTTGTTGTGAATAGTTTCGTTGCCTTTTTTGCCCCTGGCTTAACTATCGCCACGGGTTTGTCTCCACGCATCCATCTTTCCTCGTCCGTACATAACGGCAGATTATCAATGGATGCCGTTGTGTGCAGTTTAACACGTTTTTTGATGTAGCGTTCCGCTTTTTCTTCGGGCCATAACGGGATTGGAATCTCCTGTACGGCGCAGGGTGGGTTATACGCATCCCGTTTCCAATCCTTCATAAATGCGAGAACTGATATGCTGTTGACCTTTTTCGTTTGCCGCACCAACCAGGCATATACGTTTAACTGTTTTTCCCAGTCCTCGTATTTTTTGGCTTTGACCTTATACATCGCGCACGTTTTGGTGTCTTTAATATCTATAGAGCCATCAGCGCGAACCTTCTGAATATCAAGCTGACCGCTGATTGTGACAGGGCCGTTTCCAATATTAATGTCCGCTGCAATTCGCTCCTCTAAGATATAATAGGGATCGTTCATTTGCGTGATGGCATTTTCCACCCAAGAATGAAATGCTGTGCCGAATGCTGACGCTACTGTATCCCCGACATCAACCTCAATTCGGTCGCGGTAATGCTTTAACAAAACTCCGATACGAGGCGGGTTAATCAAACGAGTAACCCGTAGCCCTTGTGGACTTTGATTCCCCGTATCAGAGGTGAGAATAGAAACCAGCAGATTACTAAGTCTGTGCTTATTGGTGTAATTCACGCAGTCTCTCCAGTTCCCTTTTTTGTGCAATATTTTCTTTGACCAGCGTATGCACTGCCCCCGTAACCCAACCCAGTTTAAAGGATTGACTGTCATCGTTCGCTTTACGACAAGCCTCCCGCAACTCTCTGTCAAAGTCACGTATCGCATCTTCAGACTGTAATTGCGATATCATCGTGTCTATTCTTTTGAGTTCTTTAAGCATAATTCCCCTCCTTTCCGAATAATTGCGTCTGGTCAGGATTTTCCGTCACGGGCTTCCATGTGATATCCATGAGTTGATATGCCCCTGTATAGCGCGATTGAAATTTTTTGGATGATGGTTTGAGCATCCGTAATTCATCAGGTGTGAGTATCATGGTCTGATCGTTGTGCGTAATTCGCAGCCCACCTTTTTCAATAGCGTCTGCCACCTCGTAATCCCTTACGCTGACCATTATCCCCTTCCAAAGTTTATTGACCTTTTTGTTACGCATCACGATCCTCCTGTTTGGAGCGGATCGCGTTCAACCAATGCTCACAATTATTTAACTCCTCATTTATGTCGGAGGCAGACAGTTCCTTAACGCTCATCGTTGCTGCCGCCTCTTTGAGATTTCTGCGTGCATCCAGCAATAACCTCAAGTTGTGGTCTGGCTCTGGCGGTGGTGCTGTATGGATTAGAAGTTTGTCAGGTATTTTTTTTGCTGGTGGCATAATAGTTCCTTTCTTTTTGCTATTTACCAATCTGGTTAAATATAATATAAATTGATAATCAAGTATATACCAAAGTGGTAGTTAGGTCTAAATATATGAAATTAAAAGATTTTATTCGCACAAATGATGTGAATCAGGCGGGAATTGCTAGGGATTTAAGCGTTTCAAACATGGCTGTTTGGAGGTGGTGCGCTGGAGAACGCATCCCGAAACCAGCAATGATGGCGAAAATCTATCAAATAACAGGTGGAAAAGTTGAGCCTGGAGACTTTTACGATATGCCAGACTTGCGGCAATAGCTGTGCAGTTTGGATGCCAGAGCGAGAGGTGGAGCGTACAATCAGGCGCAACGGCAAAGATGTTAAGGTTATCGATACTGTGGGCGGCATGGATGCTTGTGCGGAATGCGCGAGAAAAGCCAATGACGAATGGAATATAGCGACCTGTGACTGAAAACGAATTACAGTTAAGCGTAGCCAAATACTTACGGACAATGGAAAAGGTTTTGTCGAGCCAGGGTATCAATATATGCTGGCATCATTCGCCAAACGAAGTCGGGCAGCGAACAGGAGTCGGATTGATTCAAAAGAGAAAACGCCAGGGGGTCAGATCTGGTTGGGTGGACATCGAGGTAATCTACAAAGGGAGGTTTATCGGCATAGAATTAAAAACCAAGAAAGGACGTGTATCGGAGGCACAGAAGAAATGCCACGATG
>VTLG01012962.1_pt1 | contig 31759 bp, 53 predicted proteins | sample 4694571 | NCBI WGS metagenome assembly VTLG01 (sample SAMN12604809, study PRJNA352737) | marine metagenome | biome: ENVO:00000447; feature: ENVO:00000209|ENVO:00000569|ENVO:01000036; material: ENVO:00002151; isolation source: viral sequences binned using virsorter ...
TATACCTATTACAAATAAAAATATAAACAAACTACCTATATAGTGCCTTATTTCTTTTTGTACACCATTACCTTTTGAGCTTAATGGGTTCATTTTAGTTTTTTATAAATTATAATTATAGTATATGTTATTGCTAATAATAAAGATATAGCTTGTAAAAAAGGATTTATAGCACTAATACTAAATGCTAATGCTATTAAATTTACTCCATATATCTTCAAATCTTCCATTATGCATCATTAACTTTTGCAGGATCATCGGCAAAGGTTACGTTATTATTAACCCCATTATAATTTCCTTGTGTATCATTAACATTATCATCAAACTTGTAATATGCTTGTAAATTTCCTGATGGTATGCTCCCTGTATTATTTTGTGCAATAGCAGCAACTTCAGAAGCAGTTAATTCATCATTATAAACTCTTATGTCATCCATTTTCCCATCAAAATATTGTGATGCACCACCTACATAATCTGACCTTCCTATTGAACAGGTATTATTGCCCGTACTATTATATTCAATAGTGGTTGTTGTCGCACTTCCTGAACCACCACCATCCACACCATTTATATATACTTTCCAAGTTGAGGGTGTAATTACAGCAGCAATATGTGTCCAAATGCTTGCTGAAATAGTTGTAGTTGATGTTACTATACCTGAAACGTGAGTAGAATATCCCATCATAGAAATAGTGGCATTATTATTAACTCTAAAATTCCATCCACTATTTGGAGGCGAACCACCTGCCCCACCGCTTGATTCATAATTATTAATAACAGTAAGGTAGCTTGATACAGTATCAGGTTTCACCCAAGATGTTACTGAAAAAGTTGTGTAGCGAAAAGCAGTACTGCTTAAAGCAACATAAGCATTAGTTCCATTAAATACCGCACATTTTCCTGAATCTATTGGTGTTGGGCCTGCTGCTCCCCCTAATGTGATTAATCTTTTTCCTAAACTCATATTATTAATGGTAACTCGTAATCTATTATAGATGCCTTTGTACTTAAAGCATTTATTTCAGATTCTTTAGTTGCACATTCATCTCTCAAATCGCTTCTTTCAGTAGCTATATCACTTGGTACTGCTGTTCCACCTTCTGCTGCTCTTATAACATACCAATCTGTCTTAGAAAGCTTACTGTTATAAATACTTTTTAGGTTTCCTATTTTTTCAGTTTTTAATTGTGCTACTGTTTCTGAAAATGTTTGATTTTCAACAGGATATGTAAAAACACTATTATCTGAATCAAAATAAATATCTCCTAATTTTTGAGATGGATTTATTGATGGCGTTTGTACATCATAAAAACCATACGTTTGAAGTTTTGAATCTGAAAGTGTATCAAATCCACAAATAATAGCGCCCCAACTTTTTGGAGTACTGCTATACAATGTTATATTTCCGTTGCTATCTTCTCTTGCTTTCATGTTTTATGGTGTTGTATCTGCTGTTATTTTTCCTACTGAATAATTTATAATTGCATTTGCATCTGTATCATCTATACAAACTACTTGTATAAGATTTTTTTCTGATTGGTCAAATTCTATACTTCCTATTCTATTTATAGTAGTACTCGAAAAATTTGTTGCTAAAGTAATTACAGCACTACTCAACGTTCCTGTTAGATGTATATCAATTACTTGACCAAGTTTCATATTTTGTATTGTAAGTGTAGCAGTTGCAACATTACCTGTAAGCAAAAAAGTTGTTGCTGTTGAAGCATCAAGGTTTTGACTACTTGTTGAAGTGCTTGTTGCTTTTGCTGTATATCTTGGTTCTAACTTAGCGTGTGTAACTCCATCATCTAAAAGTGATATTGTTACTGCGCCTGTGGCTGAATCCCTCGAAATTGGTGCTGTGGCTGTAATACTTCCAACATCACCTGCATCATCAGTATAAAGTTCAGTAAAGTTGTCATTACAAATATCAAAAGCATCTCTCAGGGTTGTTCCCTGTCCTGAATTAGCGGTTGAAATATCAATTGTCTGTTTTGCACACATAATTATTTTATTTTTTTATTTTAGTATGTTGTTTGATCTGCTGTAAATTGTGTTGAATCAACTGTAATTAATGTTGTATCTACTGTAAATGTTGAACCATCTGCATCAAAAGGATAAACTATCCCCCATCCATTTGGAGCATTTGTATCTCCCCACCAACTAATTGAATATATAGAGCCAAAATTCATAATACCCAGTCGATTGTATATGATTCATAATTAGGGCTTACATCTTCATTTGAATTTGAAAACCACTCAGGGAAATTCGCTGAAGCATTAAACGCCATGTGATCTAAAAACCTTTGAGTGTAACTCTCTGCCCTATCTCTTTCAACTTGAATAAGTTCTTTTACTTCACTTAGACTAGGCTCAGAACTATTTTCACTTGTTCTTTTAAAAATCCCTCCATTTGCTACTGTATAAGCAGCACTTTTTAAATATTCAGAAGTGGCCAAATGAATTAAAATCGGTTTTATAAAATTGTCTAAAAGGTTTTTATGATTTGTTGGAATCGGTGTTCCTGGTAAAGCTTGAATTGCAGTCACATAATAATTATATAAATCCGTTCCAATAATCTCTCTTAAATATTGTGTTTGGCTAAGATGAAGCGCAGGAATGATTTTATCTGCATCAATATTTCCATCCATAATTGGCGATCTTCTCACAATGTCCTCTTTACTTACAAATAAAACTTCTGCCATTTTTTAACTTTTACGATTTGTTGCTTTTTTATCTCCTATTCGATCAATCATTTTTTCAGAAACAATTTTAGGCTCTGCCTTTTTGCCTGTTTTTGGCGGTGCTTTTATCCCTCTTTTAGCTATTTCTGTTTTATAGATTAAATCTTTAGCAGCATTTGGATTATTTGGATCAATTTTTCTATCTTCTTTTAATAAATACGTTTTTCTCTGAAAAAAATGATGGCAATTTTTTCCTCCTTTATACTTAAATAAATTGTAAGTACCTGATTTAGAGCCTTTTGGCGCAAAATCTTTATTGCCTCCAAATGGTCTGTCTAAATCTTCTTTTCGATATACTCTTTTAGCACGAACCATTTTTTTGCAAAACTCTCTTGAATTTTTACTTACAGAAAGAGGCGCATATTGGTATCTCACAAGGTATTTAAAACCTTCTTTTGTTTCGCCATCTAAAACACTTGGGGCTGATGCCCTTCCTTTTGGAACAGAAGCCATTTTTAATTGCTCATCTAGGGCATCTTCCTGGTCATAATCAACTGCTCTTTCATCTACTAATTCATAGCCTAAATCAAAAAGGGTTTTTTCATTATCTCCTAGATCATTTAAAAGTTCATCCATTTCTTGATTTACATCACTAGAAAGTTTTTGCCCTGTTTCTTCTTCTTTTTGCTCTTTTGTAACTAAAACTTCATCTGTAAATTCAATTGGTGTTAAAGTTTGAACGTATATTTTTAAAGCAATACCATTGACAGCAAGTATATCGTTAATTGCCTCAATAATATCATTTTGATATGGCTTAATAACTACATTTTCAAAAAGATTATGTGCATTTTGTATTTCTTCGCTGTTGCTGCCTAAACCATTATTGCCATCTCTGATTCCGACAAGCAGCGGAGATGTAACCCTATGTGATAAAAGTAGCTTTCGAGTACATTCCTCAGCAATATATTGATAAACATCTGCTGCATCACTTACTGAAATATCCTCAATAGTTGTTTTATTTTCAGGAGAATCACTAAAAGAAACAATGACCTTTTCTCCATTTGCGCCTGTAAGCTTATCCATGATCTCATTTTTGATCATTATCTGCTTTTGAATTGTAGGGGTACCATTAGAAAACGAAACGAGCTTAGTCCCTGAAAAAGAATTAGTGACTTCATTTACTAAATATTCGGAAATTTCACATTCAAGCTTACTGTAATTTAACGAAGAAACTTCTGAAGGTGGAGAATAATAGTGCATTGAAGGAATATGCTTTCTTATTATATATATTTCATTTTTTGCTTTTGATCCAAAAACTGGAATCCTAGTCAATTTATCTCCTTCTCTATATTCACTCCAATTAGGCGAATAATAATAGGCATTTATTTTGCCTCTATAATCGCATTTTTCTGCCCTTAATGTTTCTCTATTGAAATGACTTACTTTTTCAACCTTATTTCCTTTATAGGTAATTTGAAAAGCTGCCTCTCCTAATAATTTGTAATCAAGACAAACTCTTTTTAAATCTTTTGCTTTAAATAGCTTTTTAAAGGCTGCAAATTCATCAGGCCTCCTACTAGCATCTAAAGCTGAAAATCCTTTACCATATATTTGGCCTACAATTCCAGTAATAATGCTATTAGTAGTTGGCGAATTTAAATAAGCATCAATTAATTCTTGATAAAAATTATTGTTCTCTCCAAAAGCTACAAAATCCTCATGTGGGTCTTCATAAACTTCAGGAGTTTTATATGCTGCTAGATTAAGTATGTGAAAATCGCTATTCATAAACTAAATAATCATTCGCAGCAGTTGGATTCTGAGTAAATTTCCCTGTGTTTGGAGAATATGTGCTGACTGCCTGGTCTGTGCCAAAAATTTTATCTCTATATAAAACCTTTGAAGTACCTGTGTTTGAAACTTCGAGCATGTACGTCACATCTTTATCAGAATCTAAACCTAGATTTGCTGTATATGTATAATAATATTTTACGCTACTAAAACTGCTTACTGTTGCGCTGTGTACTTCTGTATTTTGTTCCTCGTTTGTTATCACTACTTTAAAAATATTTGCTCCTGTCGGAGAATAACTTCTAGGAATAATATTTAAAGTGTGGCTAGATTGTGTTCTGTCTAAAACTATCATTATTCTATTTTAAAAATTCCTGTCGGTGTCTTATAATGCTTTTCGTTTTTTAAAATTTTATATTGATCTTCATCTAAGACTTTTTTTGCCTCATCACTTTCAACGTCATTCCACACATGGCTATCAAAAGGCTTAAATATTATTTTATTTTTTTTCATGTCTTGTATTTAAAAATGTTTTGTAGGAGGCAGCTATAAAAGCAAAGCCCCCAAACAAAACACAAATTTTAAGAGTTTGATCCGCCTGTAATGGTTTCACTAGCCCCACTTAATCCTGCAAATGGATTTGCTACTGTTGCGCCATTAATAAAATCAGGAGTTTCGGTTTCATCAGCAATAAATTCAAGCGTATAGCCTGACATATCGCCTCGCCCATCCCCCGAAGTCATCGTAGCTGTTTGAAGCGAGCATCCATTTATTTTACCGATTAAAAAAGCATTGCCATTTCGGTCTGCCACTACTATATGAGGCCTTCCGTAAGCAAGCAATTTTAGTTCAGCATTGTCCTCTTTTGACAATTTTGGTAATGTCAAAGAAAGTGTTGTACTAAAAAAAGTAGTACCTGTGTCTTTAGAAGATGTTGCTGTGGTAGTAAAACTGTTTCCTGCGCCATTTACATCATAGCGGTATGCCGTAAAAGTTCCACTCATATTTGTAATTTGCCCTGCTGATTCTGTTATTGTACCATAGCTCCCAAAATCAGATATATATATCGCAGAAATACCACCCTGTATATCCTTACAATTAATAGCCCTCCCACGAGTAACGTTACATGCCATAATTTATGATTTTTAGATACTTAGGGGGTTTTAGCCCCCTTTGTATTGGTTAATATTAAGAGTAAAGAACTATCTCGCTTGCAATTCCTAGAGAAACGCCTGCGCTACCTCTTAGAATTACTCTAGAATTTTGAGAGCCATCAATAGGCCCCATGTCTATAATTGATGCTTGATTTAAATCGCTGAAAAGAGAAGTTCCAAAAATTAAGTTTGACTTAGTTGTTGCAACCATATCAGTTGAAGTCATTCCTGGACAATGAAGCACCTTAATTCCATCAAAATAAATTTCTTGTTGGTTTCTAAACCAGGTGTTCATCTTATCATCCACACCTCCAGTTACATTTGAAGAACCTGCTGCCCCAAAACCGCCTAATGCTCTTATGTAAGCTTGATAAATTGCAGTTGGAACGTAGATATATAAATCTTCTTTTCCGTAAATAGTTGTCGGAATTGCATCTACCACTTTTCCAAGCTCAGTAGTTACATTTGAAGCTGTCACCGCAGATTTAGCTACATCAACAACATCTCCATCAGCATTAGCTAAAACTTCAATCCCATCAAAGGGAATGTTTCCTGATGTTGTGCCTGTCCATATTGCAGATTCAATTCCTGCTGATGTTTTTCCAACAACATGCTCAAGAATAAATTCGCCAAATGTCTGTGGCAATGTTGAATTGATTCCTTTCATCTGTAAACTTTCCCAAGATGAACGGAAATTTTTGCTGCAAATTTCAAGATTTATTTGAATTTCTTTAGGTTCAAGAACTATTTCTGTGGTAGTCAAAGTTCCTGTCGCATCAAAATCGCATGTTCCTGGTTTGATTAAATTAGCATCAGATGAAAGCACCTGAATAACTTCTTTGTATTGTATATTATCTCTGACATCTATTGCGCCAGAATCTAATGTTTTTCCACTTAGCAAAGCAGCCGACATATAGCCTTTAGCATCGCTTCCTGAAAAACTGGTTGTAATATTATGTGTACTCGCCATTTCTTATAAATTTTATTAATTAATTATTATGATTCTGAGGCCCAAACACCATCTCCGCCAGTTAAATACCAGTCAGTAAGCGCTACCGCTTTAAGTTTACACCAATCGCCTTTATTTGCTGTTGCTTTTGTGTTAATCCAATCTTTATTATCAACTCCTCCTGAAGATACTGAACCGACAGTTCCATGAACCGCATCAGTTGAAGCAGGAGAAAGAGTGATAATATTATTGCCATCAGCTCCAGTATTACGGAATGTAAATTCCATCCCTATATTTTGAGCAGTAATTGCAGGTAAAGTCATTACTATTGCATCTGTTGCTATATTAAATTCATGTCCTGCTTTATTTACAGGAATATCTTGAGAAGTTGTCAAAGTTTCTTGCTTTGATCTTGCTCGCAATACGTCATTACTTGTATTAATTGTATTTGCCATTATTTATTTTATTTATTATAAATCATTTGTCTAATTCGACTAAGTTGATTGCTTTCTTTATTAGAATAATTATTTTTTGGTTCAGATTTAGCTTCAGGATTGTGAGCAATTGGCTCAACTACTTCTGCTGATAATTCAATATCAGCTTCTTTAACAGCTTTTTCTTCAACATTATCTTTTTCTAGTAAGGTTTTAATTTCTTCAATCATTAATTTAACATCTTCAACCTCCTCTTTAGTTGCATAAACAACCTGAGTAGATTCTGTCTTTGATTTTACCTTAGCTTCTTCAGCTTCAGCTTCTACTTCTTCCTCAACTTCTTCAACAGGAGCTTCTTCTTCCGCAGCATCTTTAATTTCAGCAATTAATCCTTCTTCTACTACTGATAAAATTTGTCCTGATTCTAAGGTGTACTCGCCAACAGGAAGTGGAATTTTTTCTTCTTCTTCGCTAACTATAAATACTTCTTTATCCGCAACAAATTCTTCAGCCTCGATCTCTGTGCCATTATCCAACTTCATTGTTGCCAATAACACTTTTTCCTCTGATAATTCTATTCCTAGAATCCCTTTTATTTGGTTTATAACTTCGAGTGCTTTCATTTATATAATTTTCTATATTATATATACGTTTGAGTTTTCAAAAGCAGTCATATTTTTATAATTTTTTATACTAAAAAAACATAGAGTTTTTTAAAGGCCTCCCTGTTTCAAATTGCTCCTATTCCTTGAGCATACATTTCGCCATTACAACATTTACTGCTATAAGTTTTTTTGTCTTTACATAAACAGCCCCTTCTTCCTCCCTTTGGAGATGTTCTACTCACAGTCTTTTGTTTTTTATTTGGCATCTTTTAAAATTTGACTTATTTTATTTATAAATTCTTGAGCTTCAGCTTCTTCTTTTAATGTCTTGTCTTTAGGCCTAGACATGCGGTCAGAAAAAAACGCTTCAATTGAAAATCCTTTAATTAATCCTTTCTTGACATACTCATTCCAAACTTCATCTGAATTTACTTTCATGGAAACCATCCATGTTCCCACAGGCACATCCATTCCATAATGCCTAGACTTATCCTTTTCTGATTCTACAATCCAACTTTCTACAATTGTAAGGCCTTCTAGTGCTACTTTATGCTCTAGAGTAGCTTCAGACTGATTGCCTTTTATAAAAAACAACTCAGAAGCTTTTCTCACAGTATCTTTTGAGAAGAAAATGTAATATTCATCATCTTCATTTTTACGATAAATTGGTTTGTTCGGTATTAAGGCAGCTCCTAATAAAAGTCGCTTTTCTTTATCTTGTTGCGCAAACCTTACCTCTTGATTTTTGAGAGCAATGAACGATTCCTCAATGGCTGGGTTTTCTACTACTGAAATGGCAGTTATTCCATTATCTTCGTTTTCTTCGTCTAATATTAATTCAATTATTTTCATGATTTATCCTATTGATGCATTTTCTATTATGTTTCTATCTAATGATTGTGCTGTTGATACATCTGAAGATGTCACAAAAGCTTTAATTGGTTTATTTTGTTGGCCACTAATTGTTTCCGCTAATTGATTCTCAGGAGCAGCACCGACAACATTAAAATCAGGCGGAGCAGAAGGGATCGCAGCAGCACCGCCACCGCCACCACTAGAGGCGGATGGTTTTGATCCACTTACTATGCTTTTTATTTGCTTTGCTCCAAAGGCTGCTGCTATTCCTGCTTGAACAAATGGATAACCAGGAAACAATATAGTAAGGGGAGAAGCTTGTGCTGTTGTAAAAGCTTCCTGAACACCTTTAATTGTTGATCGAGTTACATCAGCGACAGCCATTGCTTTTCCAACTTTTGTACCTTCTCCTGCAAGATTTGCTATCCTCCCTAATGTTGCATCAGCCTGTGCTTCGGCAGCATCTTCAGCAGCTTGTCTTATATCATCATCTTTTTTCTTTGCTTCATCTTTAATTTTTTGAGATTCAGCAGCCAAATCTTTTTCATTTTGCAGGACTTGATCTTGTAAATCTTTTTGCTCTTGAAGTAAAGAATTAGTATTTGTAAGCTGCTCTGATCTAAAACCTGTGACTGTTTCTTCGACATCTATAAGAGCTGTCTGAGCATTTATGAGTGCAATTTGTAAATCTAGATTTTCTTTGTCTAAATCTAAAGCAGCTTGGGCAGCATCAACTTGCTGCTGTGCATTAGCCATCATTGTTTCTGCCTGTCGATCTAAAACGCTTCCTAATTCTTCATTAGCTGCAATTCTATCTTCTATTGATCGTGAAGTGTCATCTCTAATTTGCCTTTGTAATTCTGCCTCTTTACTAAATTGCAATAACAACTTAGCATTTTGCGCCTCTGCTAGTTGCGCTTGTTTGTTTAAATCAACTTGATTTTTAGCAGCATTAAAAGTTTCTACTGCATATTCTTTTATTGCATCTTTTGATTTTTTTACTGCATTATTTACTTTATCAAAAGTTCCATCTACTCCTGTGCCAACATCAATTAATTCTTTTCCTGCTTCTTTAGCTGCATCTAAAGCCCCTGCAAAATCTCCTTCAAATAATTTTTTAAAGGCTTTTCCTGCAAATCCTGCTGCATCACTTAAACTTTTAAGACGTTCAATTAAATTGTTCTTAATTGCTATCCCTAAATTTTCAATTGCCTGTAAAGGATCAGAAAAAATTGATTCAAAAACTTTTACAATGCCACTTACATTTTTATCTAAAAATCCTACAAAGTCATTGAAAACTTTTTGCAATACATTTGTTGCGGTTGCTAGAGCATCAACAACTCTTTGATTGCCCATGAATATTTCCATGAGTTTTTCAAAAATAACTGCTCCTGCTTTAAATAAACCGCCAGTTAAAACAGCACCAACACCAGTAACAGCTTTTTTTATACCCCCTAGTCCTTTACTGGCTTTTTTAGATTCATCTTTAACATCTGATAGCTCTTTTTGTACTGCTTCCAGTTGTTTTTTAACATCTCCAAATTCCGCTTTTAAATTAACTTTTACTTCCTCTGCCATTTTCTTAATATTGTTAAATGAATCAATTCATTTATTGATTCAGGTATTTTATTTTTTCCTAATGCAATTCTAGAATATTGACCTAAATTTTTAGTGTCCTCTTTTACAAATTCTAACATTTCTAAAATATTTTTAATCATTGCGCTGATGTTGTTGCTTGTTTTAAATCACTTAAAATTGATGTAACTGTATGCTGAGAATCGGTATTTGTAAAGACATAAAATCTATAATAAACTGTCGTATTTGCTGAAAGAGATGTAATTCCTGCTTGAACTAATCCAGGGTTTATTCTTTTATTTAATTCAGTCGTTGAAAATTTATAATCTGTCACATTTGAATTTGCTCTCAATGTGTCTATGTCCTGGGATAGCATTGCGGAATTTACAGTACTATATAAAAATCCATATTCATCTAATTGTTTTACTCTGCCAAGTGTTCCAAGTTCATTTACTGTTCCGCTTAAAATCATAGTTGTACTTGTTTTGACTGTTGGATCATTTACTGTAATTGAGGCTTGAGTGACAGGCAAAGGCTTACTGTGATCATCTTTTAATGGAATATTTCCTGTGTCTAATGAAGGAGGAATAACCTCATTTGTAGAAGTAATGTCAAGGCCCTCAAAATTGCAATCTGAATCTGCTGTTATAATTGTATTGTCTGCGCTTATTAATGTTGAATCTGCTGTTATGCAAAGATTATTTGGCAGAAATTTATCAGGAACAATTTCATCAATTTGAATAATTTCTCCTGCTTTAGCTTTTACATTTATTAATTCTAAAGTGGATTGATTACTTTCAAAATTTGTAGTGATTTTATTTATCTTATATAGATTTTCAAAAATCCTCATTTTATCTGACAGGTTTAAATCCAACGTGATTGAAATTGGCAAATAAGCCTTTACAGTTGTCAATCTTCTTTGAGCATCAAATATTTCTTTAATATAATTTTTGTAATATTCAACAAACAATGTTTTTTTAAAAGGAGTCCCTAAATATTCATTTGGCTCTGCGCTAAAATTTATATTTTTTGAATCTGTAAGCATTAAAGAATTACTAGGTATATAAACATCAGTCTGCTGTGATTTACTTCCATCTGAATTTAAAACACCAATATCTTGTGTCGATAAAATAGGATAAAACAATAATGGTTTTCCAAGTGTGGCTTCTTGTTTTATATCAGCACTCCATCCCCATAATAAATCCTTAAAAGTACCGCCATTTTGATCTTTTAGCCTTTCATATTTAAAATGCTCTAATGGCACACTTACAGTATAAGTTTCTCCTTCAATCTTATCTAAATCCTCTGCTGAATAATTTTCAGTTCCCCATTCTCTTTTAAATAATTCTAAATGATTTTTAGCAAAAAAATTATTTAATCCCTCATATCCAAAATCTACTTGTTTAAAAGGCAAAACTGTATCGACTGAGGATTCTGTTTTATCAACAAATTCTGTAATATCCCAAATTTTTGTACTACTAGCATAAAAATCATCTAAGGTTTTTACTTCAACAACGCCATCACTATTTTGAAAACTCGTAAGGTTAAACATTTTAAACAAAGAAGTCAATAGTTCCAAAACCTTAATATCAGGTAATTCATTCGAAGCCCTTAATTGTACATCTGACAAAACTGCTGCTGTTCCGTTGAAATGCGCCTTTTTTTTGCCAGTTGTCCCTTTTCTTCTTACATTAAAATCTATTGAATAAGTAGACTGTGTTCCAGTATCGACAGTAAAAGTGTACGTTCCTGCATCAATATTTAAATCTCTTATTTTATAACTTAATGAAGAAGAATCTCTTTCAATATCTTTGTATTCTTCAAACACCAAACCATCTTTATAAATAATAAATGTAAACTCGCTTGATATACTAGGATAAATAGTTACATCTAAAATTCTTTGATTTTTAGGCCTGCTTCTATTTTGAGCCGAAGGGGTTATAAAATAATTATCGAATAAATCAATGACTGAGCCATTTGAATTTGATTCATCCATTGTGAAACTAGCAACTGGAGTTTCATTGCCTTGATCCTCAAATAAGCCTCCTGTTTTATTATGAAGCCAAATATATAAACTGTGAAAAGCTTCATTTCCAGTATTAAAAAAATCTGTGCTAAATGTAATTCCATATCTCTGCTCGATTGCTTTTATAATAGGATAAATTCTCAATGCAGGTTTTAGTTCTGATAATTGTAATCCTGTATCTGTTGTTGATGCTTCATAAGCAATATTATTTTGCTTATCTGTGTTATTATTAGCAGTAGCAAATGCAGAATCATAAATCAGCCTTTTAGTGTGGGTAATTAATGGAAATATAATTGCATCTGTGTATGTAATATCATCCACAGTTACATCCAAGCCATTTTTCATGTAGGCTTTTATATTAGCATCATTATAAACAAAACTAAATGAATCTTTAATTAATGGTAAAGAGCTGATTTTATCATCTCCAAGCAAATCTTTGAGATTAACCCCATTTCCAAAAAATGTCAATTTATATGTATGGGCCTTATTATCTTTTCTTGTAGCACCTTCAAATTTTACTTTTCCCTCTTTGAATAATTCATAATTTAAAAATAATTGGGCATCTTTCTTTTTTCTAGCATCAAAGGCAGAATCCCCTATAATATGATAATTATAAAAATGACTGAATATTTTATTATTTAATCGACTAGCAGGAACGGAAAAGGTTCTACTAAAATCCGTAAAAACTTTACTAATATCTTTTACATCCTGTAATGATTGAGTTAAGCTTAAAGATTCATCTTTAAAAAAATCAACCTCCTGGCCTTCTATATAAAGTTGAAGCATTAACATTAACGAACATTGTTTATTTTGTTAAAGGCAAACTCAAAATCAATTGTATAATTTGCCAACTTGTCATTCACTTGTGTTTTAAATGTTAAAGATTTGCTTTTTGGAATTATAGGAAGCGTATCAGAATCATACCTGATCCAAACATTTTCCGATAGAAATAATTCCTCAATAGTTGAATTACTATCTTCATTAATAAATCCTGTATTCAGACTTATGCTTTTAGTAGCATTGGAATTATACCTTTCCTTTTGCCCTGCATATTTATTATAAGTCGCTGTGCTGTTTGATATTGTATTTCGCTTGAAAGTTTCATCAGTAACCGCAAATGATTCTGTCGATTTTTTGAAAAACCATAAATCTTGAAATGCACCAAATTTATTTACAAATGTAACTTTGTAAGGTGTAAACTTTGGTTCACATACATTTTTTACTGTAATTGTTTTTCTTAATGTTGCATCATCTGTATCAAATATCTGTATAGTAGAAGTATTTGCAGGAATAGTTATATACTGAATTTTTTGATTTGTATTACCATCATCAGTGATTTGTGTTGTTGTTGAATCAATTATAACTTTGCCAACGCCTTCTGCAAAAATTGGAAATTTCCCTGCTGTATCTTCAGGCAAATAAAGAGTATTTGCTGTATATAATGCATTTTTTGACAATTCAGGGCTTGTTCCATCTTCAAAAAACCCATATCCTTCTAATGCGAGATAAGTATTTGTGACAGGAGAGCCATAACTGAAAACAACATCATTCTCATCATACATTGTTGCCACAGTAGTAACCCAAACACATGCTGAAGTGTAATCATTATTAAAAGATAATGTTAAATAATCCCTTACTAATTCTGATATTTCAAAAACAACATTTGTGTCTGTCCCTATTATTGAATTTTGCAAGGTATATTTTAAATCACTTCCTGAATAAGTGCCTGAAGTTCCTTCATAAACATAAATTTCTAATTGAACTGTTTTTAATGCCATGTTAAGCTATTTTAGTAAATGTTGGAATTAAATGATTCACAAGCCATATTTCGCTGACTAATCCTGTAAGCTCAAATTTCATATAATAAGCAGTTGGCATATCAACAACTCTTACATTACTATTTTCACGAGTTTTGCTTACTCTTACATAAATGCCTCCTGTTGGATTTTCAATTGTTGCAATTCCTAATGAGGAGGCTGATCTAAAAGTTCTTAATCTTAATGTCTTTCCGTATTCTCCATCATAAACATAAGTATTGACATTTCCATACCAATTATTGTTTTGTAATACACAAGGAAATTGTGTTCTATTTAAAGGAGCTACGCTATTTAATCCTCTGCTAGCAAGTACTGCTTCTAAAGAAACTTCAGTAATCGCAGGATTTACAGATGGATAAGATGCTGCTGCTTGTGCATTTGTTAAAAAAGAGTAATTCCAACCTGCGTAATAATGCTGCTTATCTCCTGCTGTTGGTTTCATGGCAGGTTGAGTTAATGTAATTGCGCAGCTTATGTCTGATCCCCCACTATTAGAATAGCCACTACCTGGAGGCGTTACTGTATAAGTGACCGATCTTGATGTGTCCGTACTAACTGCATTAAAATTAAGAGGAGAAAATCCTGTAATTGTTCCTTTATCTGCAAGGCCCTTTACAATTGTTCCTGAAGTATATATTGCCTGGTTGCTTAATGAAGCTATTGAGCAAGTAAATGTTGGCAAAGCTGCTGTTGGCTGAGTAAAGGCCTTACTGACTTCTACTGTTGCGCCAGTATTTGAATAGCCTGTCGGAACAGTTACATTAAAATATAAGGTTACACTTCTATCACTTCCTGTTGAATTTGCAGGGTAGCTCGTAATTGTACTACCACCGCTTGAATCTTTTATTGCTGTTATTGTGCCATTTACAGTTGGATTTGTGATTACGCCTGCTTGTGTAATTGAGCCTCCTGATAAATAAGCGTCTGCGCTAGTCCAGGCTGAAGTTGCTGTTGTTGTAACTTGAATAGTTTGTGTGGCTTTACAATTTGCAGCATTTCCGTCACTCGCTTCCACAAGAAGCTTTTTATTTGTTCCTGCTTTTTCTTTTGAAAATATAGATAATGTATTTGTGTCTAGGCTTGTTTCAAAATAATCTAAATTATTATTTGTAATAAGATAAGAAGTAACTGTTCCTCCTGTGAAATATGAAGATAAATCTATTGTAACGGAATTTCCTCCTGTGTTTAATGATTGATTGGGGATTGATCCATTATTAGAGATTCCTCCAGTACAAGCAGTCGCAGGCTGTGTAGCTGTCGCATTACAATTGATTGTGTCATCTCCTGAATTACTAAAATTCTCAGGGATGCTCATTGTAAAAGCTATTGTTCTGCTTGTGTTTGTTCCTACTGCTGCAAATTTACCATCAGTAAAATCTCCTGCTGATGATGTATAAGATACTATTTGGCCATAATCTGAAGAAGGTAAACTTATATTTCCATATTCATCTATTGACAAATTTTGCAAATTTATAGTTGCGCAATCTAGTGCAACACTAGGTAAACTTGGCTCACTATACTTTAAATAAAATGGCGATCTTACATTTATTTTAGTACTCATTTATTTATGTTTTTTATTGAAAAATCAAAAAACTTTTCTATGTCTAAAGCGAAATTTTCTTCCATATCTTTCGGTAAATCTTTAAAAGCTTTCATAAATGGATCAGTAAAAAACAAGCTCCCTCTTAATCCTCTATTATATATATTACTTGCTATGATATAACCCATGCTTTTAAATCCGCCTTTTGTAAATTTTCCTTTAACATCTCTAAATCTTATGTTTTTTTTACGAGCAAACTTTTCCATTGTTTCTGCAAAATCTTTAAAAGTGCCTCTGCTTTTTCCTGAGCCGAATTTGTAAGGACTTTTTTCAAACCTACCAGTCACTATATTTCTCCCCACACCTTGTTGGCCTTTTATCTTTGCATTAGGAGAAACTCTGCTTGGGTCTTTACCACGAACACCTTGATCGTGAAACAATCCATATTCTTTCATTAAAAAATCCATTTCTAAAGATTGTGGATTGTCTTTTAAATTAAACTTTATTGACTTAGCGAGTGGACTATTGCTGTCTAGGTTTTTTTTAGAATTAGCAACAACTGTTTTTCCAAATAATCTAAGTGCTTCTTTTAATTCTATAAAATCCATTAGCACTTAGTTGATGGGTTTGCCATAGTGATAGAAAAAGAAACTGCCCATCCTGCGACATTATTTTCAAATCTATCTGTAAAAGGCTCACAATTAAAAGGAGAATCAATTTGATAATCCATGTAATAAGTGTCAAGCCTTAATAGCTCTGCTTGTAATCTTCCTGCCACAGCTAGCTGAGTATTTAAAACATCTAATTCATTATTATTCCCACGAATATCGCTTGAGGATGCTTCTTTAGAAAAATCCACTATGTCCATAAGAATAATAGAAACATCTGCTGTTGAGATGTTGGATGTTAGAGTCACATTATTTATTGTCAAATGGCATAGTGGGTATATTGTGTTTTTGTTCAGGTCTATATTAGTAATATCTCCTTGTGTTACTGTATTGACAAAAGGCTCTGCAATAGCAGCAGCCTGTAAATCATCAATTATTTTAAAATAATTATTCATAATGTTTTTACAAATACTGGCGTCAATTCAGAATCTTTTTCAATTTTATAATTAACAAATTCTTCTAACCACTCTAAGCATTGATCAAAATTTAACTCAGGAGCTTCTTTAATTACAATATCTAAAGCTTTCCAAAAATCATAAATGGCAATTTTTGGATTTGATGCAGAAACACCAATTAAAGCTTTTTCAAATCCTTCTGATAAAACTATTTCTTCATTATCATTTAAAAGAAGCCTTTCATATAGGGAATCAATAAGATTTGTTTTGTCTGGCATCTTTTATTCTTTTATTTTCTATTTCTAATTTTTGTTTTTCAAAACTTAAATAGGTTAAACATTCTTTAAAATTTAACTTTTCAATCTGCTCAAACTTTGTCAAATCTCCCTTACTAATGGAATAAAATGTTGTCCACCATCCAAAATTTTCATTAAGGTTTCCTTCTGCTGTGGATTCATTTTGTGCGCTTTTTTCGTTAAAGAGTTTAGGGTATGTTTCATTAATTCCTTTCCTAAACTTTGCAAAAAAAAAATTGCTCCAAATACTACATTTAAAGGCATTGACTTCATGTCAATATTCGCATCAATATTATAATCTTCAATTGTGTATTTATCTTTATAGCTGTCTTTAACTTTTCTAAACATGACACTCATTGCTTGATCCATTGTTTCCCAATCACTCATTAAAGTATCTAAATCAACAAACTCCCCATAAGTCATGTCATCTAGCTTAGGGATAAATCCAAATTCTTGATTTGCCATTTTAAAGCGATCAATAAAAACAGCCTTTTGATTAAACATTTTATTTATTATTCCAATCACACGAACAATAGATGTGTATTTAATTTTATTTACATCTTTCAAATCAACTCCGCAAAATATCTCAATAGTTTTCTTTTGAAGAAAATCTTCATCTGCATTTTTTACATCTATTTTGCTAAACTTTTGATATTGCCCAAGAGTTATTTCTGAGAGTTTGTTTGGTACTTTTAATTTTATTGTTGCCATTATAATTATATATACGTTTAAGGTTACCTAAATCAGTCTAGGTTTTTTAAATAATATGATATTCCCCACTTCTAGGATTTTTTAATTGATAGCCAATAGCGTATCGAACAGCATCAATTAAATGGTTAAAAGCATCCACAGGAGTTTGGCTTTTTTTCTCTAGCCATTTATAATTATTTAATTCTTTTATAAGGTTTTCACTACCAGGATCAACTATTAAATCATAATCTAGCATTAAGCTTATTCCATATATAATTGATCCCTGACCTTTAATACTTGGCTTTACATTTGATCGCATTGAAAGTTCATTGATTAATCTAGGCTCAGAGCTATCCGCAATAATTAAATTATCTCCTGCATGTTTTTGATACAAAACAGAAAGCTGTGATGTTGTTAAACCTTTTAAATAAAAACATTCCTTTAAATAAATTATTTTATTGTCAGAATCAATGCTTGTTAAAACTAAAGTTGATTCGTCTGAAGAAAATCCAAAATCTGCGCCTGCTACAATTTTCCCAATTTCTTTAAATTCTCCTAGCTTCCAATTTTCAAATATTACTCCTTCAGCTTTTGCTTGCCATCCTCCAAGAACTTGATGCTTGTATCTGTCAGGCCTTCGCTTTTTCATTTCCTTAATTCTCTCAATAAAACTATCAGACAAATTTTCTATATTATCTAAATACGTTGTATGTATGTAAGTAGTATCTCCTTTAGAAGTGTTTAAGCCTTCCTGTGCGCCTTTCAATTCAAAAAATCTAGTATATATCCAATGCTCCTTTGTTGTTGGATTAAGTATCATTATAACTCGATTTAAAACCCCCTTTTGTCTTACTGATAAATCTATTTTATCAAAAATATCTTCATCATTTAATTCTTCAGCTTCATCCATTACCCATGTAGTAATTCCAGTCAAAGATTTTAAACTGGCTGTTTGATCTCCGCTTGAAGTTTTTATTCCTCTAAATATTATTTTGCTTCCTGTTCTCTTATGAATTATTTCATCTCTATTAATATAAAACTGATCTATCATATTGGCCAATTCTATTTTTTCCATAAACTCAGGAATAATAGAAATTGAAGCTGATCTTAAAGTGTACCTGGTAAATAAAACATTGTGTCCTTTTTCCTCTGATATTAAAGCGAGAATTATAAAACTAATTGAGAAGGATTTTGAGCTTCCTCTGCCACCAGTTACGATAAAATATCTACTATCATTTAAAAATGGTTTTAGATACTTATCATTAATCTTTATTTTCTGTTCTGATAACACTTAATAAATCTTTAAGGCTTCCTGTGTTTTCTCCAATTTGATTGACTTCAAAATTTTCTGTCAATTTGCCATATCCATTATCAATAAGAAACTGTGCTGCTCTGACATCTCCTGATCTTGCTTTTTTTAACATGGCTAATCCAATGAGCTGCAATTGATTAAGCCTTTCTTCATTTTTAGTTACTGGATTTACAGCATCTTGTTCTAATGATAATATGTCTAATATTGTTTTACTTCTATTCGGCGATCCTTTCGGTCTGCCTTTACCAAATTTATTTCCTTTCTGAAATGGTTTTAAATTTTCTTCATTTGCCATATTGCTCACGTTTTTGTCACGTTATTTTAATCTTTCTGATAATTCAAGAGGAGGCCTTTTTAATTCCCCACAATAAAATCCAATTTGATGAACTATATATTTTCTATGTATGGGGTTAATTGTATATTTTAATAAATCAAAATAGTAATCAATCATCTTGCTTTTTGAAACTTTATATTTATTCTTAATCATCATATATCGTGAGGCATAAATCTATTAATGGTAAATACAAAACATAATCTGTCAAACCTTTCTGTGGATATGATCTAAAACCTACTAAAAATCCTAGATAAAGCCCAATTGTTATTTCCCAATCATTTTCCACAGCAATCACATTTTTCTTTTTCTTCTGTTTCTTTTAGCATTGGAAAATCTAGTCCCCAATCATTAAGGTCATCTACATTCCACTCATTAGCTAGCATGTCAAAGTTCCATTCTCCAAAGCCTGAATTATCTTTTATTATAAATTCTCTTTGCTGATCCTTATCCCAATCAACTTCATCAATCCATATTTCTTTAAATCCTGCCTCTTGCGCTGCTGCTAATCTCATGTTGCCCCCTAAGACAATTAAATCTTTGTTTACTACTAAAGGGCGTTTCTCTAGCATTTCAGGAAACTCCTTTATTGATTTGACTAGCAAATTATATTTTACATCCTTAATTACTCTAGGATTATCAGGATGCTTTTTAAGTTTATATATTTTTTCTAGGCGTTTAGTATTCATTGTATTTTGTTCTCAGGTTTTCGACTATTCTTTTTAAGCATGGAGAGCAGCTTGTTGGTTTTTCTTTTGCTTTGTTCACTCTGTTGTAAATAGAATAAAGCACATCTCGTTCTTGTTCTGACTTTAGCTTTTGGCCATTGTATGTTTTAAAAAACATTTCTAAAAAAGCATGCTCGTCTTGACTAAGAATGCCTCGTTTTGGAAACCATTTGTTTAATGTTTCCTGGCGTTTATCACAATTGCAAGGAACTCCTGTGACTTCAGAAACTTTATCGACCACAGCTTTTATTCCTGTTGCTTTAGTGATTTTTAGAATATCATCTCCAAAGCCTTTACTTTTCATAATATTGATCCTTTAATTTTTCATTAATTTTTATTTTACATCTTTTTACAGTTCTATAAATAGTTGATTCTGATAATTTTGTTTTTTTACTCATAGCTCTAGGATGTGTTTTAAACTCATATCTATAGAGATTAAAAACTTTTTTATCAAACCAATAAAAGGAATCAACATACTTATCTACTTTTTCCTGGATGCTTTCTTCATCTTTTAATTTAATTTCTTCTATTAAATTTCTTTTTTCGCTAGAGCTTAAACTGCTGTAATTGAGTCTTGTATATTTACTTTCTCTCCTAAATGTATTTACCAGGAGTTGTTTAATGCTCTGATATATATACGATTGACCATACACATATCGGTCTAGAAATTTTGATATTTCTAATTTATTATTAGGAATTTCTTCTATTTCTTTTTGAATTTTAACAAATAAATCTTGAGTAATATCTTCATGATAACAGCCTTTGTTATTTGGAAAATATTTGTTTTCACTCATTAGGACAATTTTTTTAATTCTCTCATAATGAGAAGCAATAAGCTTCATGGCTTCTTTCTTTGTCATTTATTTAATGCTTTGTATTTTTCTATAATTTCAACCAAAAAGAATCTATCCCACTTATATCTTGTGCGCTTTGCTAGTTGAATGTTAAGCTCTAGTTTGTCAAATCTTTCTTGGCCTATCTTTTCAATTAAGTTTTGTCGATAGGGAATAAGATTCCCAGAAAGGAAGTAGTTGCATTTTTTACATTGCCCATGAACATTATCTTCGTTAAATCTTACGGATGGATGGTTTCCTGCTGAGTAAAAATGTCCTGCCTGGAGAGTTGTATATGAACCGCATGAAATGCATGGCTTGCCTTCATCTCTTTTGCGGATGTATTTGTGAAAGTGAATTACAGCTAATGCACGAAGCTGTGCTACTGTTTTATTCTTGTAGATTTTTCTTATTCCCATTTAAATTTAAATGGGCTAAGTGGCTTGTCTAAATTACTAAAAAATAATTAATGCTTTTTTTAGGCCTTATTAATAAATTTTAATTTTGTTTAGATTTTTCATTTTTTTCAGAAAATCTTTTTCTAATTTTTCAGATTGTTCTAATTGATTTGCTTTTGCATTGTGAAGCATGCCGTTTTCATGTTTTAACTTTAATATCAATTGAATTAATTGATTTTTGTCTAAGTGTTCGTATTTGTTTTTTTGTTCGTGTTTTGCCATTTTGTTTTTTTTAGCTTATCAAGTTTAGCTTCTTTTTTTAATTTTTGCTCAAATAATTTTTTTAATTCAGGGCTTAATTGTGAAGTATCAAATATTGGCATAATGTTTATTTTGTCTTTATAAATATACAAAAAAACCCCCAAATTAATGGGGGTAATCAAAAACAAATGAAAAAACTATTTCAATCCTTAAAGTGGATCAGGCTGTGTTTTTATTAGAGGAAATGCTTCTATTCAATAATTAAATCTTTTTTTCTAAAATAATTATATACATCAACTATTTCCATAACAATATCTTTTTCATTGTTGTATATATTTAATCTTTTTTTATAGCAGTTTTTAATTAAATTATCAATATTGAAATTTTTGTTTTTTACAATTACTTTTTTTAAAGCTCTTACAAATTTTGATTGTTTTGTATTATCTAATACATCACTTAATTTCAAACAATAATTTAATACAGTATCTCCCAAAGCAACATCAATTTTATAATTTTTGTTTTTAATAAGTCTTGAACTGGGTTTATTTGTTGAATTGTATGCATCAACTACTGTCATAAAATTAAAGTCATCATTCCAATTTTTAGCAAGATGAAGTATTTTTTTGCAGTCTAAATCTCCAAGTTTTGATTGACTATAAATCCTGTCTTTGGTTTTCCAATCATTTCTGTCATTATTCATTATTTCTACATCATTAATTGAAGAATAATTATTTACAACATACCATATTGGTTTTTTATGTTTTTGTAAAATTATAAATCTATGCTGCCCATCTAATATGTATCCATCATTAGTAACCATTAGAGGCGTTTTTAACCCATGTTTTAAAATAGATTTTTCGATTATTTCTAAATTTTTTGTATCTATATCCCTATTATGTTCTAAAAAATTAAATAAATTATAATTCGTTGTATTTTGTAAATTAAAAAGCTGTTTATTCATTATCTTAATTTTTAAGTTAATATTATGTATAATTATAAATTAATATTTCGTCTAAATTACATTAAGACCTATGCCATTTGCAAGGGTTTTAAAAGACCCTATATACATATCTGACCATATGTGATTTTTTGTAATACGTTTGTTCATAATTTTTATGCTTCATGTCATTAATACTTCAAAAAGGTAAATCATCATCTAATTTTTCTGAAGTAGTTTGGGCCTGGATAGAAGCTTTTTGTTCTGTTATTCCTAGAGTTGGTTCATCTAATTCAATTCCAATTAAATTGACATTTGTCCAATACTCATTAGGATTATCCCTTTTAGAAGGAGTTGAAAATTCTAAAATAAATTTTACAGGCTGATTTGTTTGATAGGCATCTAGCGCACCAACAAAATTTCCTAAAGCTTCTACATAATGAACTCTTTGTTCAATCTCTAATAATACCCCTCTAAATTGAAAATTATTAATGCCTCTAGCTTTGACTTGTCTAATTTCTTTAATTATTCCTTTTCCTTCTATTCTCATGCTGATAGGTTTTTTAATTTAAACTGATGCTTTTTTATTTCATTTCTGATCCATCTTTTAGTATCTGAAGAAATTGTTTGCAAATGATCTGTTTCTAATTCAGCTATTCTTTTAACCCAATTTACACCTGCTGAAATACTAAAATCTTTTCTTTCTCTATCATTTGTAATTTGATAAGCTGTATTTGATTGGCCTGTTTTTGGATTTATATAACTCATAGTCGGTTTAATAAATCCACGATCTCTTAAATCCGTAAATCTACTAGCAACAGAAATTATTTCTCTTTTATCAGAAAAATATCTCATTGCTTTTTGTGGAGTAATTGGGCCTTTTTCTTTAATGACCATATAAGTTTCTTGTAATCTTTTGCTAAGTTTTAAATTTTCATAGCTTTCATTTCTGTTTTTTGTTGCTGTGTTCATGTTTTGTTTATTTATTAAAAAGCGTTTTAGGTACGCTTATAAAACCTTATCTCATTGATCTATTTTCTGAATGATCATGCAAAGCTCCCATAATATCTCTGCGACTTAATGAGCCATATAATTTAATCTCTCCATCCAGGAATTTATTTAATACAAAAATTATATCTGAGAGCTTCATGAATCCATATTTTTGAATTATACGAATGGCAGTAGTATTAATATTATTTTTGCTCATTCTATCTCCTATTTTAATTGCACTATTTAATTCTAATAAATACAGAGCTAATAAGGCAACTGTTTTTTGCTCATTTAATTTTTGCAAACTATTCAAAGTTGGAAGCTTTGATTTTATTGCTTGTTCAACGCTATTAATATTTAGCGACAATCCATCTTCAGGATTGTAAATCTTTAAGAAGTTTTTCTCTGTGACTTTCGTAGTTGTTATCATTTTTGCTTCGCCCATTATGTATTGGTTTTATGTGTGCCATTGTATTATTTAATGTATTCTTCCAGTTTTTAATTTTTCTTCCAAGCCCTGTTTTCCAACCTTCATCAACCCAGGAATGATATTTGGCTTTTAATGGAAATTCAAAACCGCTAGTTTCAATATTTAATTGTTTTAAGATTGTAAATCCATATTCTAAAAATTCTTCCTCAGTAGGTATTTTAGAGTTAGTAATAGGCTTAGAATTAGAGTTAGAATTAGAGTTAGAGTTAGAGTGGTTTTTTTGGGTTTTTGGCCTACCACCTTTTAATCCATTAATTCTTTGCTTTTCTATATATTCTTCATAAGCACTTACATCCTTATAAACTCTTTTATTTATTACAGTATCTCCTAAATCATAAAACTTTTCCTTTAAATAATCTGATAAATCATCCCAGGTACATTTTATTAAAAAGGGGAGCCTTTCTTTGGGTATTGGTTTATCCCAAGACATAGCAATCATATCAATATAAATGCCTTTTTCTTTTTGGGTTAAAAATCTAGTGCCATTGATCCAATCTTCAGGAAAAAACTGCATGTAAGGAAGTTTACTCATTGGCCTCTAATTGATATATTTCGCTAGTTTCAATAGTAAGGGCCTTTTTAACAAGCGGAGTTTCTTTAATCATCTCTAGCCAAACTCCTCTTGTGACTTCTGAGGCTAGATTTATTAATTTTTGAAGTTCTTCTTTGTTTGGTTCAGGCCTGGAATAACCATCAATAGCACAAAAAAGAGTAATATAATATTCCGCCTGCGCTTTAAATTTAGAATCCGAGAAGCATAAAGCTTTATAACTTTTTATATGATGCAATACAGTTGCATGATCTCGATTTATAAAAAGACCAATTTTTTCTAAAGCAAGTTTCGGAAATTGTTTTTTTGCATAATAGCAGAAAATTCTTACCAGGTCAATTAGCTCATTATGCCTTCTTTTGCTTTTAATATTTATACCTGATTCATCTAAGATTGTATTAATATAACTCTCTAGTGATTCTTTATAATTTTTCATATTTTTAATTTTTTAAGTATTTAGGGGAATTATGTTAATGCCACTTAACCCAATTTTAATTCCCCTTTATACTCCTAATTTTACATGAATACTTTCTACTCAATGCTGCTAAATTTATCAGCCTTTTTTTTGGAAATTTTTCTTTTTTCAAACTTGCAATCAACACTTCCTGGATTATTGTTTCTCTTATATCCCAAAGGTTGCTGAACCATATTTTTTTTAATTTTTTTTTCTTCAGATTCATTTTCAATTTGTTTTTTATAATGATAATGACAAACAGGAGTGTTTTGATAATAAGCTTTGGCTCTATCTCCGCAGTACCTACAATACTCATTTCTGTCTTTATAAATTTGAAACATCAATAATTTTCTTTTAACCAATTATTAAATTTATTTGCTGTTGGAATTAATTGATCGTAAGAAATTTTATCTGCTATTAATAAATCTTTAGCATAACTCAATGCAAAAGACCCTTGAGATGGCTTTTTATTGCTGTAATTATTAAATGGTTTATCAACTGTTAGAAAAGAAAATTTATTATTGCCTTGTTTATCTTTTGAAACTTCATAATTTACAGAATCTCCTTCTTTATATTTTGCCTCGACTGTCTTATGATTTGCAAGGCCCACTTCTCCATTTTCTAATGTATATTCAAAAGAATACATTAATCCATAATCTCCCTGCCAACTTCCATTTCCTTGAACGTTTGTAATTTTACTTGTTTTCATAAGTTTTATTATTTATTTTTTTTAAAGAATTTATTTTAAAATCAACACATTGATTAAAATGTGAAATTACTTTTGGATTATACATGGCAGATATTAAATTGCTTCCATCTTTACAATGCTTTTCCTGGAATTTCTTGTATTTAAAATCTTGAAGCCTTTTCTTATTCGCTTCGCATTTTTTTATTAATTCCTGATAATGCGAAATATTTTCATCCTCAAAATCAATCAAATCTTCAGTTGTTATCATTGTATATAATCTTTTAAATCTTTTTTATGTACATAACGAGTTTTGCCAACAATTCTAAACGGCAATCTGCCCTCATCCATGTCATGTTTTATTGCTTGATAACTAAATCCTGTCAGCCTAACAATTTGAGCTGTGTCATAAAGCAAATCCCTAGTTTTTATATCTTTTACTATTGTTTCCTCCATATTTAACTTTTTATTTATTTTAAATGTGCTTTTCATATTAAATAGATGTTATTTGCTCTAATTGATTCAAAATTATATTATGCAAATCAGCAGTTAATTTCACTCTTTGTCCGTTTTCATCCTCAATAGAAAAATTATAAGAAGGATAAAAACCTGTGTAATCTTCTTTAGATTTAAAATCAAACTCAGTAGAAGCTTTAATCACTCCCTTTAGACAAATCGTATAATTGCCATCTAAAGTTTCTAATGGAATTAAAAATGATCGTAATCTGATCTCTGCATTTTGATATTGATCAAATTTTAATTTTCCACTTACATCAATCTGTTTTTTTGACAATTCTTTTAATATTAAATCAAATAAAGTCATTGTCATTTCACGCTTTTTGAGTACTTTGTTCATAGTTTTAATAATAATTAAATAATAAAAATGTATTACTCTTTTTAATAGCATTTTAATAATATCAAAATATTATTTATATGCTAATTTATAATACTAATCTATTACAAATATAATAAATTTTTAATAAAATACAAATATTTTTAATTTTATGGAAGAATATAGCCCACAGGCAAAAAGATTAAAAGAATTTATTGATGATACAGGCATGAATCATACAGAATTTGGCCGACAATGCGGTTTTAAAAGTAACCGAACTATGCAGTCTATTTATACTGAAGGTAAAAAGCCTACTGCTAAAGCACTTACTAAAATTGTTCAAAGATTCCCACAGCTTAATTTTGACTGGGTTTTAATGGGTGTTGGATCAAAGATAAATCCTGCTTTTGAAGAAGCAATAGCTAGCCCATCAGCTAAAGACAAATCACTTTTAGGAGGCTTTAATCAAATACAAAAAAAATTAAACCGCCATGATCTTAATTTAAATGAACTTTCTTTAGATGTTGAAAAAATTATAGAAACAGTAAAAAACAATATGTTTGTTCAAACTCAATCTATGGCTAATCTTACAAATAAATTTGAAAGATTGGCTAATAAAATAAATGATGCTTTCAAATACCAGGATAATTTAGAAAATGATAGGAAAAAAGTATATAATAAAGTAAAACAAGAGCATATTGAATTAATTGTTAATCTAGATAATAAAAGAAAAGAACAAAGAAAAAAGGAAATTGCTGAAAGCAGAGAAATTTTATATAATGATTTAAATGGGATGTTAGATAAAAACTGGAAATTATATAAAAATAAAATTGATTCTGATTTAGCTGAATTTAATAAAACTCTAGAAACAATAATTATATTACAAAATGAAATTCAAGATAAAGCAAATGAAAGAGGATTAAAACAAGAGCAGCGATATAAAGATGCTTTAAATAATTTACAAACTATTCATAATGAAGCAAAAGCATCAGTCGAAAATTTAGGAAAATTTACTAAACATGTTAATCCCAAGCCTGGGAAATAGATTCATTTAATTGATCTTCATCAATTTGTATATAATTACTTAAAGTTCGATCTTCTTTGATGCCTGTTGCTTGTTTTATTACTTGCTTTGGTACATTTTTTAAGCCTGAAATAGTTATAAATGTTCTTCTAGCAGTATGCGAGCTTATTAGCTTGTATCTAGGAATTTCTTCAACAACCTTTTTTGATCCATAAAACCTCTCACGAATTACAATATTTGTAAAACCTGCTTTTTTACATATTTGATGAATATGATTATTAAATTTTTGTGAACTTATTTTAGGCAAAAACCAATCATATTTATCTAATAATCTTTTTAATCTTTTATTCAAAACAATATATGAATATTGACCTGTTTTTTTAGCTCTAATCTTTATCATATTTCCTACAATATATTTTTTATTAAATCTCGAATAATCGCTGTATCGCTGCCCTGAATAACAACCTATTAAAAAAATATCTCTGTAATATGCTTTTGGTTCTTCTAATTCTAATTCTTCTAATATATTTAATTCTTCTTCTGTTAAATGCTGATGATGTGTTTCTCTAGGTTTAATATTAATTTTTTTAAAATCCATATTTACCTGATAGCCATTATTTATACACCAATTTAAAAAGGAATTAAAATAACCGATTTTTCTTCTTAGCGTATTATCTGTGATTTTTTTGTCTATTCTCAAATAAGATATAAACCTGGAAAAAAAATTTAAATCAAAATCTTTAAGTTTATATTTTAACTTTTCCTTTTTTTCTATTTCTAAAATCGCTGAATGTATTCTCGTATATTTTTGCCAAGTATCTTTTTTGACAGACTGATTTTCTTTTTTCTGTTTTATATATTCTTCAAAATAATCTGAATATGTTTCTTTTATTTTAGGTTTTATCTTTTTAAAATGGCCATTAAATTCTTTTTTTAATATGTCTTTTGTCAATCCTTTACCATGAAAATCTTTTAATTCGTCTAAGACTTGTGCATATTCATTTAATACATGTGTAATTTTTGCATTAATTTTCCCTTTTTCTCCTCTTTGAAGTTTTGGCCTTTGTGTTTCTTTATTCCAATTTTTAGGATCAATTTTTAAATCAGTAGAATATTTAAATCTAAATTTTTCTGAACTGAGATAAATCTCAAAATTTATAATACCACTTTTTTTTAAAAAAAATCCCATAGTGAGGTCGAAACTGAGGTCGTAAAATAAGAATAAATATTTTTTATTTTATAAATCTTATTTATTATTTTCTTAAATTGTAGTGAAAACGCCCTATTTCAAGGCATAATAAAAAATATAAAAATTATTTATCTGAATAAAAACAAAGGTTCGAATCCCTGTCTCTCCGCTTAATCCTTTGTAAACCCCTGCTATTAGTGGGGGTTTGTTTTTGCTGAGGTCGTAAATGAGGTCGAACTCTTAATTTTAACTATAAATCCATCATGCAATTTATAGGAGTATGACCGCCTAAAATCACAGCGCAACCAATTGCAGGTTTTTTTCCTGCTTTAGCATAAGCCATTGCATAAGTATCAAAATCAATTCCACAGCCTGTTTGTGTTCCAAATATTTTAAAGTTTCTGCCAACTGAAAATTCTGAATAAGCTTGAGTGTGCAGATGGCCTTGAACTGTTGATTGCATATCCGCTTTTGACTTCATTCGTGCTGTTCCTGCCTCGCCATGTATATATTGAACGCCATCATATTCAATCCTCTCAGTAAAATTCCAGGAAGGCACTTCTAAGACTTCTTTGTAAGATTTAATCCATTTACTTGGAATTGCTGACGTTTGAGCTTTTCTCATAACCATTCTATCATGATTGCCTAAAATTACATCAGCAATAGGAAACTCATTATAATATCTTTGCAATCTTTTAATTGCCAATTCTAATTCATCCGCACCCCCTAATCCATCACTAGACGTTTCATGATAAGAACTATAATGATTATCTATCACATCTCCTATAAAAATTGTTGATGTACAATTCCATTTATCATAAGTTTCTCTGCAAAAATCAAAATATTCTTCAAGATCAAAAGGGCAATGTAAATCTCCAATGACTAAAATTCTTGATTCATTTTTAGTTATATGATTAAAAGCTGCTAATTTTTTTCCGCTAAGTCTTGGCCTTAGCATTATTTCCCTTGTCCTTTATAGGGTTTAATATAATTCTTTGAAGATTTTAAATTCGAAGTTTTACTTTTACTATGTATTCCTTTCCTTTTAATTTTCTTTTTTTTGTAATAAGGAATTATTTGCTTTCTTGCCATTTATTTTTTTTGCAATTGTTCAACCTTATATTTTATTACTGCATTTTCTAGCTTCATTATATTTATCTCATCAACTGCTTTTTGAACTTCTTTTGGAGGCTGAAAATTATTTACCCATCTATAATTTGATTGAACTTTTTCATCAATTTTAGAAACTTTAATTTTGAGCATTTCTATTTCTGCTGTTAGATTGAACCAAATACTAGCCACAGTCACAATTCCTATAATCATTCCAATTAGTGCTTTTATATCTAAACTTATTTTAGACGTTTCTGATATATTCATTATTTGTGTTTAGAATTACCAAAAACTTTCTCTATGCCTCTGCTTCCGAAATACGCTGAAAAAATAATTGAGCCTAAATTTGTCAAAGGCGTTACATCATATTCAAAGAAAAATCCTGAAATAATGCTTAAAGTGATTAATAAAAGAATAATTGGCCTTATATTGGATGTTAAAAAATAACCACTTCTAGCATCTGCCACCCATCTTCTACTTATTCCATCTATTTCTGCTCTTTCTATTTCTAATTTTTTTAAAGCAATAGATTTATCTGCATCACTCATCCCTGAGCCTCCAATGATGGCCTGTATAACGCTTCCTGCAAGCGTATCTCCTGCTACTGCGCCAACTATTCCAGGAATCTTTTCGAGCATAAATTTGCCTACTCCTGTTTCTTTAAATGGCTTTTTTTTACTCATATTATTTTATATGAAGTTTTTCCATTAACCTTTTCTGCCTTTAGGCATCTCCCACGATTTTCATCCTGTGAAATATAGCTGACATGAACCCAATCAGGATTATCTTTATCGCCAAATTCCCAAATAAGCTGATCGAAATTTAAATTGTCTTTTATATAATAAAACATCTGAGCATTTGTTTTGTGTCCAAAGGTATCATCTAGGTCAATTGCGCGACCCTGGCAATGTTGGCTTGTTTGTATTTTTTTGCCATTTTCTATTTTATAAGAACCGCCTATAGCTGCATTTAATTCTTCAGATCGAAACATTGAGTTTATTTTTATTGGGCCTCCTACATATTTTCTAAGAGGCTCGAAAACATTGACAGCAACACCAACCATATTAGTAATTTGATAATCATTAGGTAAATTATTTATGTTAAGTCTTAAAGCAGTATTAGATTTAATACTTTCTTTGAATGATATGTGATTACTTATTTTATTCATGACTATTAAATTGATACCATATTAAGATTATAAGGTATTCGAGCAATCTAAAAGCTAGATAACTCCCAATCATGTCACTTAATGACATCCTATTTTTTTAAATGTGAACCATCACAATTCCCTTCAGGATGGGATGTGTTTCCGCACTCGCAAGGTTTTTTCATTTTTTCTTTTTTATTTTCTTTTTCAGCTCGCTGATTTTTTCTTCTACTTTATCAGGAATACCATCTTTGTCTTGATCAGAGATGTATCCGTTATACGTTAATACAACAACTATTACTATTCCAATTAGTAAAGTTGATAATGCTATTATAATCATGGTTTTTCTTTTTTAGGTGGGTTATGTTTATCATCAAAATCCATGGCTGCCTTTAAAATTACTCTATCAAGCACCATGTCCTGGTTTTCTAACATTTGTTTTTGTAAATTAATAACCATTTCTTCGAGATCATCTTTGGCTTTTACAAGCAATTCAATTTGATGTTCTTTTTTTTCAATTGTGTTTTTTAAAGCAGTTAAATCTTCAGTCTTAGTTCCTGTGATGGCCGAAATTAATAATGGTATGGAGGCTGCGATTGATCCAATGAGCATTAAAATTGTTTCTTTATTAGAATCTAAAACAGGAAATTTTATTAAAAAAAGAATTAATCCTGTAATGAAAAAGAATATTAAAAGTGAGCCAAAATAAGAACGTAGCTCTTTAGCAACTCCATTAGAAGGAATATTCATAATTTTTTTATTATTGATATGGTCGTGTAAACAATTGCTAAGAGCAAACTTGTAGTTTGTAACCAGGTATTAACAGAAGAAACACTCACTAAAAGAGCTAATAAATTAAGGCCATATACTTTTAACTCATCCATTTATGCATCATTAACTTTTGCAGGATCATCGGCAAAGGTTACGTTATTATTAACCCCATTATAATTTCCTTGTGTATCATTAACATTATCATCAAACTTGTAATATGCTTGTAAATTTCCTGATGG
>VTLG01014686.1_pt1 | contig 31758 bp, 15 predicted proteins | sample 4694571 | NCBI WGS metagenome assembly VTLG01 (sample SAMN12604809, study PRJNA352737) | marine metagenome | biome: ENVO:00000447; feature: ENVO:00000209|ENVO:00000569|ENVO:01000036; material: ENVO:00002151; isolation source: viral sequences binned using virsorter ...
GTTGCTATAGATGCATCAATAGATGTTGTAATATCACCTGGATTTAATGAAACCTGTGCATAATCTTGTACTAGGAAATTGGTTGGAGTTCCCAACTCAACATCTCTAATCTCAACAAATACTTTAGATGCTGGATCCTTACTTGCAAAGTAAACATCAACAGAAGTTAAGAACATACCAGTTTCATCAACCCTGAAAGATTGTGCTAAAGGATCCCTATAAGGAGCTTCTACTCTTACAGTCTCTGATGCACTATTAACGTTTACAGTAGTTGTAGTTTCATTAGGTCTTTGTGGAGGTTCGGGTGGATTTCTAACTCCAACTGTAGATGTTTGTTGAGTTAAAATCGTTCCAGTAGAATGGTATACACCAGTAGCATCACTTGCAAGTGCAGTACTTCCTGGTAATGTTACTGTTCCTGGTGGAGTAGCAGTTAACTTAAATGTTTTTGTTCCTGTTCTGAATAAAACAGGTGGCATAGGTGTTTGGTTTGCATTTCTTAGGAAGAAAGTTCCTAAAATATCGCCCCAATTATCTGCCATTAATGATGCATTTGTTACAGTTGCACTTGCACCACTAGATTCTCCAACAACTGAACAACCCTCTGTCACATAACCATAATAAGATTCATCATTCGCTAAAGAAATAACATCAATATTAAGTAATTTTGATGTAGATGAATACCCATTAGATGGTGCAGGTCTTGTTCTATCAAATATATCAACTTGATAAGTTTCTACACTACCATTCCTTACATTAATTCCACTTGGTTCTCCCATAGGAACTACAATTGGACTTGCATCTCCATACTTATGATCTGGAGCCATTACTCTGGCTTTACCAATTTCTTTACCATTTCTAAGTATTATTACAGTTTCATACTTAGTAAATGTTCCAGATATCATTTCAATTTCAGTTACCTTTGGAAATATATCAGGAATTCCGCTATCAAGATAACGATAATGTTTTGTAAATGGTTTTAATCCATTTCCGTTAAATGCAACGTTCCTAGAACGCATAAATGGATCTGTTGCACCGCTAATTTTAACACTCTCAACATAATCAAACTCTCTAAGAGGTTCAATTGTATTAGTAAATGAAGTTTCTACTGTATGAGTTGTAGTGGTTGTGGTTGTGGTTGTAGTATCAACATGATTACCTTCCCACCAACCTGGTCCTGGTCTGTCTTCTGGTGTAACTTCAACTTGAGTTACATCAATATCAGTATCAACTGTAGTTGTATCTGAAACTATATTTGCTTGCTCTGCCCAAGTTGCTCCAGTAGATTCTGTCCTATTATCATCAATATAAATCGTTCTAGTCCAGTTATCTGATGGTGGATCTAAAATAACACTACCAGCAAAAACAATAACGTTGAATGGGTTAATATTTTCAACTTGAGTTGCTTGAAGATTTTTAATTTCACTAGCAACTTCATCATATTTTAACGTAATTAGATCTCCAGTTTTCTGACAATTATCATCAAGCAATTTTAAATTTGCACTTCTATCAACTGTAGTATCATCTATAGATGGATCAAATGCCAAATCTGCTTTTAGTGACCAGAAATCAACAGCACTAATAAGTTCTTTATTAGCAACATTAACATCACATCTAGAACCCTGTGTTCTATTGAAGTTTATAAAGTTTCTATCTTTGAAATCATTTACTACAAATCCAGTTTTAAACCTGTTTAATCCATCAGCATCAGTAACTTGTAATGACTTAGTATCTAATTCTAATGCAGTAAGAGATGTCATAACCTCAAGATTATCAATTCTCTTTTCAAGATTACCAATATCTCTCATGGTAAATCTTCTATTATCATATAACTTAATCCTTGGACCTTTTATAGGATCATATAAGTATGGTGGAAGTGTTATCTGTGCTACTTCCATAGATGGACCAAGCTCTGTAGGTGGTGCAGGATTATCTGCGGAAACACCTTTAATTAGTTTTACTTCTTCAAATTTATTAATAACTAATTTGTCTATTCTAGGTAGATAGTAAGTATATCCAAGAGTAGAACTTTCTTTTGGTGCAACAACATATTTTGTTATTGATTCAAATACCCTATTATTAAAATCAAATGGAGATCCTGAAGTTAATGATGGATTAAATGGTTTAACTCTAGGTCTAAAATCTAAAATATCAGTCCCTCTATCTAAACCCACACTTGGAACATCGGTAGTATATCTATCTTTTGTGTATGAATTAGATGTAAACACATCTCCAGTTTCTGTAGATTGTGTTTTATAGTAATCAAAGATAACTAATAGTCTATTTGAAGGAACAGATGAATTTGATTTTCTAACAATAGTAGAATAATCACTATATTGCTTCTTATGACCTTTATTCAAATCATAATTTGAAGTCCTATTTACATAATTACCAGCAGTTATTCCTTGTAAATTGGTTGTAATATTAGATTCTTTAAATGTTATTGATTCACCTTTAGTAAAAGAATTGTCATTTAGATATACAAATTCAATCTCAGTTGCTGATACTCTATTAACAACTTGACCAATTGCTCTACTTGATTTACCTACAAGTTTTTCCCCTACAACTGTATTTGTATCTAATGCTAAACCAGAAACAAAAGTCAATCTATCAAGAGATGGTAAACTCGTATCCTTTGATTCATATATTGCATGAATTTTAACAACGTCTGGAACGTTTAATGATATTTCTTTATCCTCAACTCTCAATCCATAGAATTTATTCGCAGTTAAACCACTATTAGTAGATACACCTACCATTCTAGTTACATCTAACTTAGAACTTCTAACATAATCTTTAGATTTAGTTGTTAATCCAATTTTCTTCAGAGTTACATTTACAGTACAAGGAGAATTTTTAGATAATCCGTTAAAGGAAATATTATTGCCAGAATTTGTTATTACAACTTGATCTTCACTTAAAGTTTCTGTAGTTCCATCATTATAATGAATAGAATATCTTTCTTCATCATATGCTTCAAAGAAAGCACTTGTGATACCTGAAGCAACATCAAATACGTCAGAACTATCAATATTTAAAGTATTACTACTTGGAGTTTTACCTGTTACTTGTCTATGAATTATTAAAGTAGAATTTGAAAGATTTACTGAAGATACATTTGTTTTTGGTAATCTAGCATATAATCCAGAATTAGATAGATTAATAATCTTAGGTACTTTAAGACGGAATATATTAGAAGTAGATAAACCAGCAATAATTTTACCGCTATTAACACCAGGTGTAGTATTAACAGGTGCTAATGACATAGTTGAACCATCTGCTGATATAGAAACAACTCTATTATAAGTTTGATCTCCCATATTTGTAGAGTATCCTACAATAGAATCTGTCTTTACACCAACTTGCCCTGAAAATCTTCTACGAGGAGATGTTGCAGTTGCACTATTACCGTTTGCAGCACCACTAACAATTAATGAATCAACAAGTGAAAAATTTGGCAATACTCTGTCGTATAAAACAGTATCAGCACTAAAATCACCAACTAATGAAGAATTTAAAGAATTAGAATCTTGATAAACTGATTTAATATCTTCTGTTGAATAAACATTAACCTTAATTACAGATGAATTAGAGGATTTAGTTTCTTCATTAAATATCAGTCTTTCTCCTTCAATAAATGTTCCAGTTGTTTGGTATACATTAATTTCAGATTGATTTGTTGTAGTACCAGTAGGATATTCTGCAACATAACCTATTGCACCACTACTAAGTCCCCTAACACGACTTGATTCTGGAACAGTTACTGCAATATCTGCACCTGGATTGGAAATTTGCAATATTTGATATGTTTGTATATCGTACATTGCAAGATTCCATTCAGTAGATCCACCAATATACCCTGCTGCCGATAAACCAAAAGAATATACACGAGCACTACCAATCTTAATACTACCACTAGGTCCAGCACCTGGATTAGTCGCACCAACATCCTTTCTTCTGTTATAAAGACCAATAACATTAGCGGTACTTCCACCAATATTCACCCAAGGAGTGTTTGAAACATTATTAACTTTTAGAATACTTCCCATTCTAAATGGAACTAATGCTTGATTTATTGTCTTCGTATCTCTTGGTTTATCTACATCTAATACTGTAGTTCCTGGTAATGTTACATCAAATCCTCTAACATATGCTTTACCTGGTGATAACTTAACACACATCGTATCTTCTGATGGGTCGTTACCTTCATCAGTCTTTTGATCTTCTGTGTATAAACCATTTGAACTAATTTCATCATTTAAAGAGTTTTGAATATTAACTCTAAATGGATTTACTGCATAATTTCCAGATTCATCATAGGTTCTCTTAGCAAAATACTTCTTAATTTCAGAATATACTGAAGTATCTTGTAATTTTTTAATCTCACCGTCTTTAACTCTAATTAATTCTACAAAATTAGTATCTTCAAAATCTAAAAGTGCCTTTTTAGTTAATTTTGCAGTTATTTGGAATCTATCAGCACCTGGTGCTGCATAATTAGTGAATCCTTTTGCATTATCATTTAAAGATGAATCATCATTTGCAGTAATAACAGTTTCAGATATTTCAAGACCAACTCTATATGATGGCTTATTTGAATATGGTTCAAGAACCACAACTGATTTTGAAACATTTACAAATGTTCCCCTTAAAAAATAAACACCATTATCAACACCTGCTGAAGATCCAACCTTAGTAGCATCTTCAGACAATACTGTTAAAACTGTTTCACCAGCATTTAATGTAGTATTTCCATAAGTAATATTCTCTTCAAGTGTTAGAATTTCTTCGTTAGGAAATGCAGTACTTTCAGAAGTAACACCAGATTCTGTATATTTTACAAAAAGTGTAATATCTTCTACACCTTCATCTGGTGGTAAAAGATAATTTTTTATAGTTGCAACTATCTGAGAATTTTGACCACGAACTTTAGTTCCCTTTCCATTATTATTATTAACTAAAGCATCAAGATAAATTGAGACATCAATCCCAAGATGATCTGGATTTACCTTTACTGAAAAATATGTACTATCGTATGTAACTGCTCCTGGTATAACCATAGAGCCTTCTTTGAATATATGACTTCCAAAAGATTCTAGTTGATTTTGTAATATCGACTGAAGACTTGTTAGTTCTCTTGCTTGAACTGGAAATCCTGGTTTAAACAGAACTTTATAATAATTATCTTCCTTATCAAAATCATCGTAATAAGGACTTATATTTAAATTTGTCTTTTGTGGCATTTTTCTTTAGAATTCCAGGATGATTTTGACGTCTTCTTTTTGTCTCTCATTACGAGCAATCAAAGGTCTATTGTCTATGTAAACAATCTCCCCCGATCCTTTATTTATCTCTGGATTTGATAACCCATTTGAGAATGTAATTCCCAAATCAATTAATTTAGTTCCAGTTGGATTTGTAGTTATTCCACTAAATGCAGTATCAATACTTCCAGAGAAATTAGAACTATCACCTTTTACAGCATTTGAGGATGCTTCAAAGGAATAAATTGCACCTGAAGTTGATATACCAGTATAATCTGTTTGATTATTGAGTGGAGTGGTGAAATTTAAAGAACGATCTCTAAAGTATTTCATAACTTTAGTATCTTTATCATATGAAGCAACATATGCTTGAGCAATTCGCCCAGATGCTAATATTTGAGTTATACGTTCACCAACTTTAGGTTCATCACCAGAAACAGTACTAAATTTAAACGCATTTAAAGATGAAAATGTTGGTTCACTATAAGTATTAGCAGTTCCAACCTGTGTTGGATTTTTAACTATACCAACTTGTGAGAATTTAGTATCAGATGGAAAATCCTTTGTAGAATCATCAAATCTTGCATATATCAAAACTCTATCAGTACCCAACTCTTTATAAAGATCATATCCATGACCTAAAGATGGTGGTATAATTGGTATAAGTTTTGCTCTCTGATTTGATGGATGAGCAGCATCTTGTAATGCACCCAAGTCAATTAGACCATAAGTATATCCAGTTCCACCAGAACTAACAGTAGCGTTGGTTATTTTTCCACCCACTACATCAACCCTAGCCTTACCACCAGTACCATCACCTAATATGTCAACTTCTTGACCTAAACCATCTGCATATTTACCACCTGCATTTTCTATGTAAATAAATTTTATTTGGTTGCTGTTGAGGGTAGAATTTCCATTTTCTCTAACTGCTTGAATCTGAGAATCTGTACTTGTTGACCAATTATTCGGAACAGTAATATATTCAGTTGAATCAAATTTTAATATGTCTGCAGGAGAAACTGTAAATAGATACTTCCAAACATATCCATCACCACTAGTACCAGCTCTAGAAGGTTCTAAATCAGTAAATGTTGGTTCATCTTGAGAAATGTTTCCAGATGGATTAACACCACTAGAACCATTTGAAATGCAAATATACACTTTGAACTCAGAGTTCATTACATAATAACTTGCACCATATAATCTACTAGAATCGTTTATTGGACTCTGAGCACCTGCTTCAGTTGAATAATCATCACGATACATTTCATACTTCTTACCAGCAGTCCAATCTATTCGTCTAACAATTCTTCTTATATTGGCAGAAGCAATTCTCTTACCAAACATCATAGTATCACCCACATGAGCATTACTAGAAAAACTATCAAGAGGTTTTGGTGTTGAATTTGTTTTATTCCAATCACTGGATCTACCATATCCAACACTCACGCTAGGTGTTGGAGTTCCTGTTGGGTTTGGTAAACCAATAAAAACGTAGTAAGAATTTTGATCTGCTTCTACTGATTCAACAAAATTATTTGCGTTCAGAATTCTAAACTGATCAGTAACAATTGCTGGCATGATTATTAACTAAACTTTTTTTCTTTATTTATAGACATAATTTTATAGTCCACTAACAGTTCTAATAGAACCAGTATTTCTTAATCCAAATTCAGAGTTCAAACCGTTATAATATCTTCTCTGTATTGTTGGATATGTAGATAATCCAGAGTCAACTGTCAACCCAGTAACTCCAATTGAAATTGGTGAAGTTGATCTAGTACCATTATATATTCTACCCCAAGATATAGTTCCTAAAGAAGTTGTTAATCCAATATTAGTTATATCGTAGTAACCAGTTTGAGCAAAACCAGTAGTATTAGTTGTGCTTAAAATGTCACAAGTAATTTCTGCTCTAAAATCACTAAGTTGGGTAAATGTATGTACCTTGTAGATATTATCTAAGAAATGTGTTCCAATAGCAACTATACTATTATCATGCCCATCAACAGAAGTAACTCCACTTCCTATTGTAGTATCTTTAATTAATAGAGGATATCCAACTGCTAACTTATTAGCATTTGATTTATGTGAAGTAAAGAAGAACTTAAGTGCTTTAGTTCCTGCACCACCAGAACCTTGTGCCGTAGAAATTCCAGTAATAATACCCGTGTAACCTTCAACATTATCAAATGAGGTCATTTTCTCAGTTTGATATAGAGGTTTCTTGATAATTACTTGTGGTGGATTTGTATGAGTATATCCTAATCCAATATTGTCTATTGTTATAGAATCAACTTTACCATCTACAATATTAGCAGTTGCTTCTGCAAATGTAGAAACTCCCACTTGGGCAAATTCATTCTTAACGGTTGTACCAATACCAACTCCTATTGGTGCTGCGATTGATAATGTAACTGCAGATCCAACATATCCACTACCAGATTCAACAATAGTTAATCCAGAAATATCACCTTTAGATGAAACAGTTGCAGTAATCGCTGCTGCTACAGAACTAGAAGATGACATTAATAATGCATCTATTGCTGTGATATTAACATTATACCTATCAACAGTATCTAATGCAGGGTTAGTATCATCTTCATAGAAGAATGATTCTGCATCATCAACAAAGAATCCACCAACACCTGAGTTTCCTGTAGTAGTATTAACATCACCGATAACTTTTGCAGTTGGGTAAATTTGTGGTTCAATAATTTCTCTTGCTTTAGAAATTAATTCTCCCTTAATAATCTTATCTTCTTTTTGTTTTGTCCAATCAAGAGGTTTGAAGATAGATTCATTTATACCAACTCCCCGATAAAGTGTTGTTTCAACAAGATCAGATCCTAGAATGTCCTTAATAATTCTATCATTTTCCTGATCTAAGGTATCAGTAAATGCTGGATTTTTATTAATTCTGATATCATCACCAATTTTAATAGTTTCATTAATATTAACTATCTCAACATCAACACCATCTTGTCCCTTATAGAAGAATACATCAACCTTATCTTTTTCTGATGGTGCTTCTGTAAATGTAAATGTAGTTCCACCAGAGAACTGATATGCAACATTAGGCGTTTGCATAACACCATTCACAAATATTACTAGAACCGCATTTAAATCTATTGATTCTCCTAATGCAGATTCTTCATCCACTTCAAAACTTAATAATTGACCATTTCTGAATAATGGGAACCTTGTTCTATTACCAGTTTGCATAGGTGAAATATCATCTATGAAATCTAATTCACCAAATTGCCAAGCAGAGAAGAAATCATTAAATGTTTGAACAACTTCAAGTTCAAACTCTTGTAATGGTTTTTGTAATCTCTTATCAACAACCAATCCTTGTGGTTTAAACTTATCACCAACAGAGAATGAATATCCAGCTCTAGCAATATCAAACTCTGAAATCTCAAACATACTTCTAGCAATTCCAACATTAGTTGTTGCTGCTCCAACATTAAGATTTAATAGTAAATTCTTACCAGTATCTTCCGTTTTACCAATACCCAATCTAGAAATACCAACAACTGGCATATTTTCATAAATTGGTTCTGGGGTTACTATACTAGGATTTACAAATTTTGCACCACGATTATTAATAGTAAAGTCTAAAGCACCACCAGTTCCAGCAGGAGACTTACCTACCTGTAATCTCATAGTGTTTATTGTTACTCTACCTACAGGTAAATCAGTTTTGTATGCTGGATCAGTTGTACGTGGATATAAATGATTTGTTTGATAAGCATCCTGAGCACACTTGAATACCAAGGATCCTTTTACAATTCCAACAACAGCATTTGCTTTCTGAATACAGTTGGATACGGTTTTACCAGGTACAAATGTATGTGTAAATTGAGATGCAGATGGACTTGGATTTACATTAACTTTGAATGTGTTAGTTGTTACTGCATAAATTGAAAGCCATCTTCCACTTGCGTAATCAGTTGGTCTTGGATATCTGTGTTCTGTTTGATTATTATCCTTTGTACAGGTAAATGTTAACCCATAATCTTCAATTAAAATCCTATCTCCAACAGAATAACCATGATTTGCCTTAGTTAATGTTAGATTTCCAGTATTCTTAACATAAGATGCATTTGTTGGTGTTATAAGAGAAGCACCAGAAATTCCATGATTATTACTAATAACAACCAACTCACCAGTTGTTGGATCATAAGTTGCATTACTTGCTGTTGTAGATCCATATGAAACAGTAACACCATCTTTTTGGTGTGGAGCACCAACATTAACAGTTACAGTAGTTCCTGTTACAGCAGTAATTCCTAATGGTGTATTATATGCAGGATCAGAAGTTCTTGGATAAGAATGTAGTGTTGCATGATTATCAGCATCACAAGTAAAGATAAGTGCTTTAGATGCTATTGTTAAAGTATTTGCTGCTACTGTTCTCTTAATAGCACCTACTGCTCCACTTACAAATGTATGTGTGTCTGTATTAGTTGAAGGAATTGTATCTAATACTTGAATATCAAATGTATCTGTCTGAACATTAGAAATTGCAACCCACTTATTACTAATAGGATCACTAGAACGAGGATATGCAGTTGTTGCATTACCACTTACAGCACCAACATTACAAGTAATAGTACCACCAGATTGATCTACAGCAGTTATTGCAATAGCAGTATTATATGCAGGATCAGTTGTACGTGGATATGTTTTAGTCTTAACGTTACCGTCAGCAGTACAAGTAAAGGATAATTTATTAGCACCAATTGTAACTGTATCACTAGTCGTAAAACTATGTGATCCAATAGTCATTACACAAAGACCAGTATTAGGATCATATACTGCATTTGTTACATTTTTCTGAACATTACCAGCAGTAATTGTAACAGCATTAGTTGATGTTCCTCCAACCCATGTATGTGCTGAACCTACACCATATTGGCATTTAAATGTGACTGCACCATCATCAAGTCTTACATAGTCACCATTAGAGAAGTTATGTCCAGTAACCTTCAAGGTCATAACACCTGTAGTTGGATTATAACTAGTGCCTGATTCTGCCTGATGTGAAGTAGCAGCAGTTAATCCAGTAGTAGATCCAATATCTAAGTCTAATGCACCTGTTACTGGATTATATGTTGCATCAGAAACAGATCTCTTTGTAGTACCAACTGTAATTGCATCCCACTTTTTAGTACCTTTAAAGATATGAGTTCCGATAGAATTTACAAACTTATGCTTATTTGTTGCAACTTTAGCACTAATAATAGCATCAGTTCCTCCTCCACCACCAGATCCAACATTAATGGTAACAGTGTTATTTGTAACACCTTCTATTCCTAATGTTTGTCCTGCAGCAGGATCTGTAGAACGAGGATATGAATGAATACTATCATGATCATCTCTAGAACAAGTAAAGTTTAGAGATTCTGTTGCAACAGTAACTGTATTTGATGCTCTTGTGATTGCAGTAAGTGCTGCAGCTTGTCCAGGAACATATGTATGAACATAATTTCCACCAGTTCTAACTGCATTAGCATCTGCACTACTGAAGGTGTGTCTTGAAATATTTGTTGATGGTATTGTAGTTAGAGTTTGAATTGTAATAGTTGTATCAGTAACAGACTCAATCTTAATTGCTGTATCAAAGAATGGATCAGTTGTTCTAGGATATGCCTTTTCAGAACTATTATCATCAAGATCACAAGTAAATTTGATTGATTCTTGATCAAGTTTAATACTTGTACCTGGTCTTAATGTGTGAGTACCAACTGTTATCTCCATTAATCCTGTTGTAGGATCATACTCAGCGAAAGTTGGTGTAAATGTTACTTCTGGTGAAGCACCAACATTAATATCAAAAGTAAATTGTGTTACATTTGAAATAGTTACCCACTTACCACTTATTGGATCGGATGGTCTAGGATAAGTATGATTGGTAGTATTACCATCCATACCACAAGTAAATGTAATTGAATTATCCTTTATCTTGACATAATCACCATTAGAGAATCCGTGACCATTAGTTAATACACCTGCAGTAATCGTCATCGCACCGCTAGTTGGATTATATGTTGCATTAGCAATCTCTACTACATTTGCAGCAGTTAATCCATGATTATCTCCTAAAGTTAAGATTAATTCACCAGTAGATGAAATATAATCAACTGTTGATGGAGTATATTGTGTACCAGTATTAGCAGTAATTGAATTTGCATTTGAAGAAACAAATTTGTGTTCAAACTGTATGTCAGTAACTCCAATAGAAACTGGATCTCTATATCCAGAACCAAATGTTAAATCATTATAGAATTCATATACACTTCCACCACCTTGATAAATGTGACTAATAGAAGTTAAACCAACTTGAACTTCAAAAGTTCTCTCTGATATAATTCCAACTAAAGGTAATGCACCGTCATGATCTTGGAATATTGATGTAGTAACTCCCACATATCCACCACCACCTATAGTTTCTACTGCGTCAGATGTTGCTGAAACGAACGTGTGAGCACCTGTATAGGTTGGTAATGTTCCTCTTAATACATTTACCTTAAATGTATTTGTCGTTACGTCAGAGATGTATAGGTACGTATCATGAGCAGGGTCAGTGGCACGAGGATAAGTTTTAGGTGATGAAGGATCTTGAGCACAAGTGAATGTTAATGAATCAGTCTTAAGTCTGATTGCATCTCCATTATAAAGACCGTGATCATTAATCTGTAAGGTTAAATCTCCAGTAGAGGCATCATATGCTGTTGAACCTGTAACAACTGGTCCAACAATATCAGTTGGGCATCTAAACTCTAAATTTTGTAATTGAACTGTATTTGGATATCCTAAAGCAAATCCATGAACAGTATTAGTTGTAACTGTTATGATTCCAGTAGTATTATCATAAGCAGCAGTCTGAATACCAAGTTGATACTTAGATGAAGCACCAATTCCAGTAATTTTATCAATAGAACCAGCAGCATATAAATTACTATTATCTTTTAAGTTTGGTTTAACATTAGCACCTACTAGTGGAGCATATCCAAGTCCAGGTGTGGATCCCATAGAAACAATCAGACCACCTCTTGGAAGTTGATTTTGATTAATATCAAAATCAGATTGCATAAATGTTCCATTTTCTGAACTAATTCCAGTAAATACAACGCTAGAAATACCCGCAACAGAATCAGATTTTATTTCATAGTTATTGCCTGCATTATTGAGTGTTAATGGTGTTTGGAATATACCATTAATGAATAAAATACCATTTCCAATACCAACCCCAGTTTCTGTATTAGCACCACCGACTGTCATAGTATAAGTTTTACCTATTCCAGTAAACACATCAGAAACATCATCAAATACCATATTGGTATCATAATTACTTCTTAGGAAGGTTCTACCACTAAATTCGGATCTTACATATGGTAAATTTGTATCATTTCTTCTGGTTCGGGTATTACCTTTTGGAGGATCCAAGAACCATACAGTACTATCGATAATATTAAATGATCCTCTATGTACTCTAGCAGGTGTTCCATCAGTATGTGTTGTTGCTGCTATACCTAGAGATCCCCTATTAACTCTCACAACGGGTAAAGTACAAATACCGAGAGCAACATCCGTAGAATCATTAATAGTTCCTTCAGATAAACTTGAGAATCCTACCTGTTCAACCTTCATATACTCAGGTCCAACCTTCAGTACATCTCTCGGTTGAACTGAACTAATTCCACTAAGAACGAATTGAGAAGTTCCAGCACCAATAGCACCATCAATCGTATGCTCAATTGAAGTATATGTAATTGGTTGTTGAACAATACCATCTAATCCAATAACAGTTTTAGATAGTTTCTTAGTCATATCAAGTTTGTGAGCATTACCCTCACCAACTCCAGTAAATGTTATTGCAATACCAGATGAAATATATTCTTTTCTACTGAATAACTTAAATTTGTTTTCGTTAGTAACTTTAACAAATATAGTTTCTGGTAAAATATCTGTTGTAATACCAGCAGTATTAGTTGTAGATCCTATTGATACTGCAGTTGATCCAACACCAACGAATGTTGATCCAGGAGTATAAGTTAACTGCTCATTATCGTTAAAGAAATGATCTGGTATGGTGAACTCACCAGTTACCATATTTAATTGAGTTGAATCTGCAGGATTGAATACCTTAGTGTAAATTGGTACTTCTTCGTGCTTTAAATCAAAATTAACTTTATTTGCTCTAGTTCCGTTTACACCATCATATGCAGATAATAATATACTCTTCTCTGCAGGTCCAATAAGTAAAGAAGATGGAGTATTTTGGAAATCATTTATTGTATTGAATACTTCATTATATGCTTGAACTTCAATTAAATTTGTTTGTGAGGGATCTGGATAGAAGTTAATATCAATAATATTTCCTGATGTAACTGCTCCAATCGTACCTAATCCACTATTAGATTGTCCTGTGAATGGATATTGTATAGTAGTTGCAGTACCATCATCTTGCATAACAACTGCTTGATGTATAGCAGATTCAGTATTGCTACTAACTCTTACAAGAGATTTAACTGAACTATCAATTCTCTTATCAATTCTAGAAATTAATATCGGTGTTGAAGTACCTGTATGATAAGTTGATTCTAATCTAGCACTTCTCTCAGCACCTACAGGTTGTCCAGGAACTGCATATCTATATGTTCCTACTCCGATAGGTCCATTATTATCAATAGTTGCACCCAAACCAACAATATTTGCACTTACGTTGATTGCTCTCTTTGTACTATTTTCACATTCAAAGTAAATTGTTCCAGAATCATATCTTGCAGTTAAAAAACCAACTTGAGATGCACTATATGAAATGTTTAATGTATCTACATAGGTTTCTGCATAGAAGATATTTGTTCCATCAAAGTCTACTATTACTTCACCATAGTTAATCTCTTTAGTAATATCATCCTGAACTAATACATCAGCAAAGAATCCGTTAAAGTCTGAATCTGAGAATTGTACTATAGTTGTTGTTGTAAATCCACTAACATTATTATTAGTATCTGTCTGTGCGATTGCAACTTTGACATTTGCACCAGTTAAATCAATCTGCCCTATTGAAGTTGATTCGGTTTTAACTGCATTAGTAATGAATTCAGATTTAAGAATTTTAATATCATGATCTCTATCATACTTCTCAGTAGGTAAAAAGTTTAATGCCTTTCTCTGGAATGCATCTGAAGTTGCTTCAAAATCACCCAACTTCATATTTGTAAAGTCTGATGATTTCTCAACCAAAATTGCATTATTTGTGGTTGTTAATACTGCTATTTCTGATAACTGTGTATCAAGAGTGTCTGCATCTGTTATTTGTACCAGATATTTTGTAAAGTTACCATCTACTTCTTCTATTTCAGTAAATACATCTTGGAACCCCTTACTTGAGAATTTTCCACTAATATCATCATGGATTAAAACTCTATTTGACTTACACCTAGTAAAATCGGTTAATTTTGTATTCTGGAATGTTGCAAATTTTGATTTTATTGGATTTACTTCAGGTCTAGCATCATAATCTCTTCCAAAATCAAAGTTGTTGATTGTATCAACTCTCTTATCAGTCATAAGATCAACAACTATCACAGGTGTTGCCTGAATAGTTGTACCAATACCAACATTAACAGCAGATGTTATTCCAACATCAGTAAAATTCTTAAGTCCTGCTGGATGAACTAATCTATTAACAGGATTGACTAAAGTATCCCAAGGAACTGGACTCTTAATAGAATATGATAAATTTTGATAATAATCATTATTTGGAATAACTTGGAAATCTTCATTTAATTTTCCAATATTATCACTCCAACCATAGTCCTGACGATTAGAATAGTCTACTACAAATTTTGCCCTATTACCAACAATATTGGTTACAGTTGCACTAATATTGGTATTAGAACCCTTTATTCTATCTCCTATTTTAAGTTCATAATTACCATCAATTTTTATAAAATCTTCTCTAGATTCTACTATAACCAATCCCCTTTCAATAAAAGTATCACCCTCTTCAACAAGAACACTTTCATTAACTAGTAATAATCCTCTTTCTTGAATAACTTCAAATACAGGATAATTGTTTCTATTAATAATATTTGCATAACCAGATTGATAAGTCTTAGCAATACCAGGATTAGTTGTTAATCCAGCAAGGCTATACTTTAGAACAGCAGGATTTGAATTTGTATAATCATCAACTTTAAAGAATCTATATTGATAATTTGCTGAGTTATATCCATCACCACCTGTAGCAATACCAGAAGAATTTGTATTGGTTTGTGTTCCAATACCTGCTTCACCAAATAATTCAACACCCTCTACAAAAATCTCATCTCCAGTTGCAAATGGTGGGTTTACGAATCCATTTATTGGAGTTTCTAGAATACAAGTAACTATTCCAGATCCACCACCAGTCATGGAACTAATTCCAACACCATTAGAGTTGTTAATAGTAACAATTTTATGATTTACTGATTTTAATCCTTGAATAGGAGCAACAATATTAATCTCAGATATTGATTGATGAGGGGTACTTGCTGTTAATGATGTTTCATCTACAACAAGATCACTTTGAGGATCATAGACCACAACATCAGGTGCAGAAAGATATTGATTACCACCATCTACTACATTAATACCTTTAATAGAATCTACATCATCAATTCTAATTACTGGAGAAACAAATGCTTCTGGACTTAAAGTTTTATCTGATGGATATTCATATCCAATATCAAGTATTCTTACATCCTTGATTCTAGCGATTGATGTTGAAAGTGCTACTATATTCGCATTCTTTCCATTTAAACTAACGACATTTTCAAATTTTGGAATCTTTTTATAATTTTGTCCTTTAGATATTACTTTTATATCCTTAATAGCACCAGAAACAGTTTTAGATTGAGTTGAATATTCTATTGTTTCACACTGATCTGCTTGATATGAAAGAAGTTCTGGTATTTTTGTTGGAGAAACTTTATAAGTATCTGAAGTTATACCAAATATCTTATATTCACCACTATAAGCACTATCTACAAATTTAATTTCAGAATAATTTGCAACTAGTGGATCAGCAGTACTAATATATCCACCCTTTTCTACTGCATAATACAATTGAGTTGGTGTTGTTTTTGAAAATGCAATCGATACTGTTGATGTTGTACCAACTCCTACAGTTCCTACACCAGAAATATTAAAGTTGTTACTATCTTGAGAACTTATAAATTCATTCTTAAACTCTTTATCATAGAAGAATTTAAGATCATATCCTAATAAAGAAGTATCAGAAATATTAAAAGATAACTTAGAGTTCTTAGATACCTTTAATTGTGGATTAACTAAAGATAAACTATGCTCTGTTCCTGCTGAAGATCCAAATCTAACTACTCTTGGTGGTTTATTTTGTACATCTTTTAGAGTTTCTCCTAATTGTATTTCGTTTGAACTTACTTCATAAACATAATAACAAGGATCATTTAATCCACTAGGTGCTTGATTACTTTCATAAAAGACTCTATCACCAGTTCTATACCCATGATCATTAATAGTAATCTTAGAATTTACAGAATCAAATCCAGTAGAGCTAAATCCAATTTTATTAACTAATAATTTTTGGAATTCGTTGTTGAATTGTAAGCTTAATGGTGCTGTACTACCAACTCCAACAACTGTATTTGGAATGACATTTATATTAACAACATCATTATTACTTAAACCATGAGTACTAGTAGATGCTGCTCCTATGTCTGTAGTTACTGTTGAGGTAATTCTATCAACATCACCAATAACTTGAGCATGATTTGATTTTAAAAGATATTCAGAATCATTAGTTCCATTACTATGGAAGTATAATCCTTCACTTGTGCTACCAATTGATGTTCTTTCAGTTACAAGACCAATATAATTTTGCCCTTTATTGATTGCATACACTGTAAAAGTGTCTGTTGTTACATCAGGAAGGTTGAATAAATTATTAGCTGTAGTACCAATTCCAACAATTAATGATGTTGAAGTTCCTCTCTTAGTGAATGTTAATTCTTGACCATTAATAAATGGGTGATTTGGTAGATATATTGTTCTTGTTGGAATAGAAACTTCTTTTGTAGTTTCTCCAACAGTATAATTAACACTTATACCACCACCTTCAGTAACACCAACACCAACAGATTGATGAGCATTAAAGTAAACAAAATCATCATTTGTGGAAATAAACTTCTCAGTTCTAACTGGTATTGTTATATCGTTGTTTAAAACATCTAATTTGGATCCATAAGTATGTGCTGCACCTACACCATACCTCTTAACTCTCAATATTGATCCTACATCATAGATATTGAGAACTTTAACAATCTCATCATCGTTAATTTTTATAGATGAACCTATCGAAACTGTTTTTGGAATAGTATTTACATAAATGTCATCAATTCTACCAGTAACAAGTGGTTGATAGGTCATAGATTGAGCAAGACCAATAATATCTGTAGTAATTCCTACCTTAAATGAATCTGTAAGATTAACTATAGAACTAGTTAAACCTGAAATAGAAACTGTATCACCATCACCCAATTCAAAGAATGGTGAAAATCTTGCTACAACTTGAGATGAAGACTTCCATGTTAATACTGTATTTTCATATCTGATCAATTCAGTATCAATACTTGAAATACCAATACCTACTATTGTCTTAACTTGTCCTCTAAGACCAGATCCATTAGTTCCAGAATCATCAAAATTTGTAAAATCTCCAACTTTATATCCATCTCCACCATCTAAAACAGATAAACTATCGATAACCCCCGTAGTTACAGATTCAACGGTTGTTAATTGCCTTAAAAATTCGTTAGATTCTACAATAAAATCATTATCTGCTAATGCATCACCAACTTTATATGGGAAAGTATTTCTAGCTAAGTTGGAAGAATTAAAATCAAATTCTTGGGTTAATGTAGTATTAGTTGATATGAAAGGTGATCTAAAGGTTTTACCTATAAAGTAAGGAAAACTTGGTGTTAATATATTTGATTGTTGACTAGGTTGTAAACTAGCAAAGTATGCGTAAATTCCATTTGGAAATTCGTCAGTTTTACAGAATCTACCATTATGCTCATCAAGAGTTCCTGATCCATCATAATACCAATCATCAACAAAAAATCCTTCAGGAAACTTACTTGTTGATGGACGATCAAGAACTTTAGTGGAATCTAAAACATAACCAGAAGTTACAATTCCAACAGTAGGTCCCAATTTAGAAACATCAGTATAACCATATGGTCCATAAATTGGATTTCCGTCATAAGACCATCCAATTATTGGTGAATGTTTTGTTCCATCATCATTAAATGAATTTCTAATATTTGAAGTATATCCATGAACACTTAAGTGTAAACTATCTTCACCTTCAGAATTTAAACTGTAATTGCCTTGTCTGTAATTATTGTCAAGAGTTAATTTTCTTACTCTAGGTTCAAATTTTGCATTTCTTCCTCTAGGAGTAACTGTAAATGTAACTTTACTGCCAGTATATCCAATACCAGGATTAATTACTAGAACATCTGTTAATCTCCCTTCAACAATTATTGGTCGAAGAACAGCACCATTTCCAATTAAATTTGTAGTTGTTATACCAGTTGCTTGTACTGAAACATCTGGAAGAGAATAATATTCCTTTCCTCTGTTTAATACTGCAACATCAACTATTTTTCCACCAACGATAGATCCACTTACCAAAGCATTCTTACCATTTTCAATTACAATCTTTGGATTCTTTTGTAAATTCAGAATATCTGATCCATACTTAGTTCCTTTCTCATAAAGATAAAGATCTGTAATTTCACCTGTAACTACTGGAGTGAAATTAAATGATCCAGTAACAGTAGATCCAAATGAAACTTCTGCGGTTACTTTAATATCTGGATACTTAAATGTTTGAAATCCTTCACCTTGAGAGTCAAAACCAACATAGTCACGCCTTTCAAAATTACTTCTAGTTAAAGATCCACCTATTGTAGAACCAGCATCTGCTAATCTAAATGAATCGTCATCAACCTTTAACACATGATAAGAATGTGTTGTGTCCAATCCACCAATTGAACTTGCGTTCAAATAATCTTCTACTTTTATCTCATATATCTTTGAAAGACCAGTATTAACTGCCAACGCACCCATACTATATCTCTTACTACCAACTATAAATGATTCTCCAGTTGTATTAGTTCCTACATCAATATAATTTACTGTAAATGTATAAACTCCAGTAGAAACATTAAGTCTTACTCTGTTTACAGGAGCAACACTATAAACAAAATCTAAAGAAGTTTGCCAGTAACTAGATCCAGTATTTTCATATTCAACAAGATCACCATCATTAAACCCATGACCCTTAAAGTTTATCTTTGCATATCCTACAGAAACATCTGTTGGTTTAACATGTAACTTTCTATATTGATATCCAGAACCAGGATTTATAACTTTAACTGATTGTAATGTTCTCTTAGATCCAGTCCTAAATTTATGAATACCTGCAGCATTAGTTGCTGTTGAGATACCAATAGTATTGATACCAGCAATTGCATCCTCATATGAGGTATGTAATTGAATTGTACTTGAATTAACTACTCTAATATTATATCCAGCACCAGTAGCCAATCTTCCACTAGCAGTGTTTGAAACGTCACCAAATAAACCTACACCAATAGGTGGATTTCCATTACTATTATAGTAAATAAGATCACCATTATCTAAGAAATGCTTAGTCTTAAATGTAATTGTTTCATCTGTAATTGATAATCCACCAGAGAAGAAAATATCTCTACTGTCAAATAATAATTCTCTATATCTTTGTGAAATAACTGGTTCCAAAATACAACCAGTACCATTACCACCAGTTAAAGATAATGCCTTAACATCAAGAATATCAAAATCATGTGGATCAACAAATACTTCTTTAACTGTTCCTGTTATAACAGGTTCAACTAAAGCAGTTGTACCTGCACCCAAACTATTATCTACAACTAACCTTGGTGGATTGACTACATCATAATCTTCTCCACCATTATATACATCTACAGAATCAATAGGACCATAATAAATGTAATCATTTGAAATTGGAGTTCTTATTTGAACACCATCAATCAACATACCAATATCATTAACTGGTGTTTCTCTTTTCCCAGAAACAAATAAATCTTGACTTAATGGGAATGTTTTTAATATTTTATTTGCAGATAACTTCTTATTATATTCTAATTCTTTAGTAAAGGTATGAGTAGCAGTTATTGCATCACCTTCTGCTTTAAATCTAATGGCATTTACAGCATTGCCGATCATTGCCCTTGAACGATATATCCTAATCTTAGCAGGAGTAATACTTACTACCTCAACATAATATACATCTCCTGATACAAGTTTCTGATCCCCGACTGTTAATGGAGCACTTGCGGTATAAACTACTGAATCTCCAGTAATTAACTCACTTTCACCAAAAGATGAACTACCTTTTATAATATCATAATCTTGAGTGTCTACATCATACCCATCAAAATTAGCAGAATCACCTGTATTCTCAAATATAGATACTTTAACTTCTGAAGGTATTGTGTAACTGGGTAGAGAGTTGGATGCAACATACGCCTCTTTGTCATCATCAGTATATACATTCAATACATCAGAGATAATATTTGAATTACCCTCTAATATTTCTATACCATTACTTATTGCTTTATTTAATTTTCTACGAATATCATAATATAAACCAAGAGTAGGGGTAAATCCAGATAATCCAGAAACTACTATTTGATTATTTGAATCATTAATATCAGTAATTTCTGCTAATGAAACTACAACTGTATTGGAATTACGTAATAAAATCTCAATAGTATCTCCAAGTTTCAAACTAGACTTATCAATTAAACTACCTAAAGAAAGAGTAGAACCAGAAATATCAAGTACTTGATATCTACTACTGGTATTGTATATCCATGAATTAGCAAATATTTCCTTATAAGTTTTATCTGAAATTGGATTTGGTATAGATTCACCTACATTTTTAACAAATATTCTTTCCCCTTCAGATACTAAAGAAATATCAGAAACTGTTTTAAAATCAGATATTACACCAGTTATTCTTAAATCAACTCTCTTAGTTAAGTCTCCATCTTCATATCCATAAATTGTTTCATCTGCCCTAAGATCGGAACCAATATCAATATTTTCTGTTATGTTAGTGCAACCAAAGAATTGATTAACTGTTTTTGAACTATATGTAATTGAGTTAATTCCACATAAAACATAACCAGTTTGGGCAAATCCAACAGTAGAATCTACAGAAAGAACTGAAGAACCAATTGAAACTGGTTCTAATACTTTAGTTCTACCAGGAATAGTGAATATTCCCTCAATTAAATCTCTGTCAGAATACCCAACAAACAAAGAAATCTTATAATAAACCTTTTCATTTCTAGTTAATATCTCAACTTCAGATACAGAAGCACTTGTTCCTAAATCATTTGATTTAAAAACAGTTTGACCAACTAATTTTTGAGGATCACCACTAATTCTATCAACAATTATAACTTCTCTTCTTAAAAATTCTGCACTAGAAGGCTTAAGTAAACGCTCTTCTAAGTCTAATACTATAGATTCTTCACCATATAAAACTCTTAATAGAATTTTTATAGATTCTTCAATACCTTTTGATTGATAGAAACTTCTTGCATTTTTAATGAAGTTACCAACATCAAGATCTTTAGTAAAATCGTTATCTTCTAAACCAGGTAAGAATGTTTTCTTTAACTTTTTATAAAATTCTTGTATGAATAATACACTTAAATTGGTGACTGTTGCACCATTAGCATGAGATTCTGCCTTTGTAGACTCAAATAATAAACCTTCTCTATTAACATTATCTAAAGATGTTGATATACCAACATCAAATCCACTTACACCACTAAAACCACGAAGACAACCCGTAAAAGTAGTGGTTGTTTTAGCAGTATATGTTATAATTTCATTACCAATCTTTAAAAGACCATAAGTATCGGGAAAACCTTTAGTTGATGCAACAGTAATAGTTGTATCTGATGTGGAAACTGCAGAAGATAATGTAGTAGTTCCATGAACAACTTCAGGAACTAGGTTATCAACCTTTAAATATTGGTCTAAATTGGTAATTAGATCAGTTGAACCACCCTGAAATTCCTGAGAGAGGTAATATTGTTTAAAAAATTCAATTGTAGTTGGAAAATCCGACCTTACAAACTCAGGTAACTGACTCTCAACTATTTTGTTGATCTGGACTCTTTTATCAATACCTATGCTCATTTATTTTCTCTCTAGGTCTCCGTTTGAGTAACTTGATGTGTAATAATCTCTTGTAAATACAACTCCTGATACATCTTCACCAGAAGCAATTACGTCCTTAACCATATTTATCTTACTATTAGAAACGTCAAAACTGAGGTATAAATCCTTCAATCCAACTACATCATTAGAGTCTGGGAATGCTTGAATTTCAACCAAATTATTTGCTGCTACCGTTGAGGTAATATTTAGAGTATTTAAAATAACCTCACCCTTATTATAATCAACAGTTCCTGCTGATTTAGCAACAACTTTCAACTCTTCTTTCTGATTTCTTGAAATAACACTTAAAACACCCTTTCCACTTCCATCTAAAGTGCCATCTGCCTTTTTATTTGGAACATCTGTGATGTATACAGTATCACTTGATCCACTTAAGGTAAATCCAGTACTCTTAATATTAAATCCTTCAGGATTTATATGAAACTTATTACCAAAACACAATTCATATTGTGTAAATTGATTTATAAGAACTTTTAAATCTCTTCTAATTTTCAATTTGGTGATGTTTGACGTAATAGCACTATCAATTCTATCAATTAATTGCAAAACCTTACTATACTTGAATCTTCCACCAAACTTATTAATATCTACAGTTTGTGAGTACTTTGTAAGACCACCTAAGATTTTTGAACGTAAATCAACATCATTTGAAACTCTAGAACTATCGTAATAAATGGATGAATCAATTTCAACATATAAAATCTTAAGATCTATAATTTCAGAGTTAATACCAGCAATAGCATAACTTTTTAATTTATTTTTAATTTGATGTTTATCAAAATCAGAAACATAAGTACCATTCTTTGGTTTAATACTAATCTGAACCTTACCAAATTGTGGTGGATCTAATTCCTCACCACCAATAACAGCAACAGACTCTGTTCTGGGGTAAATTGACTGTATAATTGCCTCATAATCTCTTGGTGTAACCGCCCTATATTGAGCAGAATATAGTCTAGGTGCAAAATACTTAATAGAACTAACATTCTCTGCCTCAGAACCGTTTGTCGCAGGATTAACGGTGTTTATAGTAATTCCAGCAGTTGGTATAACAGTGCTTATGTTTGTTTCTGAATTTGGATCCTTATCAGCAAATGAACCTTGGAAAGCAAATTGCGAAGCACCATTACTTCCAGCACCATCAGTAATAATATATCTTACTGTTATGATAGTATTATTTTCTAATTTTTTACCAAAGTATCCATCACCAAATAATAATTCATATTTCTCATCTTGAACTTCCTGTACAAAGAATACCTCAGAATTCTTATCAAGATTGAGAATATTATCAATCATTTTATATTCTCTACCAAGACCTGTATCTGCAGGACCAGAAACAAATACTTTTATAGATGACATATCAATATTTGGATTCTGTAGTAAGAATCTTTGATCATCTATTGTATTATCTGCTAAGAATTGAATACTTAACGAGGATCCTTGATGAACTTCAACTGGAGAATCAGCACTTCCAAACGATGCAACACCATTATTAATAGAAGCATGTAATGGTTGAGTGATTGAAAACCTATATGTAGTGTTATTTGCAGATCCTACACACACTAAACCTGGTTTTAAGTACAGTATTGGTTCAGTTGAATTAGTTTGCACATCAAAGTAAATTGATGCCGTTGCAGCAGATCTTGAACGGGGTACATAACCAATATTTCTTGCTAAAGAAACGACGTTTTCTCTTATTTGTGCAGAATCTAAAAATGATTCGTTTGCAATTAGATTCGCATTAAATGAATTAATGTAAGTATTATATGCTAAGGTATCAATCAGTACTGAAAAATTAGAACCTTCAAAGTCAAAATCACTAAAATTGCTATTAGCACGAAGATAATCCTTTATCTGTGCTTTTATTTGTTCAAAATCTAAACTTGTAAATTGAGTAAAAGGCATATTATCTCGTTGGTTCTAAAAGGAATGAAAATGATTGTGTTGGAACATCTAATCCTACAATATCAAAAAATATAGTGATATTAAAAGCATTTCTATCAAAGTATGGTTCTACTTCAACTTCTAATTCATTAACTCTTGGTTCATATACACTAATAGTTTCTACAATCTGATCTTCTATTACCATTCTGATGGTTGGATAGAAATTTTCAAAGAGACTTGCTCTAATATCGGTTCCAAGATCTGAATTAAAGAACCTTTCTGTAGGGATTGTTTCAACTAAATTACGCACAGATCTAACTATTGCACGTTCATTCTTTAAGACAGGCAAATCTTTCGTCACTGGATGTGGCGAAAATGAAAGACTTATATCTTTAAATGTCTGAGAGGTACGTACCTGTGCCATCTAAATGGTATATTTAGTATTATCTCCCTTTATTTATACCTATTCTTAAGATTTCCTTTTTATACGGAACCTCCTGTGGGGTATTCCTCTAACCATCCAGTTATTATATACTTATCACCGCCTATTGGTGGATTTCCTCGATGCAAATGCGTCCAAAAAGCAGGAAATAACACATATTTTCCTACTTGGGGTTTAATTCTCACCGATTGATGTAAAAATTCAGTCTCTCCACCCTCAAAATCATCATTTAAGTACAAAAGACTGACTATTTGCCTAAAAGGTTGACCACCTAGTTGATCAGAATGCCAATCATGAAACCCTTCAGAGGGTCTTGTACGCTGTAATTTGCAGAATTTATGCTCTAAATTACGTATTTTAAGGACTTCATACTTATCAAAGTAAATATTGAATGCAATATTTGAAAGATAGTTCCATTTTTGATATACAGCAGAACTATTTTGTGCAGTATATTCATCTATTGAAGGATGAGGCATACCACATATTTCATTAATGAAAATTTGAGTATCTTTTGTTCTTATACTATTTCTAGGAGTCTGTAATTTGGAATTATTAAGAAACTCAAAATAGTCAATAAGTTGATCCAGTCCTAATCGTTCTGGATCAAACGTTATTTCAGTGATAAAATTATCATGATGAGTAATACCTAATACCTTAGGTCCATCATCATTCATTTTCCTTGTCCTCTAGATCTCTTTTTTGCTTTATTGCGAGAAGTAGCAGCATATTTTGTATGCTTACCTTGTCCTTGACGAGTCTTTTTGGGTATTGCTTCTACGAAAACATTACCACCGAGTCCCTTTTTGATTGCCATAATTAAATTGCTCTAATTTCAGTTCTTAAGTTTTGTGGGTTGTGAGAACCATTATCATACCATTCATATGCAAGATCCTCCATAGCATTAAAGTATTCATCTTGGGTGAGATCTTCAAAAAGAAGTTTATCACCCTCAAAAATACTATATAACTCTTTGTTTTTCATGACCAACTCTGATACGAGGATCACACCATATTTCAAAACCTGCTTCTTTTGCATCTAAGCAGAATGAAACATCTTCTCCACACATATCTTGAACCTCTCCTGATTCAAACACTTGCATCTTTGGAGCAAACCAAGGATACTTCATTTCTTCGTGCTCAAATACACCATTTTTAATAAGTGTCCAACCAAAACCAGTATAATCAACTGTAAATGGTTTCTTTCTTTTCGAGATGCTTTCGATTGTTTCGTGATTCATCACACCACCATTAGAACGGAAATCATCCTCTTCCATCCAGTGTGCAACAGAGGTAGTCTTACCATCTTCAGTACAGTACCAACCAGCAGCAATATCCTGATCCATTAGAATCAATTGCCAGAACTTCTCAGTATTGAATACAATATCACTATCAATCCATAGTTGATAATCATATTTCAACTGACCGTCCCAAGGTAACTGATCGGGTCCACGTAGAACATTTGCACCTAAGCACTTACAACGTGCAAAGTTAACCATTGATGAATAGTCCTGAGAGATTTGGATACTTGCACCATTCTGTACAAGATCGAAGCATAGTTGTACAAAACTCTTCAAAAATGCATATGATACTCCTCTTCCTGGTAAACAGAATACAACTGTTTTACCTTTAACTAACTCCTTTGCCTTATCAAAATCCCACTCAGGTTCTTTTTTAACAACAGGAGATTTCGCTTTAACTGTAAATCCTTTACCCATAACGTTATGTAATTACATTGATTATTATACATCAATATACTTATAACGTCAATCAAAAAAGAGATGGTCGGGTTTCATCAAATGTACCAAATTGAGACATACACCATCTACCATAACCTTTTTCATTTAATACTACATTTGGAACGGAATGTCCTATATGACCAGGAAAAATAACGCACCGATTATGCTTACATTCAATTGTAATATCATAATCATTAAAATATAAATCACCACCAGTAAATCTTTTTGGTTCTACATAAAACCACGTTAATATTGTTAATATAGTACTATCAAAATGAGACTTATAATGATCACCATCATCATAATAAGAAATTAAAGTATTCCATGTATTCACTCTTAAATTGTGATAATACCAATTATCTACATCTTTAAGATAAGAATATACTTTTTTATTCAAGTAATCTATATTTGAAAAACCTACCTCTTCAATTACTTGATCTAAGTAGATACCTTTATTTTGTTTTGTATAATTCTTATCCTCATCCATCGCACTACCACTATCTTCAGGACCTCTTAACTTATCAGATAAGAAAGAAAGTTCTGTACATATCTTTGTTAATTCATATTCATTATACAAATCATCAATAATCACATAAGGAAAAGGTTCAGTTCTTAGATTCATAAAATGGGTCAACACGATTCAATTGAGTATCATTACCAAAAGGTACTTTAGGAAAGGTATTAAACGATATACTAATTCGATTTTTCTTCGTTTCATTTATAGCAACACTATGAGGTTGTAAACTTGAGAATATGATTAAGTTACCAGGAATTGATGCTATATCACAACTACTTGAAGTATAAGGGTTATAAGTATCAGGTATTGTCTCATCTTTATAAAATCGATTCTTCTCTTTATCAAACTTATCCGAGGGAGACGAGAAGTGATACGCAAAATTCTTCATATAATTATGAAAAGTAAGTGGAGAACCACTCTGAGAATCCGATGCGAGGTAAAAAACGCCACTTAACCAACTATTACTATGCCAGTGTGATGGTTGCTCAACACCAGGACAATTTACATTTACCCAAGACTGCTGTATCGTTGCTTCATGTTCCGTTAGACAAACTACTCTTGCATATTCATGAATAGAATCTAAGAAAAACTTTTCGAGGTGCTTAAGGCCCTCAAGTTTATGTACATAACGATCTACAGTCTTTGCATTACCATTCACTTCTTGTTGGTATTCTAAAGTCTTGATATACTCTACCATCGGATCTAGATCACCATCATAACTAAACCCCATCGCAGGTGCAGCAGAGAAAAGGGGCAGAATCTCACCCCGTCGTTCAGTATTTTCCATTAAAAATAATTAATTGCAATTAATATACGTTTCTTTTGATCAGTAGTTGTTGTACTACAATGTGGACGAGAACCATCGTGAATTGTCATCTTATTCGCAATACTCATCGACTTATTTTGATCTTGAAAAGGTAGTTGATCATTATCTTCACGTTTAAACTCTAAACTTGTTGGAGACTTATGATCTTTAGAATCAACAACATTCTGACTTGCTTGAATGTTTACGTGCTCGTCTGCCATTAACGTATACCCATCACAAGTATTCATATACAACAAAGCAGCACTATGTGGAAAGTTGTAATCTATATGAGGACTGTGTACCATAAACCTACCTTGATTTACATACATTATCACTCTTGTTCTTAATAATGCTCTGACACCTAACTGTTCATATAATGGTTGTAACTCATTATGAAACGCACTCTGTGGACCAAGATCACCATAAACTGGATGTATAAAGTAAAAAGCATCTTTACTATCAGATGATACATCTCCTCTATATGCAACCTCTTCTTGAAAGTTCCAATAAAATTGTGACTTTCCTTGATTAATAATTGCATATAGATGATCAAAGTATTTTTGATCTAAAAAATTAGGAATCTCTTCGTATAATTCTGTAGTAGGTGGAATCACCTTTTCAATAGCTGGCATCTTGTAATAAATCTTTAGTTTGGTCTTCTGTATATACTATCTCTTCATACTCTATTTCATCCTTATAGTACGAATGGTATAACCTACCCCATATGATTTTAAACTCATAATCATCTAAGTCTTTGAAGAGAACTTCTTCTCTCAAGTATATGTGGTAGGTACTACTCATTACGCTTCCTCTATAAAAATTAAACTCTTATCTGTTTTAAATCTAAGTTCAGTATCTTCAAACCATCCTTGATCATTTACTATCCATTCAGGTATTCTAACAAAATATTCACCAGTAACAGTATCAACCTCTATAGCATGTGTTTCTTCTGCGGAATTTTTTTGCATTATGATCGTATTTGTCTTTGACATTATATATCAATTGCGAATGTTTTGCAAGAGCAATCCTATGAGGGCGTTTTGATATGCGAAAAAAAATTTGAATCCTCTTGGAAACGTGTTTGGGTTTTAGAGATCTCTCGCTTTCGTAACACTTTGTAGGTTAGGGTAGTTAGTGTTTTTTAAACGGGGGGCGGACGGGGGCGAACCCCTGCCAAATCACGAACGAATGCCCCCCTACTGATCAGGTGGCACTACCGCCCCTGATCATCGCCCTCCGATCCCTCTTATACTGTGCCTTCGCACGAGCGATCACCCCTTCCAAATCTTCTACCATACACTTCCCCAACCCACGGGCGGGTGTGAATGTGCCGCCTCTACCTGATGAAACTCTGGTGAGAGTGCCTCTTATGTTTGTATCAGAAGCACGAACCGAACCGATTGCTTTTGCCATTACGCTGCTGCCCTCGCTCTGGTGATCTCCTTACGTGAATCAACCCACGAATAAACCTGTTCATAGGTTGGTTTGATGCCACCCCCGAACAACCAATTCTCATAAGGGAACGGGAAGAGCACGGGTGAATCTAAGAACATCTCATCGGTTTCTTCATCACGCTCATAACCGTATGCCAAATAACATAGGTTTAGGATTTGCTCATCAGTAAACATTTGAATGTCCCTTTGTGTGTATGTTAATAGTATAATGGAAAAGCACCCCCTTAAGGGTGCTGGTGTGCCAGTTTACCTACTGTCCATTAGTGTACTCACCCATTAGGCAAGCACCGTAATATACGGCAGCGTATCCGTACTCTTCGGATAACCCAAGGCATAAACCCCAACACTCATCAAGTGTTTTTTTGATTGTATTCTCAAAAGGAGCAGAAGGGCATACTACTGTGTATGGGAAAGAAGGATTAAAAGCGGTTTGATTAAAATTGTTCATATATTCATTATACACATAAAAAACCCCCTTTTGGGGGTTATGTGTGCCAGTTTGTTTATTGGCATCTCTCTTCAAACATTTGCTGTGCCTTACGCTCTATCGCAACTAATGTGCCTGATTCTTGCCTCCAACATAACTCATTTAACTCATCATCAGTTAATTTGTTATGAACACGGAACTCTTCCCACGCTTCATCGTGGCATATTTCCATTAGTGCTTCGTGGTTTGCAGTACTCATTTGAATGGTTGCTTATTACTCTTTTATTATATCAAATAAAAATCCCCTGTGAAGGGGATTTGATAACTCTTAATAATCATTTAAGATTGAAGTTCTTCTGCGTGGTGCATATGTAAGAACCTCTTCCTTCCTTCTACGCTCTGCTTCTTTAAGTGCTGCGTAGATTTCATTTGTTAAAGGTTGCATTTAAAAAAGGCAAGTGGTGGTGAATAGTATTATACTAAGGATTGCAAGAGCGTTTCTTTCTTCTCTTACATCTTTAACACTTTGTAACGCATCAAAGATTTGTGCCTTAGTGTTCTTCAAAGTGACTTGAGTCATTTGTTAAAAATCGTTTTTAGATTTCAGATAAGAATCAAGGTCTTTCTTTGCGTCATCTGAAAGAGTTTCAGAGATGGCATCCTCCATGAGTGCTTGAATAGCATCATCTGTGAGGTAGTCATCGAAACGGTTGAAAGTCATTGATCTTTGTCTGATATGTGAATAATAGGCGGTTGAGAGGGCAACCGCAACCCATGTTGTGCCAGTTTAATTACTGGTTAGGTTATCAAAAAAGTCCTGTGGCAATACCTTAGCATTAACACCGTCTAACCATTTGTTGATGTGGCGACTGGTGGTTACGCTCCACTTACGCTCTGTTCTGTAGTACTCATAATCTGGAGTCCTAGCAGCGACAGGAGTGTTGTAAGAGAAGAAAACTTGATGTCCGTCGGCAAGTGTAATCTGAGTTTGATTAGTGCCGAGTTTGAGGAGTTGCATTTAGAATCCTTTGGTTAACATTGTTAGTATAGTAACTCAGAGAGGAGTTACCACTCAGAGTGTGCCAGTTAAAGAACCTGCACACCGTACTGATGAATTTCTCTTCTTGATATGGTAATACCAATACGTGGATCTTTTGCATTACCAGCACGTTTCTTAGGGTACTGCTTCTTTGCCTTTGGAAGTGCAATTCTTAGCACATCAGAGGCATTAAGTTTCCACACCTCGGCAATCTTTCCACCCTCATACCGTGCGTAGTAGTGGTTTGTGTATTTGCCGATTTTATCCTCAATAAGATATTTCTCTTGAAGTTCCCAAGTATCTTGAACAGAGATGCCGTTGTAAGTTGCGTTGATGTGCTTACCGATAGTGCTTTTGTACTCACACCCTCCCTCTTCATCAAAGGCATCTGCTCCTGAATAATCATCAGCAATCCGATGCCCAAGAATACCCGCCATATGAATTTCACGGGAACGAGCATAACTGAAAGGATCGCCCCACCCCTGATCTTCACACAAGGTGTAGAGTTGTTCATAGAGTGCTTGGTACTGAAGTTCTGGTGTAATGGTGTTCATTCCTTTAGGTTGAAACTTATACAGATATTATAAAACCCCACTCAAACGAATGGGGTTTATGTGTGCCAGTTTATATACTGGATGAGATGCGATCCCAAACCTCTGAGAATCGAGTAGATGTGAAGTTGGTTTCTTCTTCTCCATCATACTCCTCTGCCTCCTCATCCCATTTCTCAGGGAGATCGAAGCAGTATGCTTGGCAGAAAACTTCGTTGATAATCTGAAGATCTTCTTTAGAGAGATTCATTTCTATGATTCGTGTGT
>VTLG01016415.1_pt1 | contig 31758 bp, 61 predicted proteins | sample 4694571 | NCBI WGS metagenome assembly VTLG01 (sample SAMN12604809, study PRJNA352737) | marine metagenome | biome: ENVO:00000447; feature: ENVO:00000209|ENVO:00000569|ENVO:01000036; material: ENVO:00002151; isolation source: viral sequences binned using virsorter ...
AATCAGGCAGTATAACTGCTACTTATAATCAACCGAAAGCTATACAAATAGGGGATACTAAATATCCTAAAAATATATTTGAAGTATGGTCTAAATCAGAACTAGAAGCTGTAGGTATTTACGAAGTCGTATTTGACCGTACAAATTTTAAAGATATAAATTATTATGTTAATACAGATCAAACTTTAAATTTTTCCAGTAATACTGTTACTGCATCTTGGGGTACTGCAACAGCTAAAGATTTAGATACTTTAAAAACTTTACATAAAGAAAGTATAGATCAACAAGCATACAGCTTTCTACAACCTAACGATTGGATGGTGGTAAGAAAAGCTGAAAGTTCTAAAGCGATACCTACAGATTGGCTAGACTATAGAGTAGATGTAAGAAGCACAGCTTCTAGCATGAAAGATAAAATAGATGCTGTAAGTGATGTAGACGCACTAGCAGCACTTTATGTTTATAACGATGCCTCTCCACCAGTAAGACCACTTGGCGAGTGGCCAACACAACCAACTTCATAGGAGTAAATATGGAAACATTTTTAGGAATATTATTAGTTTTAGTAATCGCTGGTGCGGTTATTTGGAAAAACAAACCTGAATGGGTTAGCAAAGTTAAGTCTTGGTTTGTTAAGTAATGTCTAAGCCAACTGCAGCAACCGTTCATACTGAGTTAGTCAGGCATGAAACTGAGTGTGCTGAACGTTGGAAGACTTGTTTTAATCAATTAGAAAAACTAGATAAAGATATACACTTTGTTAGAAATCTAGTTTTAGGTGGTACAGGCACTTTAGCCTTAACCTTTTTAGGATTTATACTGACTCAGATATGAAACAACTTAAATCAATTTTAGGTGCTTTAGCCCCAACATTAGGAGCGGCCATAGGTGGCCCACTTGGCGGCCAAGCCGGGTCAATACTTAGTTCTGTACTGGGTGTGCCTAACAACCCCAAGTCTATAGAATCAGCGATGAACAACATCACCTCTGAACAGATGATGGCGTTAAAAAAAGCTGAAAAAGAGTTTGAAGTTCAAATGAAAGAACTTGATGTTGATATCTACAAATTAGAAACTAAAGACGTTCAAGATGCTAGAGAAAAGTTTAGCTCTGATTGGACTCCTAAGTTTTTAGGCGTTCTTTGTCTTGTAGGTTTCTTTGGCTATATAGGTATGGTCACACTCTATCCTCAACCAGATTCAAGTGACGATATTGTCATGCTGGTAATTGGATCTATTACTGGTATAGCTACCGCAGTTATATCATTCTACTTTGGATCGTCCAACAAAAAATAATTATGCACATCTCTGACGAAGGGCTCGAACTTATCAAGCATTTTGAGGGTTGCCCAACAGATGAGGAAGGCAACGCTGTTGCTTATCAAGATGCAGTTGGTGTATGGACGATTGGTTATGGCCATACCAAAGATGTGCAAGAAGGCGATAAGTGGACCAAAGAAAAAGCAGAGTTTATGTTATGGCGCGAACTCGAAGATGAGTACGAGGATTACATCAATAATTACGTGCATGTACCTTTAAATCAACAACAATTTGATGCTTTGTGTTCTTGGGTGTATAACCTTGGACCAGCAAACTTAAAAAAATCAACATTACTTAGAAAATTAAATAACGGTGAATACGAAGAAACGCCAAATCAAATAAAAAGATGGAATAAAGCTGGGGGAAAAGTTCTAGAAGGTCTAGTGCGAAGAAGAGAAGCAGAAGCTCTGCTTTTTGAAGGCAAAGACTGGCGACATATATAGGAGTTTACATGTCACACGTTTCTGCAAGAATAGCACTTGCAGGTGAATATTTAGCAGCATCATATTTGATGCGATTTTGTGACTCTGTAATAATTGCGCCCGAGGGTCATAAGTCAGATTTAATACTTGACCACCAAGGTCAACTTTATAAAGTTCAAGTAAAAACAACCAATAGCATTTATAAAAAACGTGATAATGATTACTATCGCTGGGATTTTAGATCTAACGCAGATAACAAAAGAAAAAATAAAATGCTAAGATATGGGAGTGGGCAAGTAGACATTTTTTGTTTAGTTGCTTTACCTATAGATAAAGTTTTCTTTTTATCTTTTGATAAAGTAGAAAATTCTATTGCTAAAACTATAAGTAGTTTAAATGAAATTAATTCAGAAGAATCTTTGATAAATAGTTTATTAGAGATAAATAAAATACCAAATTTGGAACCGATAGATGCCACTACAGAAAGCGATATTTAGACCAGGGGTAAACAGAGAAGGAACCGACTACGATAACGAGGGCGGTTGGTTTGATGTAAACTTGGTAAGATTTAGAAAGGGTAGACCTGAAAAATTTGGTGGATGGGCAAAACTTTTAACCAATACTTTTCTGGGAACGTGCAGAGCTCTACATGCTTGGATTGCTAATTCAGGTGAAAAATATTTAGGTCTTGGAACGCATCTTAAATATTACATTCAAGAAGGCACAACTTTTAACGATGTTACACCTCTTAGGCTTACAACTGCTGCAGGCGATGTAACTTTTTCTGCATCAAATGGTGACGCGACAATTACTGTCGCTGATACAGCACATGGCGCAGTACAAAACGACTTTGTTACTTTTTCAGGCGCAGCAAGTCTAGGTGGCAACATTACTGCTACTGTTTTAAACCAAGAATATCAAATCGCTACGATTGTAAACGCAAATTCATATACTGTTGAAGCAAAAGATACAAGCGGTTCAACCGTAACTGCAAACTCTTCAGATACAGGAAACGGCGGTAGTTCTGTTGTTGGTAAATATCAAATTAATACAGGATTAGATGTTTTCGTTCCTTCAACAGGTTGGGGTGTTGGTTCTTGGAGTTCAGGAGCTTGGGGTTCTTCTACTTCCTTATCTGCCTCAAATCAGCTTAGATTATGGACGCATGATAACTTTGGGGAAAATTTGATCATCAATCCTAGAGGCGGCGGTATTTACGAATGGATTCAAAATGACGGTCTTAATACTAGAGCTGTTGAGTTATCAGGCAGAACAGGAGCAAATTTAGTTCCAACCGTAGGATTACAAACAATTACATCTGAAAAAGATAGGCATCTTATTGTTCTCGGCGCTGATCCTTTAAATACAGGCGGTACGGCTAGAACAGGCACCGTAGATCCGATGTTTATCGCTTTTTCTGACCAAGAAAACGAATTAGAGTTTGAGCCTTTAATTACCAATACTGCAGGTTCTTTACGATTATCTGCTGGTTCAGAAATTATCGGCGCGTGTAAAGCTAGACAAGAAATACTTATTTGGACTGATACTTCACTTTATAGCATGCAATTTGTTGGACCGCCTTTTACATTTGCTGTTAACTTAATAAACCAAAATACAGGAATGATAAGTCCTAAAGCGTGTGTTTCTGCTCCGGGTGGCGTGTACTGGATGGATACTAATAGTTTTTACATATATAACGGATCAGTAAGAGAAGTTCCTTGCTCTGTTTTAAATTATGTTTTTTCAGATATAAACAAAGATCAAGCATTTAAAATTCACGCTTTTACAATAATGGATAAAAACGAGGTAGGTTGGTTCTATCCGTCCTCTTCATCTAGCGAGGTAGACAGATACGTTTTATATAATTATGAAGAAAAAGTTTGGACTTATGGCCAGTTAGAGAGAACCGCTTGGTTGGATTCAGGTATTGAGTCATATCCAAGAGCTGTAGCTAATAATTATTTGTATCAACAAGAGTTTGGTTTTGACGATGACGGTTCGCCGATGACAAATGTTTTTATTGAAAGTTCAGACTTTGATATCGGGGATGGCGAAAGTTTTCAGTTTATTCGACGTATGATTCCAGATATTAACTTTTTACAAAACAGTAACGACTGTTCAGTTAACGTTGTTCTTAAAACTAGAAATAATCCAGGACAGTCTTTGTCAGCTAGCTCTACAAACGCAGTTCAAAGCAATACTGGTCAAGTTAATATTAGAGCTAGAGGCCGTCAAGTTGCTCTTAGAATTGAATCAGATGATGATGCAAGCAACAACGGTAATTTAGGAATAGGTTGGAGATTAGGGGCAACCAGATTAGATGTCAGACAAGACGGTAGAAGATGAGCAAAATACTGCCAACACAGCTGCCTTTAGCGCAAGGTGAGTATGTTTCTGCTGACCTTTTTAATAGACTTGTACGTATTTTAGAGATAAACTTAGGAGCAGTAGACCCCGATAATACTTTACAATTATCGACTACTGAACGTGATCAATTAAACTTTAATATTGGCACGCTAATATTCAATACGACTACAGAAGTATTGCAGGTATTTGACGGTAAAGAGTTTATTGATTTAACGACTCATCGCACCTACCTGACAGGACTTTCTGCTACAACTGGATTAGGCTCAGTTACTGTATCGACGCCTTAAAAATGCTAACATATAGGTTATATTAATATGCTAAACGAAATACAAAAACAAGACTTACAAGGGATTGCTGCTTTGGGGAGAAATGAGGACACCATTCTTGCGCACGTTGCGCCAGATGAAATGGTTATTCCTGCAGAAGTTTTACGTAACGATCCTTTCTTAAATGCTTTAATCAGAAAATCTATTTCCAAGTACGGCGTTGATCCGAATCAATTCGTAGTCGGAAATGGCGATATGGATTTAAATCCGTTGACCGGTTTACCTGAGTTTGGATTCCTGTCTAAAGTATTTAAAAAGATTAAAAAGGTTGTAAAAAAAGTTGCACCTGTTGCGATGTTTATTCCTGGCGTAGGACAAGCTCTTGGAGCTGTCGGCGGATCTTTGCTTGGTAAAGTTGGACTAGGAAAAACAGCAGCTGGGATAGGAAGTTTTGTTGGTAAGATACCCGGACTTTCAGGTGTTGGAAGTGCAATTACAGGCGGAAGCATGGGAGGTCTTGGCAGCGCCTTACAATTTGGAGGCGGAGCAATACGGCAAGGCCTAGGTGGTCTATTTAATACTGGCCCAATGGCACAACAAATTGGTAGAAGTATGATTCAGCCAAGTATACAGCAACAACAGTTTTACCCTTTTCAAACCGTTTCAAATCAAGGATTTCCAGGATTTGGTGGCGGAATGATTTACCCTCAACAACAAGGCGGATTTATGCCTGCTGTATTTAATACAGGTTTAAGTGGACCATCTCAGGGAAGCACCTCTCAGTATGATCCGACAACAGGTAAAGGCCAAAGCAAAATAGGAATAATAGAAGATATTATTAAAGGAAGATTCGGATTCGGTAGAGGTAAAGATTACGATGAAGAAACCGGTAGGGGACAAAGCAGAATAGGAAGAATCGAAGACATGATAAAAGGTGTAGGCGGTTCTTTGGTTGAGGACGGAAAGTTTTCTGCTTTAGGAGCCGGAGGTCTTGGTTTACTTGCTGGAAAACTTGCTTATGATGCGGCTAAAGAAAGGCAAGGCGGTTTAGCAGAAACACCAGCAGTAACAATGGATGCTTTAGGAAGATATCAACTTTCTAAAGCTTTAGGAACTGGCGGAACTAGGGAAGAGTTTGGTTTAGGGCCAGCCCCTAAAGCACTTAAATTTGCTAAAGGCGGCGCTGTAATGATGGAAGAGCTTGATATGCGTCAAGGTGGAGAATCAATCGGACCAGGGACTGGAACTTCTGATGATATCCCAGCGATGTTAAGTGATGGCGAGTTTGTAATGACTGCTAAAGCGACACGCGGAGCAGGCGCATACGAAACCAAAAAAACTCCAAAAGGAATTGAACTCATTAAAAGCGGAGATGCTTCAAGAGAAGCAGGCGTGGAAAATATGCGTGAATTAATGAATATGTTTGAGGCAGTTTAATGGTATTACCTGTAAATCCTATTTTAGATGATTTAAGAAGAACCGATGTATTGTCTGATCCAGCAGTAAGAGAACTGTATTTTGGATCAACAGATACTCCAGGATTAATCGCTCAAGCTACAGATGCTGCGCAAAAAGCATTTTTAGACCAACCTGCTATCTTGCAAAGGACTGCAGGACTAACCGCAGATGAGCAACTAGCAAGAAATTTAGCAAGATCTGGAATTGGTTCTTATCAACCTTTTCTGAGAAGAGCCGAACAGTCACTTACATCTGGATTAGGAGGTCTTGCTTCTAGCATTGGAGCTCCAGGATTATCAGCTAGAGATTATTTAGGGCTTTCGACAATGCAATACGATCCAAGAATGGCTAGATCTTTTTATAATCCATTTGAACAACAAGTCGTACAAAGAACAATAGATGATGCTTTACAAGCAGCAGCTCAGCAAGATATACAACAAAGGGCTTCTGACATAGCCAGAGGCGGAGAATCTGCTTTTGGTTCAAGAGCTAGACTGACAGCAGGAGAAAGACAAAGAGCTTTCGGAAGAGGCTTAGCAGATGTTTTGTCAAGAATTAGATCTGGAGGATTCCAGACTGCTCAAGATAGAGCCTTACAAGAATTACGAGATATTAGATCTGGAGCAAGATCAGCAGCTCAACTTGAATCAGGTTTTGGGGGAGCTTTATCATCTGCGCAAAGAGGATTTGCTACTGACTTAATTGGCTTAGGACAAACAGGTCAAAGATTAAGATCTCAGGATATTGCTCAACTTGGAAGCTTAGGAGGCGTTCAGCGAGGAATCGAAGAACAAAGACTTGCAAGAGAGTTTGCTCAACAACAAGCGCAAAGACAAGCCCCTTTACAAGCTACTAAATTTATTCAAGGGTTTGCTCCTAAATATGTTTCAGGACAGGCTCAAATTACAAAGCAATATGGTATGCCAGATGATCCAAGACAAACTGCTTTAAGTGCAGGCTTGGGAACTTTTGCATCTTTGGCTCCTCAGCAACAAGCACCTGCCCCGACTCAAACTGTTAACGTACAGGGACAAGGGCAAGGACAAGGACAGTTTGTAGGATTTCAACCTCAAGGACAAATGGTCCCTTACGGGCAAATGATGCCTTACGGCCAATATAATCCTTACCAAGGAATGCCTCAGCAAGGTGGATTCCAACAAGTGCCTCAAGGCGGATTCCAACAAGTTCCTCCTCAAGGAAATTACATTTAAAGGTTAATATGAATGTACTTCAAAGACAGATGTTCCAGCAAGGAGGACCGACTAGCCCTAGGGATATAATTATTGCTGAAAGGCGAAAAAGAGGATTGCCGATTAGAGATGGGATAATGTTAAATCCTGAACTAATTAATCAGGTAAGACAATTACAAGCAGGTCAAAGTATTGCAGAAATATTTGGAGAGGTTCAGCAAAGTGCTCCTGCTCCAGATATTACCATACAAGAACAACCGCAACAGGCTCCTTCTGAAATGTTGGATATTGGCCCTGTTTTGGAATCTGCAGTTCCATCAGTAGATCGAAGAAAGTTAATAGAATATTATTTAAGTATAGGTTTGAACCCAGCTGATATTTTAGAAAAGTTTCCAGCAGCTACAACGCAAATGATTGAAGAGGTTGCACAGCAAAAAGGCGGAGTTATAAATCCAGGTGTTAGGGGACCTGAAACATTTGAAGGCGGTCCAGAAAATGTATTTATAGATGAAACTGTTTTAGTTGAAGGAAGACAGCCAAGACAAAAACCTCCAATAGACCCAATAAGAGAAGAACTAATAAGTTTAGATATACCTAAACTAACTCCAACAATAGAAACCGGTCTGCCAGATTCTGATTTGAATGACCTTGAAACTGCTGTAGCAGAAGGACAAGTAACTAGACAAACAAATCTTGGCCCAAATGAATATAAAGCAAGTGACGGAACTATTTATCAAATTGATCCAGCTAAATTTGAACAATCATTATCATCAGAAAACTCAAGAATACTTGGCGGAATATTGATGAATCCAAATGTAGAGTACGGTTCTAACCTTGCTTCGATTATAGAAAATACTGCAAGAGCAAGATCATCTACCTTAGTTCCAGAAGGCTCTATTCAGGTCGGTCAACCGATCCAAGGCTTAAGCGCTGCAGACGTTATACAATCAGGTGCAAAATTTGGAATTGATGTTGGTAAAGAGGGAATTGAGTCTGTATTTAATATCTTAAGAGCGCCTTTCACCGATCCAACCATCGCTGGAATACTTGGTTCAAGAGAAAGGGAAAAAAGACTCAGAGAATCAGGCGTCGGAGACAGAGTAAATTTATTTGAAACTGGTTTAGATGATCTTAATTTAACTAATCCTTTATCAGCTAGTCAAACGCTTTTAACGGGAGGATTCGACGAATACTTTAAAACAGGAGGAGAAAAACCTGAAGTTTTAGATTCAATCATATTAGAATCATCGACGGGAACAGTAGATCAAAAAAAAGATGACACTCAAAAAGAAATAGAAGAATTACAAAAAACTCCAGCCCAAGATAGTACAGAGGTTGTAACTGCAGAAGAAACAGTTACAGAAACTCCAGAGGAAGAATCTCCTGCTGAAGGTGAAGCTGTAGCAGAGGCCGCAACAACTGAAACTGGAGCTGATGCAGTTGGAGCTGCAGGAGAAAAAACAGCAGAACAAGCTAGAGAGGAAGATCCTTTAATTTCAGGAAATCCTTTTACAAGTAAAGAGTTTATTAATTTTGCAAGAGGTTTATCAAAAGGCTTAGCTGAAGAAGAAGAATTTGATAAAGGATTGGCAACGGGAGCAGCTTTAGCAGCTGAACAAAGAAGCGTGGATGATTTAGAAAGTCAGAAACTTGATACTGAGCTAAAAATAGAATTAGCAAAATTGCAAGACAAAGGAGATTTAAAACTTAGTGAAGCTAAATCAGTATACGATCTTAACAATACTGCCAATACATCTGCTCAAAGTTTTCAAAATTCAACCGCTACAGTTGCTTTAATTAAAGAGCTAGAAAACATTTTGAAAAATGAAAACCCAACAGCAATAAGCGGTTTTGCATCTAGGATTTTAGAAAGAGCTGCCGTTGCTTTAAATTCAGACGTTACTAAAGATAAAGAAGATTTTAAAAAATTAAGCGCTACAGAAAGAGCAAAAAAACTATCTACATTAATTAGCCAGGCAAACATTAGAGAAATATTAGGTGAATCAGGAAGAACAATTTCTAACTTTGATAGGCAAATCGTCGAGCAACTTTCAACCTCAATAGACTTAGGAGCTCCAGCAGCTTCTAACCTAGTTGCGCTTGCAAATGTTGAATCTAGAATTAAAAACAATATGCAAACTCAATTAGATGAAATTAGATCAGCTCGACAAGCCTTAAATTTAGCAGGATTTGATTTAATTGGAGAAAATGCTTTGAAAACAATAGAATTTGGATTTGGTTTGTTAGATGATTCTGGTGTCGTTTTTGAAGAAGATGATGTTTTGCTTGATTATAGAAATGAGTTTTCTAAATTACTTGACTAAATATGAGAACATATCAGATACAGCTGACAGACGATCTTACCGTTCCAGTTAGAGCTAATTCTCAAGAGGAAGCGGTACAAATTATAAAAGCTGAAATACTAAAAAAAGAAGCTTCTCCTCTTTTTGACCAAACTTATTTCGACTACGAAACAGGTATAAATGTCCCTTCGCTTAGAGCTACGTTAGCACGCCAAGAAAAAAGAACAGAAAAAGAAAATGTTCTCAGAGCTTACGTTGATAGTTCTGGATTTACTATTAATACCAAAGGTGATTACGCGATCACCCCTGAAGGGCAAAGAGTATTAATTGAGAAAGGACTTTTGAATGAAGACTTTAAGGTATCAGACAAAAATATAATTATTGAAGAAAACAAAAGGGGAACAGCAGGCGATTACGCAGATTTTGCTGGTGCTGTTGGCCCTATAACTGGAGCTTTAGCTGCTTTAAGTCCTCAATTAAGAATAGCTAAACTAGCTACACAAATTTTCAAGTCGCCAAGATTGGCAAACAGTATAGTTGTTGGTCTTGGTTCAGCTGCTGGTAAAGGAGCTGAAGAAGCTTTAGATGTTATTCAGAATTTTGAAGACAAAGAAGCAAGTGAGACAGCTGAATTATTAAGAAATGAATTTTTAATTGGATCTATTGGTCAAGGAGTATTTGAGCTTGGCGGTAAAGCTTTAAGTGCTTTTTTTGGAAGAAAGTCTGGTCCTCAAAAAACTAGAGACTTTTATATAGCTACAAAAGGACTCAGTTTTGATGACGTTGATGCGTATGACAGGAGTATTGGAAGAATAGCAACTGAAAGAGAATTAATGAAAGCTGTTAAAAAAGGAAAAATTAAAAGGTTCGCTCCAGGTATTCCAACTCAAAATGTTTTAGATGCTAGTGTTAGAGCAAGGTTTCAAGCCGCAGGTGAAACTGTTTTTGGCAAAGCAAAAAGAGAGCAAACGATTGTTGTATATAATTTTGCACTTTTAAATCAATTAAAAAACAAATTAGCTGATAAAAGAGCTTCTTTAAATGAGTATTCTAAATTTGCTGAATCAGATTCAAAAGTTATTTCAGAATTAAGAGCAAAAAAATCAGATCTTTTAAAACAAGAGGAAAAAGTTACAAATGATCTTAATAAATTACTTAAAGATTTAGCAGAAGAAACAGGCGGATTTAGTAATGCTGCAATGCAAGGAACAAAAGAGCTTGGTCAAAGTGTTAAAGAAACAATATCTGAAGCTTATAACGCAATTCAAAAAAGTCATAGAGATGCTTATGGTAAAATACAAAAAAGAATAAACAATATTGACCCTAACAACACTATTAATGTTAATGACATTGCAAAACATTTAAAAGAAGAGCTTTCAAAAGGTAGAGGTTTATTCAAAAAACTTGATGACACAGGCGCAGCTAGTACGCTTACTGCGATGTTAAAAACATTTGAAGAAAATCCAAAATTAACGCTTGCTGAATTAGTAGAATTTAGAATGCTGGCCCGAGGTTTAATGGACCTTCAAGAAACTGGAAGCATAATTTCTCCAATAATTAGAAAAACTAAAGAATTGTTTGACAAAAAGTTAGCCGATTTACCTAATAGTATTTTACAAATTAAAGGCCCCGATAAAGAAATTGTAAGAAAAATTGCAAAAGATTTATTGGATGAAAATAAATTGTATTTTAAAAATCACCAACCCTTTGACAATGCAAAAGTTAAAAAAATATTAAATGAAAGGGACAGAATGGAAGGCGACGATGTTTATAACTTAGTTTTTGCAAGTGGCAACCAAGTTGCAGATATGACTTCAATTTTAAAAGCACTATCTCCTGCAAAAAGATTGCCTTTAAGACAAAGTCTGTTAAGAAGATATGTAAAAGAAGCATCCGTGGATGCCATTGCAGATCCTATAACCGGTCAAATAAATCCAGCTAGATTTGCTAATAAAATATTAAAAGATAGACAAAAATTAACGCCTTTACTTGGTAATCGAGCTACTGAGTTTTTTCAAACAATTGAAGATTTTGCTAAATTAAAACCTAATTTAAGAGCTGAAGATTTGCTAACAGTTGCCGATGAGCTTTCAGGGAGAATACCTCAAATGGAAGCAACTACTGGAGCTCCCGCAAGTTTTTTAAGATTTATTAAAACCTTGAGAGATAAAGCAGAAAAAAGCGCTGCAGCTGAAGACTTTAAAAAGGCAAATATTTTTAGAAGATTAGAAACTGCATCCCCAGAAGAAATATCAAAAATAGTTTTCAGACCAAGATCATCTGACGACATATTAAGAGTAAAAGCCCAAGTTACAGAGGATGCTTTTGCAGACATACAAGAACAAGCGCTTGAACAAATATTAAAAGACTCTGTTCAAACTGGAAGCTCGAAATTAAATGACATATTCAAGCCAGGCAATCTAGAGAGAGCCTTGACCATGTACGGCGATGAAACTTTAGAGGCTATGTTCGGTAAAGAATTGACCAATTCTCTAAAATCATTTTCTAGAGGCATAAGAACAACTGTAGGTGAGGAAACTGGAGGAGCTGCAGGTACTTTGGTGGCAGGAATGTTAGCGCTAAACTTATTTAATGTAGCTTTATGGCCAACAATTGCAATGATGGGCGTTTATAAACAAATTTTTTCCAACCCAAGAATTGTTTCATTACTAGCGAAACAGGATAAAAACTCAATGATAGAAGTGATTAAGTTTGTTGGTAATGCAGTCAGGTTAAGTGGATTTAGAGAAATTGGTATTCAAACAGGAGAAGCTAACAAGCAAGTCAGTCAAGCAGCAAGGCAAACTTTAGAAGAGTTAGGCGGAACTGAAGAAGCTTCAGCTCTTGGTGATATTGTTGATCAAGCAAGAACAGGATTGCAGGACGTTAGAACTCAAGCAACTTTAGCTCTTCCTGAAATAAATCCTATTGGATCTCCTAGAACCGGAGCACCTGCAGGGCCCACTGTTCTACCAAATCCCCAAGATGTTGAGTTAGCTAACAGGCTGGGTCAGTAGACTTTTCTTCGTAAATTTTCCAATTTTTTTTAAGAACATCTAACCACTTATCCATATCCATAACAGTAACGGCATCGTTATTAACGGGCCATTCAGGATTGATTGCATGTAACGGAACGCACACGCGAATAGGTTTTCTATTGTATTTAAAAACTAAAACGGGAATTCTTTGCTCAGCCGCTGCACATACCTGCTCCCACCATCCTGACTGGTACCAATCGCCTGACTTATAGAATTTACATTCCACAGCATGATAAGGAATATTGATATCGCATAAATTATTCGTCTGGTATTGATCAAGATTCCTCTTACAAATGTAGTTAATTTTTTCTGAATCGAAAAAAGAATTAAGTATTTTAGCAACCTCTCGCTCAAAGGTCGCCCCTTTGTTCCTAGAATTCACAGGCATGTTACTTTTGTTTAGCTAGATAAGCTAATTGGTTTGTCGTCTTTAGTTGTAAAGTCATTATCTTCTTCCTTTCTACGTTCATCTATTAATTTTTTCCACTCGTCATATCGATAGTATGTTTTATCAACATCATCCCAAATTAATCCTAAATATACCCAATCTTTTTCCATACGGTTAATTTAACATTATTTCTTCTTCTTCACCAATCCCATCTCTTCTCGATCAAATCCAAGAGGATGAGGTGAAAGGCACTCAAGTTCATCTTTGTTAAAATGTATGTACGGCTCTGAATCCTCTTCATAGACAGGCTCTGCGACCGTTCCAAAGCGTACATCGTAAGGATAGTCAGCTCTCCAAGTATGGCTATAAACGCTATCAGTCATTGCATAAACAATTACAAAAGGATAATTGGTAGCCTGAGACAAAGCTGCGCCCATACGTAATTTACTTGCTGACAAAATAATCGTATCGTACTTATCAATCGGAAATGTTCTGCACTTAACTTCCATCCAAAATGAAACTTCCTTTGATTCACACCAGTAATCTAGACCATAACTAACTGGCAATTTATTGCATCTAACATTCCAAAGGCCCTCAATAAAACCAGCCACACGTTCTTCACGCTTTTGGTCGTTAACTGTCTCCATCTTTGGTTTAGGTGTTTCCATCTAACTCTCCTTTTTTAAAAGTAATTCTGACAATATATTTACGAATAATAGCAATCAAAGTAAATACAGTCGTTTGGATTATAGAGGTGGTCAGCAAAGTAACTTCTAAATAATTGCAGACATTTAAAACAATATAAGATACCGGCAAGGCAATTATTATTCCTACGGCAACATCGCTAAGGCTTTCCTTCATCGCGTATCGATCAATCTTCATCAAAAAATTCAGGATCGATTGCAACAATACGTTTTGTTGGTCGGCCTGTTCCTTTGGCTCTCATATCCTTTTCTTGTATTTCGCCTGAGTTCTTCAAGCGTTCAATAATCTCTTTAACTTCGTATGACTTCATTGATCTAAATATTTCACGTCGATCAATATCTCTTTTCGATATGCCCCAATCGCCTTGACTACGAATAAAATTAAGTATTTGTTTAATACGTCCTTCCATCTCTGATCCTGCAACTTTATCTCTGCAGTTTTCTATTAGCACTTGATCGTAATAATTAACATAATCAATTGCCCAACGAGTTACATCAGCGTTGATTTCTTTTGCGTTGCGATTATCAGCTAGCGCACATATCAAAGCTAAACGCATTGACTTCTCACGCGTTCTTGATAACAAAACTTCCAAGCCTTCTTTCTCTAATTTATTTTGTTGGTCAACAAGATCGTAAGCTAAGCGCTCAAGCAAGCTTTTACTTTCATCTGAGAATGGAACGACACGTTGTTTGAAATCGATCTCTGCATTGTTCATTGATATTTGTTCCATTTCATTTTTAGCTTGACGAACATGTTGCACCCAATCCGTTGTTGATCTTGGAGGCTCCACGAATGGCTTCATCTTACCTACAGTTCTTGGTAGATGTGATTCAGTTACGATAAATCTGTTAAGGAATCCGTCAACGATACGACCGGTTGAGAGCGCACCGTAAAAATTCTTTGGCACGCTCATACCGACCAACGTTATTGCAGGTTTGATAGTTGACCTATCTAGCACTTCTTTTTGTTGTTTCTGCGTTAACGTCATCATCGAATAGTTGTCAGGGCGTAGGACACCATGACATCTTCCCCATGTCTCCATAAGAACTTGTAAAGCATCTTCCTTGTTTGAATTACTTGCATTAGAAATACTTTCAAGTCTTTTACCAAATTCGTCCATAACCGTTATATGTGCTGGCTTATGTCTAAGCAAAGAATAAATAGCACCGCTTGATGTATAGCCATCTCCTGCTAATAAATCTATCTGTTCAGCTTTATCAAGAATGGCTTCTATAACTGTCTTAACATTTTCTTTTCCTTGTCCTGATTTAGCGATACACATAAAGAACAAAGATGAAAAGTTATTCATATCTGTTTTATATATTCTTCCTAAAGCAACAGACGCTAACGCAAGGGATGCCTGCAAATTTATTGCAGGTTGAGATATCTGCGCTATATCTTCTGCATAATTATAAACATCACTTATAATCCCTGGTGGCTTATATAAGTCATTGGGCTCAACGATATCAATTTGTTTTGATATATATGCAGGAGCTTGTTGGTTTTTCCTTTCGTGCGTTTTTTGAATACTATTAACGGTGGTTTGTATTTCTGATTGCGGTAGCGGTGGATCGTTTTGTTCGTTCCAAGAATTTACAAAGAAGTGAACGAAATCTAAGTTAAGGTTTTTAGCGATTAAATATCCAGCTAGTCTAGCGGCTTGGTCGTTTCTTGATCCTTCAGTTACGCCGTCAAGCGAAAGGGGAGTTGATATAGGCTTTCCATTTACTTTCTCTGCCCCCGTGATCTTTACCCAAAGATCTTTAGTAAAGTCAGGAAGGTCTTCTATCTCATTGAGTTCCCAATCATGTATGATTGTGGGTTCATAAATGGCTCCTGTTGCATGTATGTTATGTGGTGCAACGATTAGCCCGCCAACTCCCCTAATATCAATTAATTTATCAGGATCGTGATCTTGGCCTCTTCTAGCTACATAAGTAGTAAAGTTTTCAGGGTTATTGTAATAGTAATGTACGCCTTTACCAGTAGCTACCTTGAAAGGTGTTACAGGTAGATTATTATCTGCCCAATTCACCGCTTCAGGTGTATCAGCATCTACTACAATAAATTTTCCGGTAACAAGAGCTACTACTAAATCATCTCTCCCCTTGAACCATTTCTCAATTTCTGCGGTAGTTGGCTGAGTCTGTTGAAACCTTTGCCAACCACCTAACTCTTTGGGTGGTACTTTATTTGATCTTAATAAAGGTACAACACTAATGCCTTCTTCATGGTAGGCAAGAGCTAAGTCCAACGCAGAATCTTGCGCTGTTACGTTTATATGAAACACTACTAACTCGTTTCTTCAAGTGGTCCATAGATAGATTCAAAGTCAAGCTTACCTCCAGACGCTTGTATTATTTTTTTTGCTTGTTTGATAGAGGGTTGACGTAAACCATACCTCCACGATTTTGTTGTTGCTGGTGAGCAACCGAATAATTCAGCCGCTGGCTCGGTGCCAATAAACTCAATATATTCTTTAAGAGTATATCTCTTCACTTCTCTCTCCTTATATTGTGGCTCTAATTTATTACTTTGAAATACTGAAAGCTCTTTTTCTGATAGAGTAATTGTTCTCCATAGATAGTTTACTTTCCATTGATCTTTATGTACTTCGTTCATATGATACAACCCGTTAATTATTTTGTTGTGACATATTGTAATTGTAAAAAATATAAAATAAAATACCTTTTATAAAAAAAAGGAGAAGATATATGACAAGTATATTAGATAGAATTGCCTCTCCAAGTGATCTTGTTCAAATGCAAGGAGCTAAGATTCTTGTATTTGGAGCATCTGGAGCAGGTAAAACCACGCTTTGCGCAACCGCGCCAGGCAAAACTCTCATCATCAGTATGGAAGCAGGTCTTCTATCCATCAAGGATAAAGACAATGTGACCGCTATTGAGGTAAAGGAAGCATCAGAAATCGAGGAGATCGCTCAACTATTGGAAAGCGGTAAACTTGATTATGATACTGTCTGCCTAGATAGTGTTACTGAGATGTCAGAAATACTTTTAGCTTCTGAAAAAGCTAGAAGTAAAGACCCAAGACGTGCATATGGAGAGGTCATTGAAGTAATGACACGAACCATGCGTAGGTTCAGGGATCTGAAGATTCACGTAATCTTTGTCGCTAAAGAAGATAAGATTCGTGATGAACAAACCGGCGTATTTCATCATCAGCCAATGATGGTTGGTGCGAAGTTACCGGTTCAAATTCCTTATTTCTTCGACGAAGTATTGGCCTTAAGAACCTTTACTGAAGAGAATGAAGAGGGTAAAAAGATTATCAATAGATGGTTGCAAACTACTATTGGTGATAATTATACCGCTAAGGATAGGAGTGGTAAGTTAGAAACTTTTGAAGAACCTAACTTAACACATGTCATTAATAAACTTGGATTTACATTAGGAGAGTAATATGAGCGATTTTGCAGATGTCAAGTTTGATTTCAGTGATGATAGCAACACATATATACCCGAGGGCGATTATACGACTGAGATAACCAAATGCGAAAAGACTAGGTCTAAAGCAGGTAATGATTATCTCGCACTTGAAGTTAAAGTTGTTGGCGAAAAATACAACGGCTGGATAGCAAGAAATAATTTTAACCTTTGGTACACCAACAGCGATGCTGAAAAGCAAGATGTGGTTAGAGAGATTGCTTCAAAACAGTTTTCTAAGCTGTTAAAAGCATTAAACTTAGAAGCTAATCCACCGGCTAACGCTAGTGAGCTAGTTGGTTTAAAAGTTGTATCTTCACTTGGTATTGAGGAAAGCGATAACGAGGAATACCCTGATAGAAATAATATCACTGGGTTTAAATCTGTTACCGGTGAATCTTCAGCACCCCCTAAAGTTGCAGAAGCTGAACCTGATTGGGTTAAAGAGTCAGCACCAGCTAAACCTAGTTTAGGTTAAACGATAAGGTACGCTAGGGTGCCTAAAGAGTCTGTTTCCCCCTGTTAAGGACTCACCTAGACTTCTAGTGAATTGTTAAACTAACTAATTGGAGTGGATCGTATTCAGATATGTCTACGACTTTGCCTGGATAATAGCTGTCACTATCTTCCATTGATTTGAGTGCGGTAAAAAATTTTGCAGTATCTTTGTCTGGAGCCTTCATTATAATAGCTTTCAGCTCATCATCTATTTCATAACAGCATATGTATTTTTTTAAATTTTCAAACATTAATTATCTTCCTTAATAAATCCATTTACATATAAAGCAATAATCGCATAGTGAATAATCTTCATCAGATCCTCATTTGCTTTGCCTTTCTTTTTACCAAAACGCATTGCGTATTTCATTACATTGCCAACAGCAAATCCTTCTCCATGACCGCTATCGATTATCATATCAGTTGCCTGATACTTACCGTTGGCGTAATGCTGGCTATAAGTTTGGTCGATGTAGCTTTCAACCTCTTTAAGAATCTTGTCTTCTTGAAACTTATAATTGATCATAGCACTAAATCTACGATATTGGGGCTATTGTAGATAGATAAATGACCGCCTTTTCCATGATTGGCGTACTCTTCAAGAAATATAGACATTCTATCCCAACCTTGATTCATAAGTTCTTCAGTCATTCTAAATACCTTTGAAGCATAGGGTGGTTTCTTTTCTTGAGCTACAAAAACAAATTCTTTTACTTTGAATCCAGCTTTTTCCATACCTCTTTTATACCAAGCCGCTTGCATATCATAACCATACTTACGCACTGATCCTGCAAATTCTTTTGGGTGACAGCTTTGAGTTGTCTTGTAATCAACAAGTACAACCTCATTAGCAGAGTATGGCTTTTGCACCGGCGGGCATATAACATCTGGACGACACTTGCAAAGCACATCGCCCTCATACCAATAAAAGCTAGCCTCTGCGACTTTACCTTCTGCATCTAAATACATACGGCCTTCTTCAATCATATTGTTATTCATCGCTTTGATGTCATTCATCTCTGCTTCTTTAATAACAGTTAGACCCCTTTCTTCGTATTCTTTTTTAAGTTCTTTGTTTGCGTTGGTATAAGGCGATCCAGTAATTACCGCAACGGTATTATTAAACTCATCTTCACCCTCTACCAATAACGCATGAGCTGCTGTACCAAAATTCATAGCAGGCGTAGTTTCTTGTACGTGCTCAACAGCGTGTAATTGAGATCGACCAAACGATCTAATATAACTACTGCTAAGTCCTGGACCTGCATGGTAGACGGAGTTGGGTATATCTCCAAAAACAAAGCAATCGCCTTTTTGCTCAAACTTATAATCTTTTAATTCTTCAATCTGCATATTTGTACCTCGGTTTTAAAACCAATATTACTTTTTTTGAAATCATCGGCTCTGGCCAATACTTCAAATGTTTATACAAAGACAGCATATTATTTTTCACACTATCTTCTTTATATATGGGCTCTCCTATCTTTTTCCAGAAATTAACTATCTCTCGATACTCTTCTCTGTTACCTACAAACGCAACATCTAAATCTGTTCCGTTGTAAGGTAGATAGACTAACCCCCCTAAATGTTTTCTAAACGGATAAAAACTTACTGGTTTTCCTATCTCCATAAATGATTTACCACGTTTGGAAACTTACCGCTGAAGTCGACCTTAATCGCTCCTGGCTGATTTATTTCTGTTTGTCTGAATAACGCTTCGTCAACTGTTCTTGGAGGCGATCTGCGCAGGCTTTCACCGCTTACGACTCTGTTCCACCACGCTACCGCTTTATCCCTCGCATATCCGGTATGTTCAAAACAAACATATTCACTAATTATTTTTCTTGGAGTTTTATAACTAACTTTTAATACAGGTATGTTTTTGGCTTTTGAAACATGATTACCGACCCACATATCTAATACAGGTATCTCATATTTTTCTTTTTTCTTTTGTTTGGAAATAATATCGAGTTGAGATGCAACTAAATCTAATTGGATCTTCCGCATTGGAAATTCATAGCCACAATCTGGACATTTCGTTGCCGCTTTAGGTACATACGAATTACATTCTTTGCATGATTTAACAAGCATCTCGCCTGTCTTTTTGCGCTTACCTTTTTGGTTTGGTTTGATTTGGTTGACAGGGCCATGACGCTCAATATTCTTTGCAAAGTCTAAAACCAAACAGTTTTCTTTGCCTTCTGCTGTTCGCATACCACGCCCCATCATTTGGACATATAAGCCGGGGCTTAAAGTGGGGCGTAGCATAACTATCATATCGGTATTGGGTGCATCAAATCCTGTTGTTAAAACATCACAATTAACTAAGGCTCTGATCTTGCCTGCCTTATAATCAGCTATTAATTGATCTCTCTCTGTTGGACTTGTGTCACCGGTCACGACTCTCGCGCTGACATTACTGAAATTTAACATTCTGCAGACCATTTCAGCATGAGATATGCCAGCGCAAAAGATCAACCATTGTTTTCTGTTTTGTCCTTTGGTTAAAACTTCTTGCATTGCTTTTTGCGTTCTACCTGAATCGTTCATCTTCTTTTGTAGATCGCTAGTAACAAACTCTCCTCCGCGCATCGGAACGTCATCAACCTCGTATTCAGTATCCATACACTTTGTTACTAAGGGTGATAAATAACCGTCATCGATCAAGCGAATAAAATTATCTCCATTGCCAAAGTCGATTACGATATCATCAAAGATAGCACCCTCTCCTTCTGTCAACATTCCAGAATTTAATCTATAAGGAGTAGCAGTAAAGCCGACTACGGTTAAACTTTGATTCTTTTCGCGTAAGGCGACGATGAGAGAACGATACATTCCCTCACCGTCTTTAGGAACAAGATGAGCTTCATCAATCAATAATAAATCGAATGAAGGGAGGTACTCAACCTTATTCCAAACCGATTGCAATTGGGCATAAATAATATCGTTATCAGTATCTCGACGGCCTAAACTGTTGCCGTACATTCCAATATCGCCTTCCCAAACTTGCTCTAACTTCTCGTAATTCTGAAAAAGTATTTCTTTAACATGCGAAACAATTAACGCTTTTGAATTTTTTTGTTGATTCATATGCCGTACAAATTCAGCGATTACATGTGATTTACCTGAACCTGTTGGCATAACCACAAGAGGATTATCTGTTTCTATTGCAACATAGTTCTCCAAAGCATCAAGCGCTTCTTGTTGATAATCTCTAAGTGGCATATTACTTGTTCTTTTTTTCTCTTGATCCGCCAGGCAACTGCTCAGGATCAAACCAACCGCACGGGTAGTTAATCATTTGCCCTGACCTCTATATGCTTTAAAGTTTCTTTTTTTGTTTTTATTCATATTGGCAAAACCTATATTTTTTCTACCAATACTCGTTCGTTTACCACGCCCACTGGTCGCAGGGGTATGGGTTGTTTTAGTCCACGTCTTTGCCATCTTTTCTCCTAGGTGTGTAAACTACGATAAGTAAGTCGCAGTCCAAGCATTTTAAATTTGTTTCTAAAATATAATCCTCATCTTCATCGACACAGTGATCTCCACCCCACACTAATTCAGTATTACAACGCCAGCATTTCATTTTTCTTTTTTCTTTCTTGGTGGATTTATTAATTCAAAATAAAATCGCTTATCGTTGATTGCTTGGGTAACGATCTCCATTAACTCTTCGGTTGTTTGTTTGTCGCCAAATACATCTTCTTCAGTCATTACAACCAGTTTCATTACTTGCTTATGCTTATATTTATTTTTCGTCATACCTTATCTCCGCTTCTCCGGTTATATATTCTTCAATTTCGTGTAAAGTGTCATACAAAACGTCATACTTTTTTTGTAGCCATTCTTTTTCTGGAATCTCTTGTCTTCTTTTGGCTAGGTAGTTGCTTATATCTCTTATTTGCATAACTACACGCAACTCGTCCTCGTTCCAATTCACTGTTCATTCCAAGAATAAAACAATAACTGATATGAGAAGCAAGCCTGCAAGTATGGTTGCTAAAGTAGGATCAAACATCTTTTTTTCTTCTTGCTTTTGCTTTTGCATTATTGCGCTTTCTAATATCTTCAAACTCAGGTTGTAGCCTTTCCCAAAGTTTATCTTTGCATGCTTGCTTCTCTTTGCCTTCAAGTCCAATAATAATCAGTTCTGACTTCTTAGGTATGTAAGTCTGATGATATTGTTTTTCTTTATCACGCCATTCCCATTCGACAGCGCGATCATTAAACACAGTATAGTTGGTCACTTGCTTGCCTCCTTAAATGCTTTTTCAAATAACGCAGGATGATGCGAATAGATGTATTCAACAAACTTACTGATTCGTTTATAAGAATCTAAGTCTTGTTGTAATTGGTTGGACCCTTTAACAGGGCTTGGTTGTTGAATGGCTAACACGCCTTCAATTAAGTTTTTTACTTCGTTCATTAATACCTCCAAAATGTATATTACTAAATGTATCAAATAATTCTTGCTTTGTAAACAAAAATCGTTATACTTAACGTAGATAGTATGAGGAACCAATAAATGAACATACAAAAAACATCAAGAATGATTGATAAACTTAGAGATGTGCAAAGAGATTCTTTTGTCGATTTGATTCGCGCATACTTTAAGTCCGGGGGTATCGAAATAGAAACACCTGGAGTCTTGATCGAACAAATTAAAAACGATCGAGACGTGTTAGTCGATTTAATTAACAGCATCGCTGATAAAGATATTAGCGATCTACAACAAAAGGTAAATTAATATGGGAAGAATGTCAGATTTACATATCGGTATGTGCGCAGATGCAGAAACCGTTATTGACGATTGCGAATGTTTTGAGGAGTTTTGCGATCGTATGATTAAGATTAATTACTTGTATGTGCCAAGCATGATTAAAGACATATGGGACGAGTTTCATATGAATGCTTACTACAAGTATGGTCCGGGATAATCTTCGCGAGCAGGCAAATTCGTCTGGCCTGTTAAAATATTAAGAAGACGCTTTAGCCGAGCAGGTCTTTTTCATACCCTGCCTCCCTGACCTTGAGGTGTGGTCACCGGCGCGAACACCTCACCTATTTTAGTCGTCGCGGGTCCTTTCTATTTTTCATTCCCGCGTTTGGTAATTACGGGGTTTTTTCCATTTCCTCGTATATAACTTTAAGGCGTAGTTAACGACGAAACGCCTTACTTTTCTTTTTAACCAAATTTAGCTACACTCAAGATATGAAAGTCTTGGATTTTAAAAAGAAGAAACCTTCCGTTGAAGAAGCGCAACGTCGCTTAGAAAATTTATTCTTGGAATTTGTCGAACGCGGTTGCGATCAAGAGTTTCTCGCACTCCTGTTTTTTACTTTCAGCGTCACCGAAGTTTTCAATCACGCCACCACAACTAGCGAAGGCTTAAAGAAAATAGACGATATTTTGTACTCTACCTTTGGCGTAGAAAAACAACTTATTTTTACCCCAGATTTACCCCCGGAATTTGACGAATAGTTTTGTCATAACATCCTGACAAAAGACCCCCTTAATTATCGGAATTAGTCGCATTTAGGTATGATTTGGTTATAGTTTTGTCATATTGTCAGATTTGTCAAAACGGCGCAAACGCAGTAGCAGAGCACTTTTGGCAGTTTTGTCATTTTGTCAGAGTACCCCCTTGGAATCTCTATAAATCCCTACAAAATCGTAAAATAAATGGGGGGGTAAAGAAAAGTATGACAAAACTAATAATATGACTAAATATATATATAATATTATATAAATATATTACGTTATATCAGTATGTTATAGATATTGAATAGTTTTGTCAGAGTTTTGTCAGAGGCTTTGACAAAAGTATCTGGAAAAGATGTGATAAACTTGTAGATATAGTATGAAGAAAAAGGTATTAGTTGAGGAATGTCGGAAGCATTTACACCCCGATATTATTGAATTATTAGAAAAGCCTGTTATCGTAGACATTATAGAAACATTTGACGGAGTTTTAATAGATGCCAGCATACGACATGAGGATCCGCAGATCGATCAAAGTTGAGCCAACGTTAGAACCCGTTGACGATATGCCGATTGAATATATGAACGAAGATGAAAAACATCTAACGAAACGTCAACGACTGCTTGTCTGGAATGCAGTCAACGATCCTACCCTTACCTTTGCCGAGGCCGCGAAGAAAGCGGGATATAAAAATCCTGTCGTTGTCGGCAGATATATGCGTCCTGGCGGGAAGTATGCACATGTGCGTCGGGAGTATGAACGCTTGATGTCGGAGGCTAAAAAGAAATTTGAATTAACGCATGATAAAGCTGTCGAGGATTTGTATAAGCTGAGAGATGACGCTTGGGGGCAAGATAACTTTACGGCTGCGATTAACGCACAGAATTTATTGTTGAAACTTGGCGGGCTTATCGTTGACCGCCGGGAAGTTCTGCATGGCAAGATTGATCAGATGAGTCGGGACGAAGTAGAAAAACGCTTAGCGCAATTGATCGGAAGTCGGGAGCTAGAAAATAAGTCGGGAACAGTCATTGAAGATAAGTCGGAATCGATTACAGTAGATGACTTGCTGAAGTCGGGCAGTCGGGAAAAGGTCGGGAAAAAGAAATAAGCCTACTCAAAGAATAGGCCTAGCAATCAATTCATCTTTTTTACGCTTATCGAAATGAGATCGGGTAATCTCGCCATTGACTTTGAAGGTGTCCAGATAGTGAATGTTTTCAGGCTTATTGATCATAATCATTAAACCGCTAACAGAATTCATCTCCCTTTCTCTCTCAAGGTCTTCTTGGCGTTGTTTTACTTTATCGTTGTATTGCGTCATTTTGATACTCCTTCTTTAATAATTTTAACACTTCTAAAACTTCCTCACTTTTATAGCCGTCATCACCTATTACGATATCAACGGCTTCTTTAATTAGTTCTTCGTTATACATCTTTGTTCTCCTCTATTCCTAAATCTGAAAGTTCTTCTTTAGACCAACCCTCGTAATAGTAAGTTAGAAGTTCCTTAGCTAATTCTCTAAGATCATCTACTTCGTTAATTCTTTTGTTTACATATTCTTCAAGTTTCATCTTCGTTTTCTTTTTTTCCTATTGTTTCTTCGTAAAAATAATTAATCATATATTCCATTAACTCCTTAGATCGTATGCGTTTTTCATTGCCTAGACCTCTTAACTCATTCCATTTTCTTACAATATCAGGTTCAACTCTTACAGAAATCATTTGATTAACTCTTTGTTTAGCTTTTGGTAATTTTATTTTATTCATCTTCGCTCTCCTCATAAACATTAATACAAAGACACCTAGGTTCTGATATTGCAGTATCATCTATTTCAATATCCCAATAAGTCATTGGATTATAATTAGAATCAAATACATCTACTTGAATGTGTAAGTTTGGATCAAAATCTAACTCGTCTATTGCAAATTGTAGTTTTTTTATTAAGTCTTTAACTGTCATTTTCGTTCTCCTCTACATCAATAAAAAGTGCTTGTCCTTCATCATCACGAAACTCATGTCCATATTCGTTAAGACCTATTCCATCTTCGATATATCCATTTCTTTCCATAAGAAAGGCTAACTTTTCTGTATTACTCATTTTATCAAAATCAATTTTCATCTTCGTTCTCCCCAATTATCTTCAAGATTATGTTTTTCTATATAGTCCCCAAGTGCTTCTGATATTTGTCTTTCAGTTAATTCAACAAATGAATATTCAAATAAATCGCAATATTCCTCTAAAGATGTATGACCATTATATTTGAGATAGTCTTTGTAAGAATATGGGCTATTATGAAAACCTAACTCTTGCAAAGATTTTCTTAAATCCTTTTTACTTTTATAGATAGCATAATTGCCACTCATAGAGCCACCTTGCTCATCAATTCTTACAACTAATTTCATTCTTCGTTCTCCTCAAAGTCATCAGGATTATCAATACATTCCCAATAAGATCCGAATGAGTCAACTTCTTCTGTTTCGCCTTCTCCTGATAAATACAAATCAACTGCATCTTCGAAAGTCTTAGCTACGACTGTCGTTTCTTCAACAACGGTAACTGTATTACTAAATATATATTCTTTAGTTTTTGGTTTAGTCATCTTCGTTCTCCTCTAGGTCGTCAATATCTAATCCTTCTGCCAAATAGGAACAATCAACGGCTTCTGCATTATAAGTAATTACTTTTCCATTTTTATCTTTGAGTTCGTTGCCGTCATCATCACATCTGTAAAAAAGTAATTCCCATACTGCAATATTGTTGTATTTAGGTTTACTCATCTTCTTTCTCCTTAAAATAAAAAATAATATTGCCCTCTATTTCTCCAAGTTCAGACATTGTTTTTTGCTCTTCTTCATTAAGAGTATCAATCCAAGCCCAATTGGTATGACCATAATTTGCCATACAATAATCATCAATAACCTCTGTTATATCTCTACTCATTTTCTTCCTCTTTTGTTTTGTTCTCTTATAAACTCAAAAAATGACAAAGATGTTTTTTGATCTTGGTCGTTAAGTTTATCTTCGTAAAAATAAACAACTGCTACACAACCTTTAGTCGCACATTCTTTAATGTTGTAATCAATTTCAGGTGGAATGTTAGATGCACCTAACATGTCAGCTACTTCGTCAATCGTTATTTTGTTGTTGGTCATCTTTGATTCTCCTCGTTTTCAATATCTGTTAGCCAATCATCAAAATCATTTGATAATCCGTTAGGCATATCATTCTCTAAAACAACACTCTTAGGACTATCATTCCATTCAGCTAAAATGGTAACTGACACTATTTTTCTTGGTTTAAGCTTTGTCGGTTTTGTTTTCATTAATTATCTCCTCTATTGTTATCTCTGCACCTAATTCAGTTTCCATAACAGTTTCTAACTGACAACCTGTTAGATTGTGGTCTTTTAAATAATAAAAAATTAATTCATCTTTAGGATTGAATTGCATTAAAATATTTACAAGTTCTCCAATCTTTAAATTGTTTTCATTATCCGTTGATTGATTTATAAATCCCATACGCTTTTTAAGTGTCATTTCTTTTCTCCGTCATCTGTATCTAATAGGAATAATGCTATCCATATTAGAATTAAAAATATTTCTGCCATTGTTCATTTCCTTCTCTTTAGCCCTCTTTTAAATATTCTGTCTGCTTGGCGTTGCAATGATTTCTCTATCTGTCTGTCTAACCATTTCCTAAACCATTGTCTTAACTTACCCATTAGTCGCACCAATCCCTGTCATAAACTTCTACTGCATAATCGCCAATATCTCCGTAAGATGTATCAGGCACTATCTTTTGACCTTGCATATACTTAGATTGGTTTTCGTAAAACTTTTCTTTAGCATCTTCGTAGTCTTCAACATCATCAATCTCGACTTGATAATAAAACTTTTCAACAACATGTAATATCATTTTCATTTTTGTTCTCCTCTAATTTTTTAAGAATCTGATTGACTTCTTCTTTGATGTATTTATCGCCTATAAATCCCCAACAAGAATAAATACTATCAGGACAATCGTATTGCTCTTCTTTGTTGTAAATCAGGTAGCCGTAAACCTCGCCATTGAGATATTGGGAATATTCCTCTACTTCGCCTTTCAGGACTTTAGTAGCTGTTTGAATGTCAAGTTTTCCATACTCTTTGATAATATCTTCATAGGAAACAAAGATATAACCCACTTGACCACTATCCCACTTACAAGAAAATTCACTTGTTGATAGTGAGATGCCCCCATGTTCGTAAAAATATACAGGTAGTGCCAAGACATCATTTTGCTCTACATGATTTATTAGTTCTTCCTTTTGCCAATAATCGTTGTCGGATAAATCAAACCTAGAATGAAATGCAATTAGCGTTCCAAGATTATCGTAAAATTCTCTAGGACTCTCTGCATGAGTATCGTGGAAAATATCAGCGATATAGTTTTTGGTTTTTATTGTTTCGACTGGTTCAGTCATTTTTATCGCCTACATTTTTAAATTGTATTTCTATATCATCGCCATATGTTTGTTGATGATCGTAAAGCTGTTTAGATAACTGATAAATAATTTGATGAAGTTCGTATCTATCCTTCCACCTTTTGCGTTGAAAGATTTCTTTTTTTACAACACTTTCTTTTTCTTGGAAATAGATAGCTACCCATTCAGAATGTTCTAGTCGGATACCATAGGCGTCGCCGTGTTCTTTTCTGCTACCTCTACCTCTGTTTCTGAATTGATAGCGATTTTTGTTTAGACACTTAGATAGATACTCTAATAGTTCTCTGCCATTAGTAATTGGTTTCTCAAGATCGCCTAGCGGGATACTAGCTAATTGTCGGGGCGGTACTGATTCATCTTTTTCAAAAAAGGTGGCTAAGTTCCCGTAATCAAGATATTTGTTTTTCATTTTTTATCTCCTATAAAAAGTGGTAGTTTTTTGTCTAGGACTACCAACCTATCCCTATTCTCTCTTTATACTCATACTCTAGGGGCTGATGAGTTTTAAACATTAACTAAGATTATCAACAACTTCTTGAATAACCTCAGACATTCTATTTCTAGCGTCAGGTGACATAAGAGCAATAGCAAGTTTGTTATTAACTTGATCTCTTAGTTTCCAAGTTTCTGTACTCCATGAAACAGAATCTCTCTCATTTCCATATCTGTTATAACTTTCATGGCACAAGCTAAAGTTATCATTAAGACCTTTATTATAAGTTTTAACAAATTCTTTTAGCTTTTCGACATGGTCGGATACTCTTTTTTGAATATCTTCTTCTTGATCTTGCAAAGCGTTAATGACTTTTAACTGCTCTTCAATTTGCTTATAGTCGGATTGCTTTTCTAAGTCGGATTGGACTTGCTTAGCTTTTTCAGTAAGTTTGGATACTACCTCTTCAGCGATAGCATCTAATTCATATTTTCTAATTTGATTTGCCATAATTTTTAACTCCCTTGTAAATTGACATGATTTAATAATAAGGATTGTTTACTAAATGTCAATAAAAAAAGTGAAACAAATTGTAGAAAAATTATCTTAGATAGGTATAATAAAAGGATAACAACATGGAGATAGTAATTATGGAATTTTTAGAAATAACTAAAGAACTTAAAACCTTAATCAAAAAAGAGATCGCAAGAAATATTGCAGTTTTACATGATTATGATACAGATATGACAGATATATCTTGTATCAATGAAGAGGTTAAAAGGCTTAGACAAATGCTTGAATATAATGAATGGGGGTGTATGTTTGATCACTTACATTTTAATCATTATATCGATAGGTTAAATAATGATGACGAACAATACGAAAATGATTGTCATGGATATGAGCCTAGACAATGGGTATCTTAATTTTAATCATTTAACTAGGAGAAAAAAATATGAATAATTTAATTTATGACGACAACGGCGAATTGGTATTTAGTATGCAGACTTGCACAAATAGAAATACTAGCAGTCCGTATAAATTCTTAGATACAGAGAGCCACGCCTATTTAATAGTGCCTATTGAATTGGTAGAGGAATTACATCTTGAAGACTCTATAAGTCAATTTTCATTTACTAATGGAATTGAAGTATGGCTTGAAGAAGACCTTGATGCCGTCTTATTTATTAAGGCGTACGTAGAGTATTTTAGAGAACCTTTCGAGTATGGAAACGATTATACAACTGCTCAAGAATGGCAAGAACTTATTGCTGATTGTTTAGAAAGATATACTACTTTTATTGCAGATCAAAAATTAATTGATAGTCCGTTTTTCAACTATGTATGGAAAAGCGATAAGTTAATCAATCAAGATGCAATCAATAATTTATCTAACGATCAATTAGAGCAAGTCAACGCAATATTGGATAAGGTGAATTAAATGAATAAAGCAGAAATGATTGAGGATATAGAACTTATAATAAAAGCCAATAAAGATAATGACTATATAAGTTTTTATAATTTAGGAGAAATGATTAAAGAAGTTATTGATAATATTTGCGGAGAATCTACAGATAAAAGTTTATTAAAAAGATTAAATAAAGGAGAAAAAAAATGATAGAAACAGTTACAAAGTCCACTTTCATAGATTCGTTTAGATCAAGCGATACATACAAAGGTAGTTTTTCTTACATGGGGTTAGATGCCTTGTATGATTACCTAGAAGAACTTGAAGAGGACACAGGCATACAAATAGAATTTGATGTTGTTGCGATCTGTTGCGATTTTTCAGAGTACGATAGCCTACAGGAACTTATTGATGATTATGATTCAATAGAAACGCTTGAAGATTTGGAAATGAAAACAACTGTTATTCCAATATATGAATATGACGGCAAAACGAGAACAGGCGGTTATATCATTCAACAATTTTAACTCTATCTCCGTTAGAGTAGGGCTACTTAGGTAGCCCTTTTTTTTACTTACAGTACCTAACAAAATTATATTTGTTTCTTTAGTAGGGTAGGGTAGGGCAAAAAATAGCATTTCCCCTGTTGTCTAGCTTTCCCTTTCCAAAATCTGAGCCAAGACGGAACAAGACGGGACAAGGTCGGGATTATATTGTCGGGAGTCGGGAACGATTTAAGATTAGCAAATGATCAACTTTCAAGGAACAACTTTCATATATCATATTAAGGCGAAATTTTAACATTTTATATTATAAGGGTAGGTGATAATTAATTATAAATAAGACCGCACCCCCTCAAAATGATCATTTTTTGACCAATCTGAAAAGCTGATAATTATTCAAAAAAAAGCGACAAATTGTCGCCAAGCTGATGTAGAATATACTCAACAACGGAGAAAATGTATGAATGATTCGATAAAACTTCCGCATCCTGATTGCAATAGGTGTCAGGGTAGCGGTACTAAAATGGTCGTTCCTTTGTTCAACATGTCCAAGAGTCCAATCAAGCATGTTGATTGCGATTGCCAAGACTACTTGGAAGAACTCAGAAGGAGTGATAAAACTAACGCATTTAAACAAGGAGAAGAGTTATGAAAAATGCAATTTTAAAATGGCTTGGTTTCGGTATTGCCGAGATCAAAGAGCTGCCGATTCAACTTGAAAGGTTGGAGAATAAACTTGATAAGCTGTCCGCTTATCAAGATGACCTTAAAAGTTTGGAAGGTCGAATCGAAGACGCTGAATGTCATATTGATGACCTCAGAGATAAAGACTTTGACGATCTTGATTATCGTCTTGATAGACTTGAAGAGAGAGTGGGCAAACTCCTCGAAGGCGTCAAGGTCGACCTGATCTGTAAGATCAAGGGGGTGGAGAATGAATAAAGTAAAAGTAGCTTTAAACAATGGCGATGTCGTAGAGTGCTACGACATCAAGCCTAGAATATTCAACACTTACTTGATTGATGATCTTGACATGCCAACGACTAGGGCGAAGAGTTTAGGCGAGGCTATTAGCGATCTTCATTATGCACTTAGTTATTGCGACTCTTGGCATGCCAAGAAGCTAACTAAAATGACTGTCGGCGAATTGGTTAACATCTTCGGTAAATGCGAAGAGTTCAGATATGACTTTGATGAAGGGGGTAAAGAATGAGCCTATCAAGAAAACACTTTATTGCGATATCAGAAGATATTAATCGGTTAATGTCTGCTGATATGAGATTCCAAGATTCCAGAGATGAGGCTTTCTCTGAATTCGTTGAGGGACTTTGCTATTACTTCAAACAAGAAAATCCAAACTTTGATAGAGATAGATTTGTTAAAGCGTGCGGGTTTGAAAATGGTCTTTATCCAGAGGTCGATTATGATTGAAATAGTTATTATTTTTCTGCTGATGTCATTTATTTGGTTGATTGATTAGGGTAGGGGAGTGATAAAGGGGCGTTTCGCCCCTTTTTTTTATCTAAATGCTAGGGTAGGGGAGTGGTTTCATACAAAAACAGAGCAAAATAGACGCAAAAACGGGCAAAAATAGACAAAAACAGGCATATTCAGGGATAAATACGGGTATTTATACGCAAAATAACTGCTAAATCTATAAAAATACACCTATTTACCTGTTCTGCCCTGCTCGATCGCTCTCGCCTCGCTACGCTCGGCTCGAGATAAAATAAGGACGTCGTTTCACTCCGCATATAAACTAATTCGGACAAAAAGTCGGTAGATCGGAACACTATAAACATACCCCCACCCCCCCATATATAAAACAACATCCATATACATACAGACAAGTACAACAATACAGTTACAAATTCTGGTATTTTTCAACTTTTGAATCTTTGCTTGTAAAGGATCCCTTAGTCGGCTATTATTTCTACAAGCGAGTAAGGTATTTAGCACTTCGTTCATACTATCTTCTCCAGGACTTTTGCTTTGCTCGCTTACCCTACCCCCCTAAAAAAAAATATTTATCATCTGGG
>VTLG01000787.1_pt1 | contig 31757 bp, 19 predicted proteins | sample 4694571 | NCBI WGS metagenome assembly VTLG01 (sample SAMN12604809, study PRJNA352737) | marine metagenome | biome: ENVO:00000447; feature: ENVO:00000209|ENVO:00000569|ENVO:01000036; material: ENVO:00002151; isolation source: viral sequences binned using virsorter ...
CACTCAGGGGTTATATCAGGACTGCGAAATACTGGTCAACAACTACATCTCGCCACATTAATAAGTGGTTGAAAGGTATAGACAATGTAACTGAAGTTTCCCAAGAATTTTTATATGAACTAGGGAGAGTTTCTCCTTAGTTCTTTTTAATGTAAACGAGTAAACTTCCCTCAATTCTTTATAATGAAACAACCAAACTTCATGCAACTAAGTTCACTAAATCCGTCTAAAGATAAGAAGATAGTTAAACAAATAAGACAAGGACATTTACTAGACTATGTTAAAACAAACCCTTGGAGAACACTACACAATTACTAACAATCAAATGAACGATTATACCGACCCTAAGTATAAGAATCTTTACGAAGAAATTCTAAAAGATTATCATTATAGATGGGGTAAATTCGCACCAATTCCTTATCCTAACCTCACTGCAATTCCACATCATGAACAACAACGAAACACAAAAACTTCAAAATGATGCTATTAATCTATTGGAGTTAATTGAAGACACAAGTGAACATTTTTGTGATGAATATCGTGTTAGTGGTGAACAATTTTATGTAATGATGAGTGCACTATGTGATGCTAAACTAAGACAATTTCCAATCGATCCAGAAGATTTAGTGGAGGACGATTACGATGACTGAATATAACAAACTAGTAGATCACTTAGTATCAACAATGCCTTCTAATTCAATGAGAGAACTAACACCAAACGAACGTAAATCCTTTGATGAATTGTATAAAGAATATTCATCAATGTCTATCCCAGAACAGATAGAAAACCTCAAAGGATTAGGTAGGCAGTTAGTAACAACAATTGATAAGATTATTGACCAGTTAGATGATATTGAAAAGAAGGCAAATAGTGATGTTTAAGTTTACATATAAGTTGACTAATTTCGTATTCTTCGTTATACTTGGTTATGTAGTAATAAGGTTACTAAGTTAATACCAATGTTTGCTAATTTCATTGCCTTTTGTTACTCTTATTGCATACTGATTAACGTACTGTTTAACAATGTAGTTTTCCACAGTTATTGATACTTTCTGTGGAAAACTTGTTGTTTTAGAGTATTTTTGCCCTAATAAATAGCAAATTAAATATACATGAGCGATTTAAACGTTTTCCACATATGTGTTAAATAGTGAGGTTTTTATGTGGAAAAAGTGTTAATTTCCTTGTGATCTAAGCGAGCGTATTATAACACGAACGCCCGTAAACATACAACCCCTCGTTTACATTTTGTGACTATACGGTTTTTAACACATAACCCCTATAAATACACCCATACTACTTGACAGTTTTCCACAGATAGATTATAATACTATATGTAACTCCCAAGGGTCTAATCTCATGCCAGTTTCTTACTACAACCCAACGCTCAATAAGTATAGAATAACGCTAGAATTAGATGTGCTAGATGACTTTAATCCCCGGCAGATTAACTGGGAGAAAGTATTAGATATTGGTGCAGATGAGTCTGTGGTAAGTTATACTGAGGAATTAGATATTGACCCTGAGTGGTAATAAGGGAGTGCGTGTAAAGTGTCCTACTAATGTAACACCGAAGCGCCTATGATTACACACACCTTCGATTATAACGAACTTTTGGTATTTTATGCTTGGAAGTGATACAAACCGTATTACCACTAAGTAACATAAATGGGAATAAGATTGCGCCCGTATTAAAGACACTTATTGAACACCTAATTTGATTCCTTAATTATGTCTAACAGCAACACACAGTTTGTATCACTTAACTTCGCTGAATTCCTTCTGGACAGTGCAAACAATGGTAATGAAATCCTTGCCGTCTTAGATGATCTTTATGAGGTGCAATCTACCCCACTCTGAGTAACAACAATTAAACACTAAATTACGGGTGAGTTTCTGTTAGTTACTCACCCCTTTTTTATGCATGAATTTGTGTAACTTAGTGGGTGCACAGTTGTTGACACTCAGGGGACAGTATGTTATGATAGGTTTATGATACTTAGTAGGGTTATGAGTTTCTAACAGTGATTTTGACAGTATTAGCGCCCTTGTGTATTAGCGTGCCGCGTCGCGTTGCCCGTATATAAAAAAGATAGAGACCCTAACCTACAGAGGTGACAATTCGAGATGTATATAAAAAAAACGCCAAAAATTTTCCAGACTCTATAACCTTTCATATATAAAAAAATCGCCTATTGATATTTTGAACCATACAGTTTATCACATATACGCCAAAGATAGTTGTTTATATAATTCATTAACCGAAGATGAGTTCCAAGTAAAATGGGCGGAACTCAAAGCAATGGTTGGGTTAATGAAAACAGATTATACAGAAGAAGATTTATCATTTGAGAAACTCCCACCAGGAATGGGCGGACATAACGGTACGGTTTCTTGGATAGAGCCAGCTGGAGAAGATTCTTATTGACACTCTACATATATCAGTGTATAATTGAATTGAAGGTATTAAAAAACTATGGCAAAAGGATTTACTGTTAAAGCCAATGCTCCTAAAAAGAAAGCACCAGAATGGGACATTGATGCTATTAAAGAAAGAATGAGAGGAAAGACAATTGTATTTTGTCTTCCAGGTCGTGGATGTTCTTACATTTTTCTGAAAAACTTTGTGCAACTCTGTTTTGATATGGTTCAGAACCAGATGTCTATACAGATCTCACAAGATTATTCATCTATGGTAAACTTTGCACGTTGTAAGTGTTTAGGTGCTAATGTATTAAGAGGTCCTGAGCAAATTCCTTGGGATGGAAAACTTAAGTATGATTATCAACTGTGGATTGACTCAGATATTGTCTTTGATACTAATAAGTTTTGGCAGTTATGTGACCTAGCAGTTCCTGCAGAATCAGTTAAAGAAGATGGATCTGCAGATGAGGATGTATTAAAGAATCGTGCAATTGCTGCTGGTTGGTATGCTACTGAAGATGGAAGCACCACCTCTGTTGCACACTGGTTGGAAGAAGATGATTTCCGTAAGAACGGTGGAGTTATGAATCATGAAACCGTTGAGACAATGAGTAAGCGTAAGAAACCTTTTACAGTAGACTATACAGGTTTTGGTTGGTTATTGATTAAGAAAGGAGTGTTTGAAGAACTTGAGTACCCATGGTTTGCTCCTAAGATGCAAGTCTTTGAATCTGGTAATGTTCAAGATATGTGCGGCGAAGACGTATCCTTCTGCTTAGATGCAAAAGAATTAGATTACGAAATCTGGTGCGATCCTCGTATAAGGGTTGGGCACGAAAAAACTCGCATTATATAATAATGTCAGATGAACAATTGTGGTTTCAAGTTGCAGAAAACCTCACCGAACTTTCTCGTAGAGATAATGTAAAATACCAAGTCCGTCCAACTCGTGACTCGGTAAGAAAAAAACTCGAAAAACTTAACTTATTATGATCTATTCCGTTGGTGCACTATTTGTCATTGCTTTCATTACTTTCATATACTTAATGTATCGATATAATCCTCACGCATGACTGTATTATACAATATTAAGTACAAAACCAACATACTACATAGTAAATTAACTGCTGATGAAGCAGCAGACAAGTTACAGGACTATGCAGATAAGTTTTATGCTTCAGAAGAAGACCCAAATGCATGGCCATTTGACCCACAAGACTTAACAATGGAGGAAATTATCGATGCCGGTTAAAACGAAGACTGGACAATGGGGAAGTTCTCAATTTGTAGAGACAATTCCCAAAAAAACTCGCCAAGGAAATGGAAAACATACAAAATATGCCGCGAGTTCTCGAAATAGTGCTAAAAAAAGACCCAGAGGTCAAGGAAAATGATAAATTATGAAGTCTTTGATGACTTTTTAGATCAACAAGACTTTGATAATCTATCTAATACACTACTTTCTTCCGAATTTCCACTATTTTTACAAAAAAGTATCAATTCTTACAACAAAAAGGGGATTTACTTCACTTATGTTTTTAAGCATTGGGATAAAGATGGCATAAATTGCAATAATAACCTCTTTAATCTCCTTAAACCCGTCTTAACCAAGTTAAATTGTAAAAAATTACATAGAGCACAACTAAATTTACATCCACAGACATTTTTTAAGAGGTATCACGCATATCATCGTGATCATCCACTACCTCATAAAGGATGTCTTCTTTATTTGAACACTAATAATGGTAATACAATTATAAAAAACGGAATTATTGGCAAAAAATTCCAATCAGTTGCTAATCGTGCTTTAATTTTCGATCCTTCAATAGTACATAAGAGCACAACTTGTACAGATATGGATTTTAGAGCTCTATTAGTGATAAATTACTCCTAAATATCAGAAAAAGGTAAGACAATGGACTCGAAAATGCTTAGAGAAATTGCAAATGATGCAATTACACCTAAAAAACGTGATCAAAAAGTCCAAAATGACCTTTATGAGAAGGTAGAAGACGCTGATTTTTACGAAGGATTGGATTATGATGACCAAATGATCCCTTCTGCAGAATTTTAGTTATAAATCCTTAATAAATAAACAATAATCGCTGTATTTAAGTGCCTCTAGAAAGGGTTAGTCCAGGTTTTAAAGATATTAGCATGACTTTTCAGGCAAATCCCCTGAATTTTGATCTCATTGGGCTTAAAAATGAAAATGCAATTGCTCGTTCAGTAAGAAATATTGTATTTACTCTTCCTGGAGAGAAATTTTTTGATGAAGAATTCGGATCTCGTATTTCTGCCACTCTTTTTGAAAATTTAGATGATATTTCTGCCAATGTTATTGTTGATGAAATTACACAATCTATTGAAAGATACGAACCTAGAGTGGAATTGATCAATGTAGAGGCATTTCCTGACTTTGATAATAATTCTTTTGATGTATCAATTGTTTATAACATTATAGGAGCAGATGTTCCACCTCAAGAACTACAATTCGCGTTGCAATCAACTAGATAAATGCCATTAGTAAACTTCTCTAACTTAGATTTCGATCAAGTTAAGACATCTCTTAAAGAATATTTGAGAGCAAACTCTACTTTTACCGATTATGACTTTGAAGGATCTAATCTTTCTTCGATAATTGATCTTTTAGCATACAATACTTACATTACTTCGTATAATGCCAATATGGTTTCTAATGAAGTATTCATTGATAGTGCAACTTTACGGGAAAATGTAGTTTCCTTGGCGCGAAATATTGGATATTTACCTAAATCTAGGAAAGCAGCAAGTGCAACTGTTAGTTTTTTCGTTGATTGTAGTAATGTTTCACCAACACCCGCATCAATAACTCTTAAAAAGGGTCCAGTTGCGGCAACTTCTGGTACTTTTGGTAATCAATCCTTTGTATTTTCAATTTTAAGTGATATTACAGTTCCTGTATTGGATGGAATCGCTTCTTTTGATGAAATTTCCATTTATCAAGGATCTCTTTTAACATCTAACTTCACATACAGTTCTAGAACTCCAAATGCGAAGTTTATTTTACCAAATGCAGGTATTGATACTACTTTATTGAATGTGGTGGTAAAAGGAACTCAACAAGATACAACTAAAACTCAATATACTTCCCAAAATAGTCTTTTTAACATTGATGGAAGTTCTAAAGTCTATTTTCTTCAAGAAATCGAAGATGAAAGATATCAACTAATATTTGGTGACGATATTTTTGGAAAAGCACTCGAAGAAGGTAATTATATTATCGCTGATTATATTGTTTGCAATGGAGATAGCGCAAATGGCGTAAATCAGTTTGAATTTGCTGGAAGTATTTCATATACGAGAAATGGAAATGATTATGTGGTCACAGATGGCATTTCTTTAATAACAACTGACATTTCTTCGAAGGGTGGAGAGACAATTGAGTCAGTGGATTCTATTAAGAAGTTTGCACCTCGAATTTATGCTTCTCAAAACCGTGCATTGACTGCAAATGACTATGAAACACTAATTCCGGCGAAAATTTACCCCGAAACAGAGTCAATTTCTGTTTTTGGGGGTGAAGAGTTGATTCCACCTCAATATGGAAAGGTTTTTATTAGCATTAAACCAAAAACGGGTGATTTTCTTCCTAATTTGATCAAAGAAAACATTAGAATGAAGTTAAAGAAGTATGCAGTTGCAGGAATTGTCCCTGAAATCCTTGATTTGAAGTATTTGTATATTGAAGTTGACTCTAAAGTCTATTTTAATAGTAATTTGGCAACAACTTCTGCTGCTGTTTCTAGTGTAGTTCAAAATAATGCAAATAAGTATGCAGAATCTTCAGAATTGAACAAATATGGTGCTAGATTTAAGTATAGTAAGTTTTTGAATATTATTGATCAAAGTGATGCTGCAATTACTTCTAATATTACAACCGTGACAATGAGAAGGGATTTGAGAGCAGCATTAAATACTTTTGCTGAGTATTCTATTGGATTTGGTAATGAATTCCATATTAGAAGTATGGATGGATATAATATTAAATCATCATCATTTAAAATAAGTGGAATTGCTGATGATGTCTACATTTCAGATATTCCTAACACAAATAGAGAAAATGGATCTCTTTTCTTGTTTACACTTCCCTCACCAACTTCAACAACACCAACAATTGTTAGAAGAAATGTAGGAACTGTTAATTATCAAAAAGGAGTTATAACTCTTAATCCTATTAATGTTTTATCTGGAAAAATAAAGGATGGTCAAACTATTATTGAATTATCCGTATGTCCAGTGTCTAATGACGTTGTTGGATTACAGGATTTGTATTTGCAACTAGATATTAGTACAAGTACTTTTGAAACTGTTGTAGATGAAGTTTCTTCGGGATTGGATCCAGCAGCATCTAATTATATTGTTACCTCAAGTTATGCAAACGGGAACCTAGTAAGATCTTAAGATGGCAGAAAAGAGAATACAATTTAGTAACATTGTTCAGAATCAGCTTCCTGCTTACACGAAGACTGAATTCCCGTTAGTTTCTGAATTTTTAAAACAATACTATCTTGGGCAAGAATACCAAGGTGGTTCTGTCGATCTGATCCAAAATATTGATCAATATGTAAAAATTACAGAACAGACCAATTTAACTGAGACTGTTGGTTTGTCTACTGCCATTGATTCCTTTACTGATGTTATTCCTGTGGATATGGTAGAAAATCCAACAGGAACTGATGGATTTCCAAATTCTTATGGGTTGATAAAAATTAATGATGAGATCATTACATATACGGGCACAGCAACAACTTGTTTTACTGGTTGTGTACGTGGATTTTGCGGTATAACGTCCTATAAGACAGCGAACAGTCCAGATGTACTAGAATTCAATACAAGCACCTCCAAGGAGCATACAGGGGGGTCTAAGATTGAAAATTTAAGTTGTTTGTTCTTAAAGGAATTTTTACTTAAAACAAAATATCAACTTTTACCTGGATTAGAGAATAGAAAATTACATAAAAATTTAAATCAAGATCTGTTCATTAAACAAGCGAAAGATTTTTATCTAAGTAAGGGTACAGATAAATCTTTTGAAATTTTATTTAAAGCTTTATATAATGAAAATGTAAGAATTATAAAACCAAGAGATTTTCTTTTTACACCTTCGAATGCTAATTATAAGCTTACAAAAGATTTTGTAGTTGAATCAATTGTAGGTGAAGGAGATCCAGTAAATCTTGAACAATCTACTTTATTCCAAAATGAGTATGAGTATGGTAATTATACAAAAGCATATGCTCCTATTACTTCAGTAGAACCAATTATTACTGGAGATACTGGAATAGGGCAAACTTTCTACAAATTAAGCATCGATGCTGGATATAATAGAGATGCTAGGGTTGATGGGTCAATATATGGTGAATTTAAAACTCATTCAAAAACTAGAGTAATTGGAAAAGTATCTGCAGGTACAACTTACCTTGATGTAGATTCGACAGTTGGATTCCCAACAAGTGGTGAATTATATGTTCCATATTCTGATGGAACTGTTGGGGTTGTTTCTTATACGGATAGAAATACAACTCAATTCTTTGATTGTTCAAATATAACTGGAACAATTCTAGATGCATCAAATATTGGAATTAATACTTATGTTTATGGAAGTTCTTTTGTAGATAGTAGTAAAATTATTAAAGTAAGAATTGGCGCAGTATTAGAACAATTTGAACCTCCTGTTGATGCAGTAGATTATGAAAAAGATGATACTGCACAACTTAAAACTCTAGGTGTATCTGATGGTAGTTTTAAAGGAAGAAATTGGTTTTATAATATTGCTCCAATTTATAAAGTTAAAACTGTATCTTTGATTGATAGTTCTGACTGGACATATCAGTTAAAATTAAATGTAGATCATTGTTTTAAAGTAGGAGATTTAGCATCTGTTTTATTAGAAGGAAATGCAAGACAAACTTCTACTGTAATTAAAATTGTTTCTAGTAAAGCAGTTGAAATTAAGGGTCAAGGAAGACTTGATGATCAAGTATCTAATACTTATCGTCTTAAGAGACTTATTTTAAAAACGGAATCTAATAACTTCCCAGATTCTACAATATATTCTACTAATGTTCAAAATGTTTATAAAAAAGGTGATAATTTCTTAGTTGCTTCTTCTTCTATCCCATCTTACAATGCACAACCACTTGATGTATATGGTCAGACGGTTACTTTCTCCGGAACTTTTATTGGATCGGAGTTTTTAATAAATCCATTAACTGAAGACCATGGATTCTATACAGGGGATGCCGTTTATCTTTCTCCTGAAAGAATTAGTGAATCTTATTTTGATGCATTTGGTAATGCAAAAACTAGAATAATTGATGGGAAATGTATAGCTACTGAAGGTCTTTATTTTGTATACAGAGTAAACAATTCAAAAATTAAACTTGCTACTAGTAGAACAAATCTTTCTGATGAAACTTTTGTTACTCTTACAGAAGATACAACAGTATCTAATAATAGAATAGAACCTTATGACTTTAGGTTTAAAACTTTAAGATCACAAGATATTTTAAGAGAAATTGCTCTTCCACAGAATGATAATGAAGAAGTAGTTCCAACCGAACCTGGTTTTAATGGAATTTTAATAAATGGTGTTCAAATTTTAAATTATAAAGCTGGTGACGTTATTAAATACGGACAGCTTGATGAGATTGAAGTTAGTAGTCCTGGATCTGATTATGATGTAATTAATCCTCCACTTTTGCATATTAAAGATAATGTAGGAACTGGTGCTACTGGATATGCTGCTGTTGAAGGATCTTTATCCGAACTTAGACTTCTTGATACTGGTTTTGATTATGAAGAAACACCTACCATAACCATTAGTGGTGGTAATGGTTCAGGAGCAGTTGTTGATGTTAATATGAAGCTAATTAGTCATTCTGTTGACTTTTTTGCAGATGCTAATATTCATGGCGGTCAAACTTCTGCTTGGGTTAGTCTTACCGATAATACTATTGGATTTAATACTTATCATAAATTTAAAAATGCAGAAAAAGTAACTTATAGAACTAGTGGACAGACTCCAATTGGGGGAATCACGACTAATTCTCAATATTACGTTTATCCAGTAAACAATACTACAATAAAACTTTATTCAAAAGAAAATGATGCATTTGCTGGAATTAATACCATTTCTCTGACTTCTCATGGTGTTGGAAAACAATCTCTTCAAGCAGTTAAGAAAAAATCCATAGTTGATAATATTAATGTACTTAGTAGTGGATCTGGGTATGCTAATAAAAAGAGAAGTACTCCTACTGAAGCAGGAAGTGGAATTAATACATCCATAGATTATATACAAATTCCCAACCATGGATATGAGTCTGGTGAGATTGTTCAGTATACTGCTGAGGGGACTGCTCTTGGGGGACTTACTAGTGGATCTGATTATTATCTAACAGCAATTAATAAGGATAGATTTAGATTATCTGAAATTGGAGCAGGATCTACTGTAAAGACATTTTTCTATGATACAGAACAATATATTGATTTTACATCTATTGGCGTAGGTACTCATTCTTTTAATTATCAACCTATTACTGTTAATATAACTGGAAAGGTTGGAATTTCTTCAATAGAAGGAGATACTTTCCAATGTAGAGTCCAACCTATTATTAGGGGTAATATAGATTCAGTACATGTATCCAAAAATGGTATTGGATATGGATCATCTGAGATTATTAACTTTGATAGACAACCTGATATTACTTTGGTTGCTGGTTCTGGTGCACAATTAAAACCAATTATTAATGATGGAGCAATTACAGAAGTATTAATTCAATCTCCTGGAACTAGATATAATTCACCTCCTGATATAGTAATTACGGGTGATGGTCAAGGTGCAGTACTTACTCCTGTATTAGAAGATGGTACAATTTCATCTATTACAGTAATTGAAAAAGGTGAAGGATATACTGATGCAAATACTAGTATTTCTATTCTTGTTCCTGGAGAAGGTGCAGAATTTAGAGCAGATATACAAAATTGGAGATTGAATTTATTCCAAAGACATATTGATAATTTTAGTACTGATGATGGAATTATCGCTGATCAATTTAATATAGATAAGGGACTTCAATATGCCCATTTATATGCTCCTAGAAAACTTAGAGAAGCAGTATTTGGAACTGATTTGGATGGAAATACTTTATATGGTGCTAGTGATTTACAAAGAGTTAATAGTCAAGAAGTTGCTTCTAGTGACCATTCACCGATAATTGGGTGGGCATATGATGGTAATCCCATTTATGGACCTTATGGTTATTCCAATCAGAGTGGTGGTGTAGTTACCCAAATGAAATCTGGGTATAGTGTTAATTTAAAATCAAGTAGACCACCACAAAACAAATTCCCAGTAGGATTCTTTATTGAAGATTTTACTCATACTAAAATTGCTGATCAAGCAACACTTGATGAGAATAATGGAAGATTCTGTGTTACTCCAGAATATCCAAATGGCACTTATGCTTATTTCGCAACTATTGAAGAAGGGAATGCCGATTCTTCTGGACCCTTTGCTGGATACAAGAGACCAAAATTCCCATTTTTAGTTGGTGAGAATTTTAAATCTACTCCTAATAAATTTAATTTTAGTTCCTATTCTAATCAAAATCAATATGTATTAAACACTTCTTTATGGTCTAGAAATACGTATTTTTATAATTTTATTGAAGGTAATTTAGAATATGAATATGTTTATATTCCTGACGATTTAAAACAGACTATTGATGTTAAGACTGGAAAACCTGGAATTATTGATAATATAGGAATTAGTACTGCTGGAGATTTGTATCAAGTTGGTGATAAAGTAATCTTTAATAATACTGGTACTCAAGGAAATAGAGCATCTGCTAAAATTTCTTGGGTTGAGGGTAAATCATTAAGTAATATAAGTGTTGCTACAAGTAGTGTAAGTGGTGTTGAAGTTTATGCTTCAGATCAAAAAGGTGAGTATATACTTTGGTCTACAAAACCCCATCAATTCAAAAAGAATGATTTAGTTAAAGTTTCTGGATTATCTACTACATCATCAAAAATTGGTGGTGATTATAAAGTGGGGATTACAACTGATACTTTTGTATTGAGTGGTGTTGGAACTGCTCCTACGGGTATTGGATCGGATGGAGTAACAGGAATAGTTACGTATTTTGATGTAAATGGTGATTTATCATATCCTCGTATTAAGGTAAATGATATTCTTAGTATAAATTCAGAGAAAATTCAAGTTTTAAATATTGAACCAGAATTTTCTAGAATAAGATCTTTAAGAGCTGTTGAAGGTACAGCGGGTGCAGCACATACTGTAACTACAGTTCTTTATGAAAATCCAAGAAAATTAATTATAAATGCTGGATTTAAAACAACTTATGATTGTAAAGTAAATACTCAAATTTATTTTAATCCAAACGAATCTGTTGCATTAGGAACTGCTTCTGGGGTTGGTATTGGAACGACTATTCAATTCTATTCACAACCAGGATATCCAAATGCTGGTGCTGGAATAACTCAGGTCTTTATTCCAACAAAAACTATTTGGATTAAAAATCATGGTTTAGAAACTAATGATCAATTGACATATTCTCCTAATAGAGGAGCAGGTCTTGATGTTCAGAATAGTGGTGGTGGTATATCTACATTAACTGATGGTCAAACTGTTTATGCTTATAAGCAAAGTGATAATTTAATTGGAATTGCAACAGTTAGAGTAGGTTTGAATACAGCAGGTAATTCCATAGTTGGTCTTGGATCTACATTCACAAGTTCTTCGACTTTATTATTCTCTGGAATTGGTACTGGTACATGGCATAGTTTCAAAACAAATTATACTCCAATTACTGCATCAGTTTCTAGAAATTTAGTAACAGTATCAACAGGAAGTAGTCATGGATTAGAGAGTGATGATATTGTAGATATTGATGTAAGTCCGGGAAATATTTCAACAACATTTACTGTCAAATATAATGATTATAATAGAGTAATTGTTGTTAATTCTAAAGATTTTGTTTCTGGAGGAGTTAATACTACAACTAATGCAATTACTCTTACAAATCATGGTTTAGTAACTGGACAAAAAGTTGTCCATACTGCATCCCTTCCTTGTGAAGGTCTTTCCGATAATGGTTTATATTATGTGGTTAAAATTGATAATGATACAATAAAATTATCTAATAATTCTTATAATTCTGAATTATTAAAACCGGTTATTGTTGGAATTGCGAGTGCTTCTGCAGGAACAATTAATCCTATAAATCCTCCCATAAAAGTATATAAAGATCAAGATGCTATTTTTGATCTCTCAGACTCATCTTTGGGTTATATAAGTCAAGGGACTAATTATGCAGCATTTGAATTGAATTTATATAATGATAGAAATCTTATAAAGGTATGGAATACCACTGAACTTAATAAGAATTTTAATGTCGTAAGATCTGGTTCTGCTGGAGTAGATTCAGATGCAAAAGTTACTGTAACTATTAATGATAATGTACCTTCTCTTTATTATACTCTTGATCCTTTATATGAAGGAACTCTTCCTCCAGTTAAAGAGCAAATTACTAGAAGTGATGACGTTATTTCTGGAAATGAAGTACAGATTATAGAAAGTGATTATAATGGAAAACATGTTATTTCTGTTGGTGCAACAAATTCCTTTAATTATAGTTTAATTACATTACCTGAAAGAGCATCTTATATTTCAACATCATCTGTTTTGAATTATAGAACTTCTTCTGCATCAGCATTTGGTCCTATAGCAGAATTTAAAATATTTGATGGCGGAGAAAATTATTATTCCCTTCCAGGAATTTCTACTATTACTTCTGGATATGGTAAAAATGCTGTTGCTGAAGTTTCTAGTAAAACAATAGGAAGAGTTGGAAAGACTAAAATTAATAATATCGGATATAATTTCCCTTCAGATAATACACTTAGACCAAGTGTTGCATTACCTCAAATTATTACAATAGATAAATTAGCAAAAATTAATTCTATTGGAATAGCATCAGTTGGAAGAGGATATGCTGTAGCACCGACACTTTTAGTATTTGATGGAGTAACTAATGTTCAAGATAAGGACATTCAGTTAGAATACAAGCTTGGAGATTCACAAGTAACTATTCTTAAAGAAACTAGAGGAATTAGTAATGTATTACCAATTATTATTCCTACTAATAATACTAATGGCGTAGGAATTCATACTGTAGGATTTAATACTACTACTAAAAATGTAAGTGTTACTTTATCTGTAGGGTTTAGTACTGAAGGTAGTTTCCCATTCTCAGTTGGCGATAGGGTTTTAGTTGAAAATATTAGTGTAGGTGTTGGTACTACTGCAAGAGGGTATAATTCAGCAGAATATAATTATAAATTATTTGAATTAACTGAGGTTGATTCTAATATTGGTGGTTTGGGAATTGTTACATTTAGTCTTTATGATTATTATAAAGATTTAAATCCTGAAGTAACTCCTGGACAATTTGATGCTTCTAATTCTGTAGGAAGAATCATACCAGAAAAATATTTCCCATTATTTGATGTTAAATTGGGAATTAATGATTTCCTTGATGGAGAAAAAGTCACATCAAATTCTTCTAGTGGTATTGTAGAATCTTGGAATACAAAACTTGGATTATTAAAAGTATCTTCTGGAGATAATTTTGTAGTTGATAATATTATTACTGGACAGACATCAGGAACAAGAGGAATTGCTTCTTCTATAACATCATATGATTCTAATATTGAGTTAGGACCTTATTCCAAAGTAGAGAAGGGATGGGAAACTGATTCTGGTGTTCTTAATGTCCATCAACAAAGAATACAAGATAGTTTGTATTATCAAAATTTCTCATATTCATTAAGATCTAAAGTATCGATGGATACTTGGGATGATGCTGTAAGTACATTAAATCATGCTTTAGGATATATAAAATTCTCTGATATGCAAGTTGATTCATTGAATGAAAATTCTATGAAGGTTGGTTTATCTACTGAAGAAACTTCATACGAAATTGTAAATCATTTAGTTGGATTAGGTAATTTAAATACTGTACATGATTTTGATTTAGTAAAAGAAAATTCTTTAAATATTGGGACTAGAGTACTTTCAGATGAAATAATATTCGCTAATAGAATTCTTTTTGATTATGATGAATCGGTTGGTAATAGAGTTCTTTCTGTAGACGATGTTGCCAGTCAGTTTAATAGTAATCCCAGACCAACTCCATATAGCATTGCTGCGGAATTTGATATTGCCACTGCAAGAGCAGTAAAATATTTTGTTTTTGTTAAGGATAGAAGGTATATTCAACAAAGACAACTTCAGGTTGTTGATTTAGTTCATAATAACTCTGACATCTATCTTCAGCAATATGGTCGGATAGAGACTGTTTATAATATGGGATCTTTTGATGCCAATATTCTTGGATCAGTTGGACGCTTACTTTGGTATCCAAAAGATTATAAAGTAAATGACTATGATATTACAGCTATTTCTTACCATATTGATGATGATTTATTAAGTGTAGGTAGCACAAGCTTTGGTGTTACTAAGATAGATTCTACTAGCACACAAGTTGCTACTGCAACTACGACAGGGGTTAATATTGTAAGTATTGGTGTTACTTATCGTTCTGCTAAAATATTAGTTAATATTAGAGGAGATAATTCAGTAGCAAGTGGTGGTGAATTTGAATTTGAAGAAATGAATCTCATTCATGATGGAACTACTGTTGATGTCTCAGAATGGGGTAATCTTCTTACTGAAGTTGAAGCGTCTGATGATGCAGGAGCAGGTCTTGGAACTTATTCTGCTTATATTTCTGGAGCTAATATAAAACTTGATTGGTTCCCAGATCAAACACATACTGGAATTGGAACTACTGCAGTTGTTAATACGATTCAAGTTTCAATGGCAGCAACGGGTAGTTTGGGTGCTCAAGGAACAATTGATTTAAAACATGGGAGATTCCAGTCAACTCCTACCGGAATAGCATCTACAGCATCTCCTTCAGTAAATGTAATTGGAGAATATGTAACTCAAGCTTCTTCTACTACAGATGGATATGATGCTGCTTATTTTGTAGTACAACTTACCGATACAAATCAAACAGGAACATCTGAAATGTTTGAAGGTCTTGTTGCTGATGATTATCGTTTGGATGAAGATACTGGTGATAGTTATGAAACTTGGTATGGTCAAGTAGGTACTTCTGGAATAGGAACTATAGGAAGCAGAGTAGTTTCTGATAGTAATGCCGGAATTGCTACTGTACAATTATTATGTACTCCTACTGCCAATATTGCAGTTCAAGCTGATGTTTATATGAATGCAATAAAAGTTACTGATGATGATAAGGATAATATATCATTTAATAACTCATCTGTAATGACTGAATATGGTTTATATGAAGGGACTGAAAATAGTCTGAAGAAAGCATTTATGCTAACACATAATAATGAAAGAATTTTTGAAAGAAGTTTTGAAGGGGATAGTTCATCCATTGTAGACGTTGATACCAATACCATTAAGATTCCAAATCACTTCTTTGTTACTGGAGAAAAAATTAAGTATGTTCATGAAGGGAGTGGTACGTATGGTGCAGTCGGAATTGCTGAAACTAATGGATTTGTTGGAATTGGATCAACAACACTTTTACCATCCAATTCATTTGTTATTAAAATTGATGATGATAAAATTAAATTGGCAGAAACTGCTCAGAAGGCATTATTAACTCTTCCTGAAGCTGTAGATATTACAAGTGTTGGTATTGGTACTTCTCATAGATTTGTTTCTACAAATTCAAATGCAAAAGTTATATTGAGTTTGGATAATATTATGCAATCCCCTGTTGTTTCAACTGCTGTAACTACACAACTTGCTCACCATGTAACTACTACTGACGATCTAATCTACTTTACTGGAATTAGTTCCATTACTGGTGCTGATTTAATTAAAATTAATGATGAAATAATGAAGATTGAATCTGTGGGTGTTGGAAGCACTAACAGATTTAGAGTAAGAAGAAGTTGGCTGGGAACTAATCTTGCTGGGCACTCTACAGATGCATTAGTAACAAAAGTTCAGGGTAATTATAATATTACTGATAATGTCCTTAATTTTGCAGAGGCTCCATATGGAAATACTCCTTTAAGTAGTACTACTAATCCACCAGATTCTAGGGATTGGGTAGGTATTGCTACAGGATCTCATTTTAATGGAAGAGTATTTTTACGTTCTGGAATTGAAAATACATCTAATGAAACTTATTATAATAATAATATTTTTGATGATATTTCTCATCAATTCAATGGAACTAAGGCTAGTTTTGACTTAAAAGTCGGTAAAGGAAATACAACTGGAATTGCTTCCGAAAATGCTGTTATTTTAATTAATGATGTATTCCAAGGCCCTGTTAAAAATTATAATTTAGGTGAATTAGCAGGTGTTACAACTGTAACCTTTACTGGAACAGCATCATCAGTAGCGAGTGATGTTAATCTATCTACTCTTCCTATTGGTGGAGTAATTTTATCTTTAGGATCCACAGAAGGTCATGGATATCAACCATTAGTTGCTGCAGGAGGAACAGCAGTTATTTCTACTGGAGGAACTGTTGCATCTGTTAGTATTGGTTATAGTGGATCTGGATATAGATCTGGTATTGGTCAAACAGTTAATGTGGGTGTTGGAACAACTAGTTTAACAACTCCTAACACACAATGGGTTGGAACTGCTACCATTGGATCTAATGGTACTTTAACTGGTGTAGCAATTACAATCTCTAAGGGTGGATATAGTCAAACAGATCCTCCATTTGTTGTTATTGATTCCCCTCTTTCATATACTAATATTCCTTTAGAATATAGTTCTGATAGTGTATCTGGAGTTGGAACTAATGCAACTGTTGATATTGTTGTTGGTCAGGGATCAAGTGTAATTGATTTCTCTATTAATTGTAGTGGAAGTGGTTATCGTGAAGATGAAATTTTAACAGTTCCTTACGGTGGAACAACTGGCATTCCAACCGATACAAGTACTTATTATAATGAATTCCAACTTACAGTTGATGAACAATTTAGTGATAAATTTAGTGGATGGTCAATTGGAGAACTAGAAAATCTTGATGATTGGGATAGCCAATTTGATGGAGAAACTGTTACTTTTGCATTGAGGAGATCTGGAGATCTGGTTTCTATTAGAACATCAAAGGGATCTAAAATTGATATTGAACAAGTAATTCTTGTCTTTATTAATGATATTCTTCAAGTTCCTAATAAAGGATACAAATTTGATGGTGGTAGTATCATCACAATGACAGAGGCACCTAAGGTTGGAGATAAATCTAAAGTTTTATTCTATAAAGGAAGTGGTTCGGCGGATGTGATATCTAAAGAGATACTTGAAACTGTTAAGCAAGGTGATGATTTAACAATAGAAAATGGTTCTGAACCTTATTATTTGAAAGAAAGTGTAAGAGGGGTTTCTACAGTAACTTCAACAAATACCGTAGAAACTGTACCATATTTTGGTCCAGGAAATACTCAAGATGAAGATCTTCTAAGACCTGTTGTTTGGACTAGACAAACTGAAGACAGGATTATTAATGAAGAGATGGTAGGAAAGGATAGAGAATTATACAATGCTCAAGTTAATCCTGCTGCATATCTTATTAAATCGGTTGGTATTGGTTCGACAGTATTTTATGTTGATAGTGTAAGACCATTTTTTGATCCTAAGAATGAAATAGCAGATGCTTCTATTCGTGCTAAACGTCAAGATAAGATAACTATTATTTCCCAAGATTCTAAGGTTGGTGCTGTTGCGACTTGTCTTGTAACTACTGCAGGCATTGTTACTTCAGTAGATATTACAAATGCTGGTGCTGGATATACTGCTGCACCAAGTGTAGTATTTGGTCAAACTGGTACTGGAACTACTGCATTAGGTAGAACATTTATTAACCCTGTTGGCGTTGTTACTGGAATTGAAATTACTAATAGTGGAACTGATTATTTGCAGACAAGTGTACCAGTATGTCTTATTCAACCACCTGAATCCATTGCTGAAACAGATTCAGTTGGTTCTTATGCTGGTGATGATGGAATTATTGTTGGATTTGGAACAGAAGGTGGTGCAGCAGAAGTTGATAAGAGTTTGATTTTTGATATTCATATTCCATATGGATCATTTATGAGAAACTCAAGTATTGTTGGTACTGCTGTTACTCTAAGTGGTATTGGTACTGGTGATTATTTTGTAATTAAAAATAGTTATGTTGGATTTGCTGATACTACTCTTAACTCCCTAGATATTGCGGGTGATATTATTGGTATTGGTACAAACTTTGTTGATAATATCTACCAGGTAGATACAGTTACAAATCATATAACTGATGGTGTAACTGGTCTTGGAACCACTACTTTCCGAAGAGTTACTGCAAAGATTGCGGGTGTATCTACTATAACGTTTGCTTCTACTAAGGCAGGATTTAGTAGTGTAACTTATGACTTCTCTTCTGCGGGACAAGGTGCAGGTTCGGGATGGAGTGGTGCATTTACAACCTCTTTCTATCTTGCTGATTTTAGTTGGGGTAAGATTAATCTTGTATCAAGAAATGAACCTAATGAATATACTGCTTGGACTAGAAATGCTATAGCGGGTCTGAGTACTACTCCGATTGTTCAGCGTACAAATGCATTGAAGTCCAAATCATATGATGGCCAAATCATCTAAATAACTTAAAATAGTATTATCTATAAATGGCATACGTAGGATTAGATACTGGAACCGCAGCAAATGCTGGGGATGGTAGTACCCTTCGAGCGGGTGGTAATATTGTTAATGCCAATTTTCAAGAAATTTATAACTACTTTGGTGATGGAAGTACACTAAGTTTTGCGGGTGGTAATTGGATAGAAGTTGCGACAGGAATTAATACACTTTCTTATGTTGGTATTGCTACTACAAACCCAACAGATCCTTTAACAGTTCTTGGTGCTGCTAATATTTCAGGTGTAATTACTGCTTCTAGTTTTAGTGGTATTGGTAGCTTTACTGATTCAGTTGTATCTGGTGCCTCTACAGTTAATGGTAATCTTCTGGTAGGTGCTGGAATTACTTTTTATGGTTCTACGGGTATTATAAGTGCAACACAATATTATGGTGATGGATCTTCGTTACTTAGTGTTCCTTCGGGATTAGGAACTGCATTAAGTGATGATAATACTAGTGCATTGAATAAAATTTATTATGTAGATGCTGTATTGGGTGTTGGTGCAACTATTACTGTTGATCCACCTACATCTTCTCAAGTTGCATTTACAAACTTCCCTACTATTGCTGTTGATGATACTTATGACTTAATTGTTGCTGATGGTGATGATTTCATACCAGATATTCTTGGAATAGGAACTACTGGTATTGGTGGAGTGATGGCTGGTAGTGGAGGAAGAGTTCGTGCAGATAATTACACTGACAGAGCAGGTGGTGCACCAACATTTCCAGCTGGTGTTGTCGTTAGTGGTGTTACAACATCTGGTGGTATTATAGTTAGTGGTGTTTCTACATTAACTGGTAATGCATTGGTTGGATCTTATATTACGTGTTATGCATCTAGTGGTATTATAAGTGCTACTTCTTTCTCTGGTGCTGCTACTGGATTAACGGGAACCTTTACGGGTGATGTTACAGGAAATTTAACAGGTACTGCATCCACGGCAACTGCTGCTGCTAGTGCATATGCTCTAACTGGAAGTCCGAATGTTACTGTTAATAATCTAACAGTTTCAGGAGATCAAACAGTTGGAGGTGCCTTAACTGTTACTGGTAATTTTACTGTTGATGGTACTCAAACGATTATTAATACTTCTATTTTAGATATAGAAGATAAAACTGTAGGTATTGCCTCAACAACTAATGCATCAAATTCATCTGCTGATGGAGCAGGTATTGAAATATATGCAAGTTCCTCTACTGCTAATAATAATAAAACTTTAACATGGCAAAATAACAGTGGATGTTTTGTGAGAAGTGTTCCTGACAGATTTCTAGGAGTTTCTGAAACAGTTTCGGCAGCAACCACGTATACGGATGCTTCTGGTAATATAGTTTTAGAAATGGATATCCAGGCGGGAACTGTATTTACTCATACAATACCAGCAGTGTCTTCATCTGGTAGAGGTGCGAACATTGGCATTGTGTCCTTTAAGAACATGTATGCAGATGCGAATAATTTTACTACTGTAACTCTTATTACAACTCAAGGAGCCGCACATGGTGGTGGCACTGGATATGGTAATACTGTAGCTACTAATGGTATTGGTGTTACTTGTACAATTATTCCTTTAGTAGGTTCAACTGCAATTGCTGGTATTTCTACTAGAGGAAGAGGTTCCGGTGGAGCTGGAACAGGTGCTGGATCAACTGTTACTTTATCACCTGCAATACAAAATAGTGATTTTATTTCCTTCGGTATTCATTATAATGGTGGTACAAATACCGCATTAACCAGTTATAAGGTTTATGTATCTAAGAATGGTGGATTTACTTGGGGTAGTGTAGGTATATAATGATTAAATTACTTAATAAATAAATAAAAAGTTCTAAAAAATGGCTGCAATCATAACTGATCAAATAAGGATATTAAATGCGAAGAACTTTCTTTCCGGAGTAAGTACAGCAACTAATGCATATTATTCCTTTATTGGTCTATGCAATCCTTCTGATATTCAATCTGATTGGGATACTAATCCTCCTTCACCAAAAGATAATTTTAGTGAAGAAGATGATTATTGGGATACTATGATTGCATTGAAAAAAATTAATTCTGCTGACGCTAGACAAGTTGTTACTAGAAGAGTGTGGTCATCCGGAACAACCTATGATATGTACCGCAGTGATTATAGTCGTACTAATACTGCTAAGGTTTCTGGTTCAACTAATTTATATTCTGCATCATATTATGTTCTGAATAGTGATTATAGAGTTTATATTTGTCTTAGTAATGGGATGGATCCTGATAACCCTAATGGTAGACCTTCATTGGATGAACCAACTTTTACTGACTTGGAACCAAAAGCGGCTGGTACAAGTGGTGATGGATATATTTGGAAATATCTTTATACTATTAAACCAAGTGATATTGTAAAATTTGAATCTACTGATTTTATTCCCGTACCTACGGATTGGTCTACTAATTCAGATACTGCTGCAGTAAGAGATAATGCAGTAGATGGATCTATTAAGATTATAACTGTTACAAATCGTGGTGTTGGATTAGGAACTGCAAATAGTACTTATACACAGGTTCCTATTAAAGGTGATGGAACTGGTGCGGAATGTACTATTGTTATTAATAATGATCAAAAAGTTGATACCGTAACTATTTCTGCTCAGGGCCAAAATTATACTTATGGAAATATAGATTTAGAAGCAGGTGGAGTTCCAACTGGAACTACAAGACCTACTTTTAATGTTGTACAATCTCCTCCAGGTGGTCATGGAGCAGATATTTATAGGGAATTAGGAGCATATAATGTTTTATTATATTCAAGGATTGAAAATGATATTGAAAATCCTGATTTTATAACAGGAAACCAAGTTGCAAGAGTTGGTGTCGTTGAAAATCCTAAGGCAACAAGTGGTGCACTTTTGTCAGCAGATAAAGCAACTGCATTAGGTGCTTTAAGATTGACAGGAACTGGTTACAGTACAGCAGCATTTGATGGTGATTCATTTATTACTCAAACTGTATCGACTGCAACTACAGCAGTAGGAAGAGTTGTTAGTTATGATACTAACACAGGGGTATTAAAATTTTGGCAAGATAGGACTATGGCTGGATTCAACACAGTTGGAACAGCACAAACTAACCCTTCATATGGGTATGAATTGCAAGAATTTACTAGTTCTCCCGGAACGGGTGGAAATTTGACAATTGTTCCAACCAGTGGTTCTAATTTGGCGATTGATACGTCCTTTACTGGTCTGTCAACCGTAATAAATAGTCGTACCTATTACCTTGGTCAAGAGTTTACCAATGGTATTGCCAATCCTGAAGTTAAAAAGTATTCAGGAAATATAGTTTATGTTGATAATAGACCTTCTATAACTAGGTCTACCAATCAAAAAGAAGATATCAAAGTTATTTTGCAGTTCTAAAGTATTATGCCACAGCAAACGAACCTAAATGTAGCCCCGTACTTTGATGACTTTGATGCAGCTGATGATTATCATAAGGTGCTGTTTAAGCCTGGATATCCTGTTCAGGCAAGAGAATTAACCAATCTTCAATCAATACTGCAAAATCAAATTGAAAAGTTTGGTCAACATTTCTTTAAAGAAGGTGCTAAAGTAATTCCAGGAAATACTGGATATACTAGATTATACTATTGTGTCCAATTGCAGAATAATTTTCAGGGAATTCCTGTATCTGCTTATATTGATCAATTAGTTGGTACAAAAATTACAGGAGAAACTTCTGGTGTAACTGCAGTTGTTGATAAAGTTTTACTTGGTGAGGATTCTGAAAGAAATAATCTCACTCTTTATATCAATTACTTATCCTCAAATACCAATAATAATTCAACGCAGACATTTTCAGATGGCGAAAATTTAACTGCTGCTGTAACTATTGCTTCTGGATTATTGGGAAATAGTACTATCGCAGCAGGAAGTCCATTTGCAATAACTGTTGCCAATGATGCAGCTGCAACAGGGTGTGCTTTTCAAATTCAAGAAGGAATTTATTTCATTCATGGAAATTTTGTTACTGTAGAAAGAGAGACTCTCATTCTTGATCAGTATAGCAATACTCCTAGTTATAGAGTTGGTTTAAATGTACAAGAACAGATAATTACTGCGGATTTAGATGAAACTTTAAATGATAATTCTCAAGGATATAATAATTATTCCGCACCTGGTGCAGATAGATTAAAAATTACAACTACACTCTTTAAAAAACCTCTTGATAATTTTGATGATGATAATTTTGTAGAATTAGCGTCTATTAATGATGGGGTTTTAAAATCCGTTGGTAAAAAAGGATTTAGTGTTGGTCCAAATGGTGGAGTATTCTATAAGGATTTGGAAAATGTTCTTGCAAGAAGAACTTATGCCGAATCTGGAGATTATTATACAAACCCATTTGATATTGCAGTTTTAAATTCTTTAAATGATAATATAGGCAATAGGGGAATATATCAAGAAGGTCAATTTACTCCTAGTGGAGCAACTCCTGCTGCTGATTTATCATTATATAAAGTTTCTCCAGGTAAAGCCTTTGTTCGTGGATATGAAATTGAAACAATAAATCCTACTTTTTTAAGTGCACCAAAACCACGAACAGTTAATACATCAGACCCACAGCAAATTATATACAATACTGGTCCTACTTTAAAATTAAATAATGTTTATGGATCACCTACTATAGGAATTGGTAATACTTATACTGTAAGTCTTAGAGATCAAAGGGTCGGTGTAAATAGCAGAACTGTTGCAGGTAATGAGATAGGGGTTGCTAGAGTCTATGATATGGCGTTAGAGTCAGGATCTTATGACTCATCAAATCCTCCTTTAAATGAATGGGATATTTCTCTTTATGATGTTCAAACAGTAACTAATATTACTTTAAATCAAGCAACTACCCTTTCTATTCCTACCCATATTAAAGGTGCTAATAGTGGTGCAACAGCATTCCTTAAAGACGCTGTGAGTGCTGGTTTGGGTTTAACTGTTTATGAGACTGATGGAACTTTCATTAAAAATGAAGCACTTATTTTTAATGGAGATCAAAATGGAAGGATCGCAATAGCAATTACTGCGGAAAATTTAGCGAATGTAAAATCAATATATGGAACTAATGATAAAACTGTAGGAACTGCATCCACTTTTGCTGCTGATGTAATGCAGTCAATAGAATATCATGTTGGATTAGCAACCATAGGAGCAGCATTACAAGGTGGTATAGCAACTGTTACTGCTTTTGATCCTAATTTTGTTGGAATTGCTACAATTAATGATCTTCTGTGTTGGGATGATCCTGCGATGGGACAATATCCAACATATGCAAGAGTTACAGGAGTTAATGCTAATACTGTTGAAGTTGTAGGAGTTACTACTGTATCTGGATTTGTTAATGGTGGATTATCTACAAGTACTGCGAGTACAGAAGTACAAGATTTGAAGATATTACAGACAGAACTTCAAGATTCATCCGATAATAGTTTATTCACGATACTTCCTAAGAGTAATGTTTCTAATGTTGATTTAACAGATGCATCTATTTCAATTAGAAAAACATTTACAGTTAATATTACATCTAATAAATTAGCTTCTGCAGTTTCTTGTGGATCTAGTGAATCCTTCTTAGCATTTGATGAAGAGAGGTATTCTTTAATAAGGTCTGATGGTCAGACTGAATCATTGACTGAGGGTGATGTAATTTTTACTGATGGAACTTCTTTACAAATTTATAATTTGGGTGCAAATGATACAGGTGCTACTCTTGTTACTACAGTTAAGAGATTAAAACCAAAGGCGAAGGAAAAATTAAAACAGAGAGTTAATTCAGTAATTGTTTCTAAGTCTTCTACTGAAGGATCTGGTATTGGAACAACAACCTTTAATGATGGATTGGATTATGGTGGAGGAAATTATCCTTATGGAACTAGAGTTCAAGATGAAACTATATCATTGAATACTCCTGATATTATTGAGATACATGGAATTTTTGAATCAGCAGATACATCGGCTGCTTCTGCACCCAAGATGACTCTTGCTGCACTTACTACTGCATCAACAACGACTGCAGAGTTGATAATTGGTGAACAGATAATTGGAGCAGTAAGTAATGCTGTTGCAATTGTAGCAGAAAAAGTTTCTAATTCATCTTCCCAAATTGTTTTCCTTTATAAAAATGATACTACCTTTAAAGAAGGTGAAATTGTCTCCTTTAAGGAATCTAATGTAGAGGGTGAAGTTACTACTTTAGATAGTCCAAGTTTCGATATATCTTCAGAGTATAGTTATAGTACGGGTCAAGAGGATACTTTCTATGATTATGGAATAATAAAGAGAAACCCTGACGCTGATGCACCTGAAAAGCAAATAAAAGTTTACTTTATGAGTGCATATTATGCATCTACAGATACTGGAGATCTTACAACAGTAAATTCATATGATAATTTTGAGTATGGACGTGAAATTAAGGATGTTAATAACATTTTTACTGCCGATATTCTTGATATTAGACCTAGAGTATCTGATTATACGGTTGCAGAGGATACTCGATCACCATTAGAATTTTATGGCAGATCTTTTAATGGAGCAGGACAATCTGCAGGAAATGTTTTAGCATCTGATGAGTCTATTCAGATTACTTATTCATATTATGTTGGACGGATTGATAGGATTTTTATAACTAGAGATGGTAAATTCCAAATATCTCATGGAACTCCTTCTGATAGACCAGAAAGACCTGGACCAATTGATGAAGCTTTAGAAATTGCTTCTGTTACTTTACCACCCTATCTTTATTTCCCTCAACAGGCCAGTGTAAAGTATCTCGATCATAAGAGATATAGGATGGTTGATATTAGAAAACTTGATGATCGAATTAAAAATCTTGAATATTATACCGCATTATCTACGTTAGAAACTACTACCGCTAATATGTTTATTGCGGATGGTGATGGATTAAATCGATTTAAGTCAGGGTTCTTTGTTGATAATTTTACTGGATTTTTAACTCAAGAAACTGAAATAGATGGTATCAAAAACAGTCTTGATACAAAATATAAGCAATTAAGACCTAAGCATTATACTAATTCAGTTGATTTAATGTTTGGACCAGTTACAAATACCGATCCAACAGATGATTTAAATTTCACTTCAATTGAAGGAATTAATGTAAGAAAACAATCAGATATTGTAACTTTAGATTATTCTGAGGTTGAGTACATTAAACAGTCATTTGCTACAAGGACTGAAAGTGTAACACCTTTCTTAATTAGTTTCTGGCAAGGAACTCTCGAATTAACACCTGCATCTGATACTTGGGTAGATACTGTAAGATTGGATGCCAAGATAATTGAAATAGAAGGTGATTATGAGCGGACAATGGAAGAGGCCGCTAGAACTATGAATGTAGATCCTCAAACTGGATTTGCACCTACTGTTTGGAATTCTTGGGAGACTAATTGGACTGGGGTTGATCTTGTAGAAACAACCAGAAGGAGAGATGTACAAGTAAGAGCAGATACATTTAGGGGTTGGATGGGTCAACCTGGTGGTGGAAGGAGAAATGTATGGGGACGAAGAATTAATGAAACAAGAGAAGAAACTATAAGAAGTGGTAGAAGGACTGGTGTAGAATCACGAACTGGATCACGAACAGTTGTTACTGAACAATGGGATAATACTTCTGTTGGTGATAGAACTGTAAGTAGAGATTTGATTCCTTATTGCAGATCTAGAAACATTGAATTTATTTCTAAGAGAATGAAGCCATTGACTAGAATTTATGCATTCTTTGATGGTGAAGATGTTACTAGATTCTGTGTACCGAAACTTCTTGAAATTAATATGGTTTCTGGTGCATTCCAAGTTGGAGAAACTGTTAAGGGTTATATTATATCATCTGGACTTAATCCAGTTACTCCTTGGAGTCAAGGTAATGATCCAACTATTATCTTTAGGGCTGCTCAATTAAACCATAAAGAAGGTCCCTATAATGCACCTACTAAAATTTATCCAGAGAGTCCCTATGAAGGTACTCCATTGTCAGCGTCTTATGCATCAACATCGACTATTTTGAATGTAGATACGTATTCTCTGGCACAAGAAGCTCAAGGTAGTTATTATGGTTGGGTTGAAACTGGAATGATCCTTAAAGGAGAATCGTCTGGTGCAGAAGCAACTATTACTGATCTAAGACTTATTTCTGATATAGGAGCAGATCTTGGAGGAAGCTTCTATATTCCTAATCCAAATAATATTGATTATCCAAGATTTGAAGTAGGTACTAAAGTCTTTACTCTTGTAAATGACGAAGATAATAATCAAGATGATGCCACAACAATTGCTGAAGAAGCATATACGGCAAAAGGAACTCTTGAAACAGTTCAAGAGAATATTGTTTCTGTTAGAAATGCACGAATTGAGCAAAAACAAGAATTCCAAGAAAGAAATGTTTCAGAAGTTATATCTGGTGAAGTTGTTGCCTCTAGAGTACTCAATAGAACATCTCAACGAGTTCTTATTGGGTGGTATGACCCTCTTGCACAGTCATTCTTAGTTGAGGATGAAACTGGTGTTTATCTGACTAAGTGTGATATATTCTTCCGCTCTAAGGATGATAATGATGTTCCATGTGTGTTCCAATTAAGAACAATGGAAAATGGTTTCCCTACCCAACATATTCTTCCCTTCTCGGAATCTGTATTGGCACCTGAAGATGTTGAGACCTCTGCTGATGGATCTGTTGCAACTACAATTACATTTAAATCTCCTGTTTATTGTGAACCTGGAAAAGAATACGCAATTGCTTTAGCATCTAACTCAACGAAATATAGTGTTTATATTTCAAGAATTGGTGAGCAAGATCTTATTACTCAGACTTATATTTCTAACCAGCCTTATTTGGGATCCTTATTTAAATCGCAGAATGCTTCTACATGGGAAGCAAGTCAATGGGAAGATCTTAAATTTACTCTTCATAGAGCAGATTTTGTAGAATCAGGATCTGTAGAGATGTATAATCCATCTCTTACAAAAGGAAATAACCAAATTCCTCAATTGATGCCTCATTCCTTGGTATTAAATTCTAAGGAAATAAGAGTCGGTCTTGGTACTACTGTAGCTGATGGTGGATTAAGACCTGGTAATGTTGTTTATCAAATGGGTACTCAAGCATCTGCTAAATTAGCAGGAGTGGCAGGAAGTGTAACTAGTTTGGCTATTACTAATGCTGGTCTTGGTTATTCTCCATCTGATGGTCAAATTACTTATAGTGGAGTTAATTTAGTTACTATTACTGGTAATGGTAGAGGAGCAACTGCAGACATTACTATTAATAGCGGAAATATTGTTGCTTCTGGTGCAACTATCAGTGGTGGTGGTTCTGGATATCAAGCAGGAGATGTAGTTGGATTCAATACTCTTGGATTAACTACTCAAGGAAGAGATGGAAGATTGTCCATTGTTTCTGTGGGTGGAACAAGTGAACTTATTTTGAATAGTGTTCAAGGTGACTTTGTTGTTGGATCTGCCAAGACTGTAATGTACATTGATACTGCTAATGCAGTTAAGGTCTTGAATAGTGGTCATGGTGGAGATGTTCAAATATCTTCTGTTAATGAAGTTACTGGTAAGGATGGTTTACATATTAAAGTAAATCACCAGAACCATGGAATGTATTGGACAAATAACAAGGTTGAAATATCTGGAGCAGAATCTGATATTAAACCCACTAAACTTGCTGTTGCATATCAATTAGGTGATACTGGAACAATATCAGTTGATGATGCATCTAACTTCTCAACTTTTGAGAATGTAGGTGTTGGAACAACTAATACTGGATTCCTTAGAATGGGTGATGAAATTATCGAATATACTTCAGTTTCTGGAAACATAATTGGTGGAAATATTGTACGGGCACAGACAGTTGTTGGTAGCGGTCCTGCTGTCACATACCCTGTTGGAACTCCTGTTTATAAGTATGAACTTGGTGGAGTTAATCTGGCAAGAATTAACAAAACTCATAATTTAAGTGATGTAACAGTTGCTAATCCAATTACATATGATTCATATAATATTAAATTGGATATGTCTACAAAATGGGATAATAATAGTGCTAATGATGATAGAAGTAATGATGTTGGATTCCCTAAACTGTTCTTAAATCAGAATAAATCTGCTGGAGGATATCAAATAAGAGCATCTCAAAATATGCCTTATGAACTTATTAGACCACTTATTCATAATACAACAGTTCCTATGACTGCATTGACTGCAGAGTTGAGAACTACTACTGCCACTAGTTTTAGTGGAACAGAGATTCCTTGGATTGATAATGGTTTTGAACCTATTGTTATAAACAAAACAAATTATCTTACTACTGCTAGAACAATTGCATCTAATGTTAATGCAACTGAGCAATTATCTACTGTTCCTGGAGAAAAATCCTTACAATTAAGACTTCTTCTTAATACAAGTGATTCTCGTGTAAGTCCGGTGGTTGATGGTCAAAGATGTAGTATTATTCCTATTTCTAATAGGGTGAATAATGTTATTACTGATTTTGCAACTGATAGTAGAGCGAATTCAATTGTCAATGATCCCACAGATTGTCAATATGTTTCTAAAGAGATTATTTTGGAGAATAGTGCTACTTCGATTAAAATAATGGTTGATGCACATATTCATCTTGATTCAGATATTAGAGCATTTTATGCAATTAGTGATCATGAAGCATTTGAACCAATCTTTACTCCATTCCCTGGATATAGTAATCTTAATGTAAGAGGACTTGTAATTGATCCTTCTAAAAATAATGGGCAATCTGATAAATTAGTATCTAAATCAAATGCTTATGGTTTTGATGCTTCTACGATAGAATTTAAGGAATATACCTTTACTGCTGATAGATTACCTTCATTTAGGAATTATAGAATTAAGATTGTTATGACCTCTAATAGTCAAGTTTATGTACCTAGAATGAGAGATCTAAGAGTAGTAGCATTAGCTTGATATGGATTTTTATGATATAGAGGGACATGGGGATTTAGCAAGAGATCCTAGAACAAATACGATAATTAATGTGAATGATCATGATTATCATCATTATGTTGCTGGACGTGCTGCTAAAAAAGCAAAACATGAGCAGGTTGATAATATAGAAGAAGATCTTGCTAATTTAAAAGGTGAGATAAATGAAATTAAATCTCTACTTAAGGAATTAGTCAATGGCAACTAAGAAGATAACTTTTGATCCATCTGCAGGAGTGCCTGTTGCATCAAATTTAACCATTTATGGTGGTACAGATTTTAGTGCTATATTTACTATAGTAGATACATCGGATGCTGCATTTACTCTTTATTCTGATAGTGCTGCTTGGACAGGATCTTCTCAAGTACAAAAAGGTGCTGGTGTAGCAGCAACAACAACTCCAGCAGGAACTTTTGTTGTGGGAGTTGATACAAGTGCTGGTAAAATTTCTTTATCTATGGGTTCTACTGATACTTCATCTCTGGCACAAGGGAGATATTTGTATAATGTTCTAGTTGGTACTGGAGCATCTATTTACAATATAATAAATGGTAATATCCGTGTTTATACTGGTATTTCCTCTGCACCCTAAATATAAGCAAGGATAAGTGTCTAAATGTCAACACCCTCAAGTCGATCCGAATTCAAACAGTACTGTCTAAGGCAGCTAGGAGCGCCTGTATTGGAAATTAACCTTGCGGATGAACAATGTGAGGATTTAATTGATGATGGCGTTCAGTACTTCCAGGAGAGGCACTTTGATGGTGTTGCTCGAATGTATTTGAAGTACAAAATAACCGAGAATGATATTAAAAGAGGAGAAGCATCTAAGAAAGGGGGAAAAGATAGTACTGGAATAGTTACAACAACTGCTAGTGCTACTATTGCTGGAGTAGCAACTACTTTTGATTGGTATGAGAATAGTAATTATATACAAGTTCCACCGTCAGTAATTGGTGTTTTTAAGGTATTCCATTTTGATGGTTCCAATACTATCACTAACAATATGTTTAGTGTTAAATACCAGTTATTTTTGAATGATGTTTACTATTGGGGTTCTACTGAGATTTTAAGTTATGCAATGGTTAAAACTTTCCTTGAGGATATTCAATTTGCATTAACGACAGAAAAACAAATAAGATTTAATAAGAGGGAAGACAGATTATATTTGGATATTGATTGGAGTAGTGTAACTAAAGGTGATTTCTTAGTAATGGAATGTTTTAGAGTATTAGATCCAAATGATTATACAAGAGTTTGGAATGATTCATTCTTAAAACCCTATGTAACTGCTCTTATGAAAAGACAGTGGGGACAAAATTTACTTAAATTCCAAGGAGTTAAACTACCAGGAGGCATTGAGCTAAATGGAAGACAAATATTTGATGATGGTGAAAAAGAATTAGAAAGAATTCGTGAAATGATGTCTTCTACTTACGAACTACCTCCATTAGACATGATAGGTTAGCGTCATGGTACTTAATCCTTTTTTTCAACAAGGCGCTAGGTCTGAACAAGGTTTAATT
>VTLG01002430.1_pt1 | contig 31757 bp, 19 predicted proteins | sample 4694571 | NCBI WGS metagenome assembly VTLG01 (sample SAMN12604809, study PRJNA352737) | marine metagenome | biome: ENVO:00000447; feature: ENVO:00000209|ENVO:00000569|ENVO:01000036; material: ENVO:00002151; isolation source: viral sequences binned using virsorter ...
CTAATGGATATGCATTTGTAAATGAAGATTCAATAACTTCTTTTATTACAGTATTTTTAGTTACATACTGTCGAGGTAAATAATATACTTCTACGCCATACATGCGTAGTTGTTCATTAATTAAATCCTGAACAAGATTTTGCTCGCTGGTTGCACCTTGCTGAAAGTAGGGATTAAGAGCCATGGCACTAACCTATCATATCTAACGGTGGCAACTCGTAGGTATTAGACATTTTCTCCATAATAGTATCAATGTCTTTTTGACCATCATCATATATTTGCCTACCATTAAGTTCTACTCCACCAGGAAGTTTTACTCCATTAAATTTAAGTAAATTTTGTCCCCATTGCCTCTTCATTAAAGCTGTCGCATACTGCTTAAGGAACATAGAATTCCAAACTCTACCATAATCACTAGGATCTAAAAGACGATAACAGTCAAGAATTAACCAATCACCTTCAGTGACACTATCCCAATCTATATCCAAATATAACCTATCTTGTCTCTTGTTAAATCTTATTTGTTTTTCTGTAGTTAATAAGAAATTAATATCTTCTAGGTATGTCTTAGTCATTGCATAACTAAGAAGTTCTGTAGATCCCCAAAAATAAATATCATTCAAAAATAACTGATACTTAACACTAAACATATTATTGGTTATAGTGTTACTTCCATCAAAATGGAAGATTTTTGTTACACCTAAAACTTCTGGTGGAACTTGCAGGAAGTTATTATTTTCTTCAAAGGAGAAAGTACTTGTTATACCAACAGTGGATGTGGCAGTAGTAGTCGTAATTCCTACTACACCCGTAGCACCAGGACCTTTTCCTCTATCAATATCTCCTTGACGAATTTTATATTTTAAATATGTCTGTGCTGCACCATCATATGTTCTTTCCTGAAACATCTGAAGGGCATCGTCAATCAAATCTTCACATTGTTCCGACGCAAGGTTAATCTCCAATACAGGAGCACCCAACTGCCTTAAGCAATATGTTTTAAAATCCGATCTACTTAATGGTTGCGCCATTTATACAGTTACCCTTGATATATTTATGGGGATGAAGAAATACCTGCTACTACTATAAGCGTTCCCTGTGCTACATCAAATATTGTTGAAGCAGTTCCAGCCCTAGTAAATGTTACTGCAGTTCCTGGCATTACTTGTGATGATATCGTATTACCAGATCCAACTTCAACTACATTAGTATTAGTTCTTACTCCTACAACTGGAGCATTCTTTACACTAGAAAAAGTAACAGAATCACCAACAGCAACATTAGTTTTAGCATTTATAGTAAACGCTGTTGTTCCTATTCCAGCTGTCGATCCAGCAGAAATGGCAGTAGTTAATATTGTTTCAGTTTCCGTATCTCCTGTCATTAAAAGATTCCAAACATACCTTCCCGCACTCAAATCAGTCGTTTGTGTTGCTGCTAAAGATACATTAAATTTCCCACCTGCAGCACTGGTGAATCCAACATTAAAAGTTCTATTTGCACCTAAAGTTGCTCCTACAGCAACACTCTTTGCCATTTGAGCAGATCCACTCCATCCTGTAAAATCAAATGCAGATCCATTAGGACGGGTAATAGTAAAACCATCCACCAAAGTTGATCCAGTATTAATCTTTAAATTAACACCTTGTGCAACTCCTGCATCTGTATCGAAAACGAAAGAATGTTGTGCCATTAGATACTTCTCTCTGCTAAAGCTTTAAGTAAGGATTTGATTTCACCAATTTCAGATTCTAAATGATCTAATCGCTGTTTTTCATTCTCTTGAAATTCCTTTCTCGAAATATAAGATTCATAACCAGATTGGTTGGTGTTAATAATAGCATTAGATGTAGAATCCCTATAAAGATAATTTTCGCCTTCAACTGGTATTAGATTATCTTTCATATTACGCAAGTGCAATAGCTCTAAGATCTTGAATAACAGGTGGAAGTGCCTGATTCGTTGAAGTCATAATTAACTTAATTCTAAAGATCTTAAAGGAAGGAAGTTCATCAATAGTCCACTCAATTTCTTTAAATGATCTTGGACCAGGGTTGTAATCATAGAAGGAGTTTTTCTTCAATTCAATATCTGGAGTTCCAGTACTATCAGCCAAAGCCTTCATCCTACCACTAGATCTACCAGTATCGAGATTAGTATATCCTGGGAAAGGAGTAAAGATTACGGTTTCTTCAATATCATTCTGAATGGCATAAAATGCCCTTATATCATTAGACTGATTAATCGCACCAGTCAGCATAACTCTAATTGCACTAGCAGAATTTTTTAAGGTTACTGGTCGTGAAGCATAATAGAATGCATTAGGATCAGTATCAAGAGAATTCACTCTCTTATCACCCTTATAATCTGTTATTGGTCTGTTTACTCTATTTGAAGTGAAGATTACGTTTGTTCTTGTCAAATCAATACATGGAGAAAGTCTACCATCAACACTTAAAAGATTAATATTCATAGTAAATGATTTTCTTCCAGGAAGAGTCTGAAGTCTAGCATCCTCATTTACCTTAGAAGCAATGATTCTTGGAGAATCAAAATAATTATTTGCTCCTATAGAAACTGGTTGGAATCCTTTATCTACAAATGGACTTTCGTTTCCATTCTGACTCTTACCACTAACAGTTCTAACAGAAGAAGATATAGTAGTTAACTTAGGACTAATAACTTGAACTTGTGGAGTTATAATTTCAAAAGGAACATTATATGTTGCTTTACTTTCTTCTCCACCAGTTTTCTTACTTTCATTAAAGTATAACTTTTCAAAAGTGGTTCCATCTCTAGCAGTTATATCGGTTCCAGACTCCATATCTACTTTGAGGTAATAATGGTCTAAACCTATCTGCTCATCAATATCACCATCACTTATATCATGAGTCTTATTAATTCTAAGAAGCGATACTCCATTCATCTCATACTTATAAACTAAGTCTGAAGTATAATGAGGGAATGCTACTGTATCATCTTTTGCTCGTGTAATCCCTGTTAGGTTATTACCGGAAAGACCAGTATACTTAATAAGTTCGCTACCAATCTTGGCAAATCCTGGGTTAGTTGCTCCCACAGAAACATTCTCAAACTTCGCAAAGTTGGATGTACTTGCAACCGAAATATTTCCTGTAGATGAAGCAGAATAATCTGCTGAGAGGGTTGTAGGAGTTACATCCGATTTTGCTTTGCTGATGGTAACTTTATTGACATCAGCAATCATACCATGATTTCTCTGATTTACCTTAAAGTGTAATCCATCATATACTTCTTGAACTGCACTTGTAACAGTAACATTTCCACCAAAATTACCATTCATGGTAGTGGCAACACCTACTGCAGTATTATAAGTCAGAGTATATCCTGCTCCAACTGTAAAGGTTCCTTGAACTTCATCAAGTTTTAATTCATTAACACCAGCAATTTGTTGAACACTTAATTGAAGATTTCTACCAACTGAAGCAATACCAATTGTAGAGACTGTTAAAACATCTCCAACAGAATATCCTGTTCCCCCATTTGTTATGCTTGCATTAGCCACCACTCCATTAGTAACTGTTACAACACCTGTTGCACTTCTTCCATTACCCTCCACATTTGTTAATGTTAAACCAGTATAAGTCTGGGATCCACTACTAGGAGTATATCCAATACCCGCATTTAAGATCCTAAGGTCTCCATGTGCTGTACCGGCACTTCCTACATACTTACCACTTGCTCCAGATTTTAACTGAACAATAGTATTTCCTCTTGCCAGTCCAGTATCACGTAATGTTGTTCCAATACCAATCCTAATAGTTCTAGAATCAATATCAAATGGATTCTGTCTTAGTAACTGAAGATCTGTTGGTAATTTTGGATTAAAGAACTGAACTGATCCTTCAGTAGTAAAGTCTGCTCTATAAAGTTTAAACTTAAGGTCTTCATACTGACTAGCATCCCAACTAGATGCGTTTTGAGATTTGAAGAGTGATCCCAAAATAGGTTGAGATGTAACAAGAATTGTTCCTGCTTCTTCTGCAGTGGATGTTACGTCTGCTTCACCAATTCTAGATATCCAAACGGTATATTCTGTAGAATCGGATAGAAGAACAAGAGCATATTCTTTCTTTCCACTAAGATAAACAGGAGAATCAAAGGTCACAGTAGTAGCCGTTGATGCATCAGTAGAAACATTAACATTAGAAGCCGGTACTTCAATCTCAGAGAAGGGAAGAACTTTTAATGTAGGAAGACCAGTTTGAATTTCTCTAATCTGGAAGAATACGGGAAGTGTATTATCCTTTGTCCTAAAGAACAAATCAACCTTAGTAACAAAAATACCAGTGTCATCGTCCACAAAGAAGGATTGTGCCAGAGGGTCAATTCTTTGTTGAGTGATATTGGTAACATTAGTAACTTGCTGAGAAACAATTTGTGTAGAAGTTGTATCTGAAGCAGTATCATTTGCTGTAGCCCTTGCTGTAGATGTTAGTGTTCTTGTCTGACTAAAGTCTTCATGAGTAACTCTTGCATTTCTGAGCGAAAGAGTTACTTCTTGAGTATTATCAAGATCACCTTGTGAATAGAAGACCTCTTCTGCAGAAGTAGTTACAACACCACCTGTTCTATCATTAGTAGAACTATTAGTTAATCTAAAGACAGATCTACCTGTTTCGAATTGTGGATTACCTCCAATATTACCATCAGGAACCATATAGGAACCTATCAAAGTTCCTACATTATCTGAGACTAATCTTAGATTAGTAAGAGTTGCAACTGCACCACTAGTTTGACCTCTTAAAATCATTCCAGTCTGAACCCAACCCCAATATTCAGGTTGTCTTTCATTAGCTAGGCTTGATACGTCAATATTTACAGTTGTACTTGTTGTCGAATAAGCAGCTGGGACAACATTAGCTCTATCATATGGATTACTTGAATACCAATCAGTAGCATCATTAAATGGACCATACTTATGATTGGAAAGAGCAGCTCTAAAGGAAATATATGGTACAGATGGTTCAAAATTATCTGGTACATTTTCAGAAATTGGCATCGTTCCCACAATCTGTTCACCTACCTGGAATGTTCCAGATGACATTGAAATTTCCAATAATTTAGGAACAAGGAATGAATTGACATCCACCGCATCAAAGAACCCATATAACTGGGTATTAGGCTTCATTCTCTTACCAGTGAATTGAATATTCCTAGTTCTCATGAACTGGATAATATTTCTACTTACAATTCGATCTCCTAAAGACTCTGTATCTATTTGCTCTCTAATTGTATGCTGAACACCTGTTCTAGACTGATCTAGATTAGTTTCAAGACTTACACTTCCACCAACTGTTACACTTGTAGTAGACTCTACACTTTCAGTTGAACCATCATCACGTTCTGTAGTACTGGAGGAAGTATCAACATCAACATCAAGAGTCATATCAAGATCTTGACGGATGTTATCAGTCTGCCAAGAATTCCAAATGATAGGACTTACACCTAAACGTGAACCATCAGCATTAGTTGTAATTTCTGCCCTAAGTGCTTCTGCAACGCCGCGGAAGGAACCTTCCATTTGAACGTCCCTAAGTTCCATTCTATTAACATCAATCCATACATCAACAGTTGGGTCTAGTGCAATAGATCCTTCATAATTTTTTACTAGGTAAGGAGTTACATTCTCAACCCTAGTTGCAAATGGCTGATTTAACCACTCAACATCATCATAATCAAGACTTATAACTTGACCTGTTCTCTTAATATTAGTGCCTACAATATTGCTAAGATAGTTAAGATCAGCATTTGTATTAGTTGTTGTCCCTAATCCAGCAATTGCATCCGAACCCAACTCTAAACTAACCGAAGTGGTATAATGAGAAGGTCTTAATTGACCATTTTGAAGATCTACACTGTTTTTAACACCAACACTAAGATCTTGAACTCCTACAGCAGAGAAATTGTCAATTAGGAATCCAGACTTAAATCTATTTTGTCCTTGAGCATCAGGAATGAAAAGATTTGCGGTATTATTCTCTAAAAGAGAAAGAGTAGTATAATATTCAAGATTCTTAATTCTATTTTCCAGTTTAAAGATATCACTCATTTGATATCTCTTATGATTTACATAAGAAACTTGTGCATTCTTAACATCATAGAGATAAGGTGGTAATGCAATATTTGCAACATTTATTGCATCATTAACTGCTCCAGGCAACTTAGGATTATCAGATGATTCTCCAATTTTTATCTGGAATACTCCATCTTTAGTTAAATAAATTCTATCCAGTCTAGGTAGATAATAGTTAAAGGATAAAGTTTCAGATTCATCAGAAGCAAAAATGAACTTTGCGCTATGCTTATCATCTGTGAATGTTCTACCAGCAAATTCAAACGGAGATCTAGCATCTGCTGCTACACTGTAATCATCAACTCGTGGTCGAGCATCAATAATATCACTATTTCTAAATGTTTTTACTGATTGAATTTCTGTACCATAGTTAAATCCTTGATAAGAATTAACTGTCGTAACATCCCCAGTATCTGAAGATTCATAATACCCTTTAGTATAAATGATCTTTACACTTCTAGTAGGTGCTGGGACTCCTTGCTTCCTTAAAAGATAACTATAATCATAATGAGTTAAAGTTTGACCATTATAGAAAGTAAAATTATCAGTTATATTAGTACTACCATTATCCAAGGTAGAAACAATACCATTTACCCCGGAATCTAAGAAATTAGCAACTTCCCCATCTTGGAAAGTATTTTTATTCAAGGCAATAAAGGATATTTTACTACTATTCACCTGTACCGCATACATTCCTCTAGCACCGCTTAAGGAACCAACAAATTCTTCCCCAATAATTAGATCATCGGTTTTACCAGTAGGACCATCTAAAGATCCCAGAACCAAATTAGGTAATACAGCGTCGCTTGTATTACTTGATTCATATACTCCATGAACCTTAATTACATCAGGAACATTAAGAGAAATCTTTTCATCTTGAACTCTAGTACCATATGGATAATTGCCATAGGTTAATCCATCATTTCTAGTAGTAGAAAGAGTTCCGGCATTAGTTCCAGATCCATTTTCACTAGATTTGTTAACAATTAATGTGTTTATAATTCCTCTTTTCTTTGATTTTGAGGTTACTTTACTCTTTCTAAGAGTAGCAATTAATCTTGCTTCTCCACCAGTATCATCATCGCCTAATCCATTAATTTGAAGACTAGTGCTACCGTTAGTAAAATCAAATTGATCTGATGCAAGTTTTTCAGTACTTCCACCACCCCTCGTTAAAACATATCTTTCTTCATCAAAAGGTAAAAATACTAAATTGGATCCAGCATCTACTGAAAGGGTATTGGATGAATTGTCACTTATTGTTACATCAAATTCTTTTCTGACAATAATAGAAGAACCTTCTAAGTCTACTGAAGAAACATTTCTCTTAGGAAGAGGTGAGAAAATTCTTTCGTCATTATCAGTTCTTTCAGTTTCTGTAGTTAAGACTGTAAGATCAGTTACTCCAATTGTATTATAATCAAAACCACCATCACAAATTCCTGTGACTGTAGTTACTCCACTAAGCACCAGAGAGTTTGTATTTACCTGATCAACTTTAGCAAAAGATGGATCAGTTTTTCCATCACGAGTATACTTAACATAATTACCACTAGTTACAATTCCAGGGAAAGTAGTTGTTGGGCTTGTAAATGTAGCAATAAATCCTTTTCCTATAGTAACGCCAGTTATACTTCCAACACCAATCGTAATGGCATCAGAAGGAATAACATCAGCAGAGAATGTAGATCCTGCACCAGCATTATCATGATTAACAAGAGAATATACAGATCGTACATCTCCCAACCCATAATTAGTCCATCCAATACTTACTCTTCTTTCATCACTATTATCAAAGATTAATTTTTCACCATTACTAAAGTTTCCAGAAATTTGATAGACAGTTAAAGCAGTTCCTGCAGATACTGCAGTTTTAAGAAATGCAGTTGCTCCACTAGAATCCCCTTTAATATGAGTAGGAACAGTTAACGTAACTGCTTCATTAACTTGCAAATCCCCATAAGTTTGAATATCATATAAAGAAAGATCCCATCTATTTAAATTATAATTGCTATTTTCATAACCACCAGACTCTAAAGCATAATCATATACTCTACCAATACCAATTTCTTTTCCGGCAGGAGTTAAAGAACTTACCCCAACTCTATCCTTTCTTAAACTAATGGTCTCTGAAGTACTAAGACCAACCTTAGGAGATCCAGATGCTCTATCTAATCTTAAAGTAGATCCAAAAGTAAAATTAACTGCCTGATTTTCTAATAAATTAGTTGTCCTTGGTTTAGGTACATCTAAAAAAGTAGAAGCAATAGTCTCAACTTCAAATCCTTTTACATATGCCTTTCCTGGACTTACTTTATAAACCATCAAATCTTCAGATGGTTCTTGTCCAGAATCAGTTAATTGTTTGTCGTTATAAATTCCATTATTTCCTTTACCATTATTAAGACTTTCTTTTACAAAAGCATTAAATGCCTTGATATAATAGTTTCCAGATTCATCAAATGTTCTTCTGGCAAATTCCTGAGCTAAAATATTATATTCTGTTCTATTGTTTATCCTTCTAAGAACACCGTTCTTTACATTTGCTAATTCGACAAAGTTTGGAACATCAAAAGTATCTAAATCCTTCTTTGATAATTTAGCAGTAATCTTTAATCTATCTGCACCAGGAGCAGCATAGTTATTAAATCCATTAGCATTATCGTTGAGATATGGATCCTGATCAGCATTTACAATATCTTCAATAACATCCAATCCAACTCTATAGCTGGGAGTATTGGAATATTGATCAAGAATTAAAATATCAGTATCTACTTGAACTAAATATCCTCTTAAAAAATAAACCCCTTCACTAATACGGAATGCAGATCCAATAGAACAAGCATTTGTAGATATAGTTTTAGAAAATCCTTCTCCTATAGTAATAAAACTAGATCCAAAAGAAATATTTGCATCGGTAATTAAATTTTCACCATTTTCAAAATCTCTTATTGCATTATTATTACCAGATTCTCCATAGCTTACATAAAGAGTAATATGACCCCTATCAGATTCACTTGCAGTAATTACCTTTTCTATTTTTGCAGTTACTCCAGAAGTTTCTCCACTAATAGAAACACCAACTAAATTATCAAGATATGATGATACAGGAATTCCTAAAAAATTATCTTCTATTTCTACAGCATAAAATCTATCAATATAAGTTAAATCACCAGGAATTACTTTAGCGCCTTCTTTAAAGAAGTGATTACCGAACTGCTCAACTTGATTCTGCAGCATGGACTGCAAGGTTGTTAATTCCCTTGCCTGAACTGCTTGACCAGGTTTAAATAAAACCTTATAATAATCTTGAGCTTTACCGCCTATTTCCGGTTCATTATAGTCATCAAAATAGGGAGCTACGTTTAGATTGGTTTCCTGAGACATAATTCCTTAGAATTGCAAAATAACTTTGATATCTTCTTTTTGGTTGGATGATCTAGTAATCGACGGTCTATTATCAACGTAAATAATGTTACCGGAATATTTTTTCACTTCTGGCTGAGCCACTCCTTTAATAAAAGATTGTCCTAAGTTATAGGTACGACTATTTATTACAGTGTTTATACCAGGATTAGCGGCACTACCAAATGTAGTTTGAATTGCCAATGTTGCACTACCGCCAATAATATTGAAAGATCCTTGACTGCCTATATCAGCAGTAAATCTTTCCATTGTAAATCCATAAGTTGGAGAGGTATTTTTAGTACCATCAGTATTAAATCCACAATGGAACTTATCCTGCCAATACTTTAGTACACCTGTATTTTGATCATAAGCAACAACTCTACCAAAAGCAGTTGAACCAACCCCAATTGTTTGAGTAATTTGATCATCAGCATTAAAGGTCACTCCACTATAACCTGCTCCAGCAAGTTTTAATGCATAAACTGCACTTGCTTTAGCAGACGTTAAATTGGAACTTGAACCATAAGCTTTTGGACTTTCTACAACACCAACTCTTGCTATTTGATTTCCTGTAACGAAATCGGGATTATCAGTATCATTCTCAATTCTAGAATAAAGAAGAACGTTGTATGCACCCAATTCTCTATAGATGTCAGAACCATGACCTCCTTGAGGTGGAATAATAACATCGAAAATAGGAGCAGTTGTTCCTTCAATTCCTTTAGCAGCAAGATCTAAAGTTCCAAAAGTATAATTAGACCCACCATTCGAAATAGTTACATCAGAAACTTTAGCATCATTATTAGTTGTAACTGTTGCTTCTCCTCCAGATCCATCACCCTTAACAGGAACCTGAGTATAAACCTTATTAGCAGTTCCTACTCCTACACCTCTATTGACAATGGTTATAATTTTAAGTTGACCACTAGTAGAAGCATTATTTCTAACAGATGAATCTGTGGTATTAGTTGCCCAATCTTGAGGAACGGGTAGATAATTTGTGGAATCAAATTTTACAATATCACTCGGACTAATGGTATAAAGATATTTCCAAATATATCCATCACCACTAGTACCTGCAGACCTTGGTTCCAAATCTGTAAAAGTAGGTTCATCAAGAGAAGGTCTTCCTGATGGATTATCTGGAGATGTTCCATTCTGAAGACAAATATAAACCCTATAGTCAGTATTCAGTACATAATAATTTGCATCATATAAACTTACCGCATCAGAAGGTTTAGCGACATTAGTTGCGCTAATATCATTACGATACATGTCATATGTAATACCAGATGTCCATGTATTTTTTCTAACAACTTGCCTAACATCAGCTTTATTAATCTTTTTCAACCCTACCATTGTATCCCAATAGTTATCCTCCTCATCAAAATTATCTACAGGAGAAGGTGGAGTTGTTTCCCAATCACTATCATAATCAAGAGGATTAGGTAATCCAACAAAGGAGTAGTAAGAGTTGGCTGTTGACGCAACTCCCGCCACAAAATTCTTAGCATTTAAGATACGAAGTTGATCAGTTATAATTGCAGCCATTGGACACTAGTTTTTTTACTTATTTAGCAGGTGTAATTAACTATAATTCTTCCACTTCAAAGGATATAGTCTTCTGACTATTCCTCCGGTGGAAATACCAGTTATTCCGTCATTAGTATATGCATTATATGCTTTAGCATTATCTCTATCTCCGAAGAGAACTTTACCCCAAGAGTAATCACCATAATAAGAACTATAACCAAGACCACTTATAGAATTCCAATCTTTAACACTAACAGTTACCTTAGCAACTGCGGTTAGACCAGCACCAGTCTTAGACTCTGCTGCAGTGACTCCAATAGAAACAGCAGCAACTTCATATACATTATCTATAAAGGTAGTTCCTATTCCTATAGTGCTACTATCTTGATAGAGAGAAGTTACTCCATTACCAATTCTTGAATTGCTAACGGTAAAGTAGAATCCAGTTGCAATACCACTTACAGTTGTAACTCCAACAATGTCAGAATCTCTAAGTTCAGAATCAGGTGGAATAAAGAGATCAAATACTAATCCTGTAGATGCAACGCCAACAGTAGTTGTATGTACACCTGTTATAATTCCAAAATCACCTTGATAGGTTACACTTGTTGCTTTTCCGCGAATAGGTTTAGGATCAGCAATTAATACTGAAGGAGCATTAGTAGAAGTATATCCAGATCCAGGAGTAGAACCTATCGTTATTGCATTAACAACCCCACTACTTATAGTAGCGGTTGCATATGCTTGACAATCTCCAGGTGTTGTTCCCAGTCCAACAGGTGAAGCAATTGTTACTGTTGGAGCAGAACTATATCCAAATCCACCATCACTAATACTAATAGAAGTAACAGTTCCAGCAGTAGAAACATTAGCAGTTGCAGCAGCTGCAGTCTTTGTATCTTGAGATATAAGTTCTATAGTATATGTGTTTGCATCAGTATTATTTTCATTAATAGGATCAAAGAATGGTTTTGCATTCTGAACCCAAGCGCATGTAGATCCAACACCAACACTCTGAATTAGATATGCTGTAGGCTGAACCAATGGTTCATAAAGTACCCTATCCTTACCAATACGAACACCATCAATAATCTTATCCTTAGTCTGTCTGCACCATTTTACAGGACGAGTTAAAGTATCATCTGTGGTAATTCCCGGACCAGCATATGGGTTAGTATCAACGGAGTCTGTTGTATTAATTCCAATAACAACTCTTTCATCCTGTAATAATCCATATCCTTGATCAAGTCCAGGATCATTTCTTAAAGTAAGTTCATCACCAACCTTAACAGTTTCTAGGACATCCTTAAAGACAACATCAACAGAACCAGTTCCCTTATAATAAAGAACTTTTGTTGTATCTCCTGCCTTAGGTGGTTCACTAAAGATTAAAGTGCTACCTCCACGGAAAGTATAGGCTTCTCCAGGTTTCTGAATAATATCATTAACAAATACAAGTAAACATGATTGAACATCAATACTAGATCCTTTAGCAGCTCTAATAGTGAGATAAGAACCATTATGCTTAATTGGGAAGGATTGATTAGATCCATCACACAATGCATCAAAATCATCAAGAACTTGAAGATCACCAATACTCCATCCAGCAAATGCATCACTATAAACATCATCAATAGTAATCTGGAATTCTTTGTATGTTAAAGAAGTATTTGTAGGAATACCAGCAGATCCTCCAACATTAACCGTTAATATTTCACCCTCACCAAATCCATAACCAGTATTTCTAATTTCAAAATCAATTACACTAGATCCTTGTCCCACTACAATATCAGCAGTTGCATACGTTCCAATTCCACCTGATGCAGATTCAGAACTATAAATTAAATCAATATCAGAATAAGATAATGGATCGTCAAATTTAACCTTTAATTCTTTCTCAACTCTTCCCCCTCTAGCATAGAAGTGAGTTCTTGAGGATACTCCAGTATTAACTGTAAATGACTTACTATTAATAACGCTATTAATAGGAGTGCTAGGATAAGCAGGATCTTGAGTAGCAGCATCCATTGTAGTAGTTCCAACCCCAGAAACTGCTCTAGGAGCGATAATTGCTGCCTGTACCTTTCCTCCTCCTTGATAGAATGTAGCAACAGTAGATGTGCCGACATTTACTACAAAGGTAGTTGTAGTTCCAACACTTTGAAGAGGAACTCCTGCATAAGTAGGATCTCCTTTTCTAGGATAACTATGCTCTGTAGCATGAGCATCTCTAGCACATGTAAAGGTAAGAGATTCTGTGGCAATTCCAATACTTGTTCCCTGACTTATACTATGTCCTGCACCAACAGTTAAAACTAGATCACCAGTTGATGCATCATATGTGGCAGCAGAAACATCATCATACTTCAGACTAGATATTCCAACATTCAATGAAATTGTATTAGCAGCAGTAGCAGCAATAGAAATTGCAGTGTCATAATAAGTATCTGTTGATCTTGGATAGGTATGAATGGTTCTATAATCATCTAAAGCACATCTGAATGATAATCCATTATTCATCAATCTAATACTGGTTCCTGTAGTCAAACCATGACTTCCAATATTCAAAGTCATGATACCAGTTGAACCAGTATACTGAGCATCGTATACGTCGAAGAAGACGCTCTTAGAGGTGCCTACGTTAACAGTGATGGTTTCATCCGTTATTGCAGTAATAGCGGTGTTAATGCCGATTACAGGGTCCGTAGCGCGAGGGTAAGAATGCGTTGTAGAATCATCATCTAAAGCACAGGTAAAGACCAATGAACTTGTACCGAATCCAACAGTATTGCTAGTGGTATAAGTATGACCAGATCCCACTGTTAACACCATATCTCCAGTTAAAGGATTATAGGTAGCAGCAGTTGGAGTGATAGATCCAATACCAGTTACAGTAATACTTGTAACACCAACACTATCAAATGTATGGAGATAATTACCACCACTGACAACACAACTTGTTACACCACTGACAAACTGATGTAGATAATCACCACCAGAACGTATGGCACTTGCAGATGCTCTCTTAAAGGTATGAGCATATTGATCTCCAGGACCTGCAACACCAACATTAACAGTAATTGTGCTAGTTGCTGTAGAAGCAACAGATACTGCATTATTGTATGCTGGATCATGTCCTCTAGGATAATAATGAGTGGATACACCAGCATCAATAGCACAAGTCATTCCCAATCCAGTAAAGATAACAACACTAGATTTTCCATAAGCATTGAATCCATGAGCACTACTGGTAGTAACTGTCATAACACCAGTGCTGCTTGTATAGTCTGCGGTATAGATGCCAATAGGAGAAGTATAGTCACAAGTGAAGGCAATACCAGAAATATTAATATTCTCTCCTCTCTGTAATCCGTGTTCCTGATGAGTCGTAATTGTAGTTAATCCTGTTAATGAACTATATCCTACATTAGAGACATCTAGAGGAGCGTAGAAGACGTGTGGATTGGTAATTGCTATTCCGGTGATACCACCATTAACAATTTGTGCTGTACCGATTGCCGTGTAGTTTGCAGCATACAAACTGGATGTTTGAATTGCAACATTAACAGTAGTTTGAATGCCAAGTCTGTAACCAGAACCGCTAGTTCCCATTCCAACAGATTGAATAGTTCCAGCGGTAGACACAACTGCTGTTCCTCCAGCAGCCACTAAAGGTTGTAATCCAAATCCTTCAGTAGATCCAACAGAAACTATAATGCCACCTACAGGAATATTTGCATTATTAACATCATAAGTAACAGAAGAAGCAGTTCCTGTAAAGAAGATACTAGAAATACCAGCACTTTCCTTCATTTCATAATCTTCAATATCTGATTGAATACCTTCAGGACCTTGGAAGACTCCGTTAATTAGAACTACAGCATTGCTGGTAGAGAATCCAGTAGCATTGCTTCCACCATCTTTCTTAAGAGTAAAGGTCTTAGCAACACCAGTAAATTCATTTGAAATGTCATCAAAGATTATATTATTAACATAAGTCTCACCAATGGTTCCTGTCTTCGCATTTCTCATGAAGGTTCTGCCTTGGAAGGTAGAATGTGTAGAAATGCCAGTCCAATCTCTATCATCAGGAGCTGCAGTAGTGGTTGAAATGGGATCAGGACCATAAGGTGCAGAAACAAAGTGAATTTTATTTTCCCGAATATTATAATTACCCTCAATTATTTGAACCAAATCTCCCGCACTATGTGCAGCAAGACCTGTTCCCATCCAGGGTCTCTCCACTAACATTACATTAGTGCTTCCAAGTCCAACGGTATTGATCTTCATTATTTCATTATTAATCTCAACCAGATCTCCACTAAAGAATGATGTTATTCCACTAAAGGTAATCCTCTCATCCAATAGTGCTACATCCTTAGCAAGAGTAGTTGTAACCGATCCACCCACAATAGGAGACTGGAAGAAGTTATCAATTGCAACAAGAGCCTTTGCATTCTGATTATTTGAAGTAAAGGAGTGAGAAGTTCCAATACCAACAGCAGTAATATCAAATACAACAGGATTTTGAAGTAATGCTTTCTCAGGACTTGCTGCTAATTTAATCGTACTTTCATTTACCTTAACAGCATATACCGTTGGTGGAACTTTAGTAGTGGCTCCAAATCCAGGACCACTAGTTGATGCAATACTAATTGCTTGAGTAGATCCTATACCAGCCCAGGAATAACTAAGTTTTTCGCCAGTTACAAAGTAATGATCAGGAATAGTAATAGTGTCATCAGAAACACTGACTATATCTGAGTCACTTCCGTTAACAAACCTTTGGAATATTGGTTCTTCATTATGGAGTAAACCAAATTCTCTCTTAATATCAGTCTCAGTTCCCTTATAAATTCCATATTTGGAGTTTATTGATGCACTGTTTAAATCGATAATCGTAGTATCAACACTATCCTTAACAACACTAAGTACATTTTGGAAAACTCTTACCTGAACCTTAATATTATGATTAGGAATAAAGGTTAAATGCTTTCTATCAGAACCATCAATATTGGCGCCAATCGTTCCTAAACCAGTTGTATGTAACTGAACATTACCATATTCAGTTAAAGCATTATATTCTCCATCATCACAAGCAACAACTTCACACATTTCATAACGCTTATTGGTTGTATCTTCTAACTGAACAATATAATAAGCAGCAGAAGAATCTGCATGATATTCAGCAATAGTATTAATACCTGGAGTTCCTGAAGCAGCAATTGAAGTATACCAAGAATCTAATAATCCAGTTTGTAATTCTTCAGCCGTTCCTATTCCAGTCGCAGTAGTAGTGCTACTTGCAATGGAAATACTCATAGAACTTACACTATGTGCTACACTTACAGCAGAATCTGGAGTAAAGTCTATTTTTATTCTAGATCCGTCAAGATAAGAATAATAAGTTCCTAATCCACCAACACTAAAGGGACTATTGTTATTATCAGATAATTGACCATACTCAACGAGATCAACAGTAGATCCATCATGAATTAAATTGAGTTCGTCAAATTCATAATAAGAACCATCATCTGCTCCAATCTCAACAATAACCTTAGCAGAACGATAAGTGGATGCAATTCCTACGATAGTCTGTGCAGAACTAGCTCCACTTGCAATCGCTTTATGATGAGAATTAATATGAACTATACTTCCTAAAGCAGTGCTACCTATTCCAGTGGTGCTACTCTTCAAATCATGAGAAATGAAGGTAACATCATAATTATTCTTCTTAAATTTAACGGGATAGAATAAAAGTTGTCCCTCATTTCCACTTACTCTCCAATCAAAAGAACCAAGGTCTGGATGAGTCTCTACTCTACCATATTGGTTAATATATCCATCACTACCATTATGGAGCATGGATACAACCATTATTTGTCTTTCTTTAGTATATCTTGTATCTCTTACAAAAGTAAAATATTTCTTTGCTCTAGCAGCCGATAATTTAACATCAGTAATAGCAGCATATTTTGTTGATCTGGGTTTATGATTAAAATCACCACTGAAATCATCAATTGTTAAAACTCTATTTCCAGTTGCTTCAGAGTAATCACTCAATACTCTATTTTGGAAAATAATCTGATTGGAAACTAAAGTGGTTCCAATTTTAACAGTTTCCTCAGTTGCTAGGTCAAAAGTGTAAACACAATTTAAATTACCCAATCCATCCATATCAACAGTAACTTCAGTGTTACTATCTGTTGCATATACACCAGAACTCTTCTCATCTCTAGATTCTATAAGCAAATCAGAGAATTTTAAGAATCCTGAAGTATGATTTAATGTACTTACAGGTTCATTCCAAGTCTGATAAGGAACTTTAGATTTTAAAGCATAAGAGAAATACTGATAGTAATTATTATCAGGTAATCTTTGAACGCTATTATTCAAAATACCTGTATCATATATCCATCCTTTATTAACTGTAGAGTAAGGTCCTAACTTAATATAAGAATCAAACTCAGTTTTACTCTTAATAATTCCTTTATTATTTGAAGTTTCTCCAGTTAAAATATCACCAACATTAAGATCTTTATTTGTAGAAACCTTAACAGTTTCAATCTTATTATTCCAACTTTCAACAATGCCTTCTGCTGAACCTGTTGTAACTGTTTCTCCCTCAAAGAAATCATTTACTCCAATTTCAATATCAAAAATTGGGAATTGTTTTTGAGGTATTACCCGACCACCAATAGATTGATTGGAATTGTAAAAACCAGGATATTCACCATCATCCAAAACAGCAGTCATATCATAAACGATAGATCCAGTATTACCTCCTAGATTCTCATTAACTTCAGTAACAGGGAATAACGTATAATTATAAGCATCAGAATTATACCCTTTAGCAGTAGTTCCAACACCAACACCAATATTTTCTATTAGAACCTTATCTCCAACAGCAAATGGGAATAAGTCACTAAATCCAGTATTAAATCCAACTGTTACTTTTTTAGTAGAACTACTATAGGATATAGTATTAATTCCTACACCATTAGAGTTGTGAATAGGAATAATAGTTGGTAAGACATTATACATTCCATAAGTATTCTGAATTATCCTAATCTGAGGAGATCCTACATTATATTCCAACTGTACATCATCAATTACTTTTCCAGTATATCCATCTAGAACAACTAGAGAAGGATCAGTTAAGTAGTTCTTACCTCCAGAAGAAATACCAATCCTTCGGAATGAAGTAAGAGGTTCGATTTTTAGAATCTCTGGAAGATTTAATGCAGGACTTAAAGTTTTATCTGAAGGATAATCGAATCCAATATTTTCAATAGTTTCCTTTTCAATTTTACCAATTGAATTGCTACTAATTTCTACTATTGCATCTTTTCCATAAGAAGAAGATATAGTAGTAATGCCGGGTCTAAATTCATACTTTCTTCCACCATTCAATACTTCAATATCCTTAATCGCACCATAAGCAGTTAAAGACTTAGTGGTATAATAAAAATTAGCAGTAGAAAAATCATAAGAAGATGCTTCTGGATAATCAACAGTGTTATAAGTAAACGTTGTGGTTCCTAAACCAACTACTTTATGTGATCCTGAATACTTACTATCAATTAGATTAATTTGATTATTATTAAAGACTTCAGTATCAGTTACAATTTCTTTTTTAACGTCTGCAATTAAATTTTTATTAACACTATCCAGTTTATAATAGAAGTTTTCAGGGAAATCATCATTTAAGAAAATTTTAACAGTGGCATTTGAATCAATACCAATATCACCAGTCTTTTCAACCTCAAAATTGGGAGAAGTTGCAGTAGATTCAAATTTATAATCAAATTGAGGATCTCTATAGAAATTAAGAGCAAAAGCAGAATATGTGGTCAATCCAGTTTTAGATGATAAAGAAGAGTCCGATAAATCAAATGTAACAATCTTATTCTTGTAAACATTAAGCTCTGGATTAACTAAAGAAATAGTTCCTGCCTTAGCAGTTGTAATATCAACATAATTTGGAATATTTAAATCTAAATCATATTTTGTAGCACAAAGTCTAATCTTATCTTTAGTATAGTAAAGAACATAGTAAATTCCTTCGTTTGTTAAACCACCAGAAGGAGTAGATGAAGTATAGATTACTTTATCACCACTTTTTAATCCATGATTACTAATGGTAATAGTATCATCAGAAATACTAACACTTCCAGCAACCCAAGTTTTTGGATTAAATACTGCTCTTCTATTATCATCATCATACTTAACAGTTATAGTTTCTGTGTTTTTAGGAAGTGCAGTCAAATCTATAGTATCACCTAGATTTAATCCATGAGTTTCTCCAATAGCAGTTACTGCTGTAACAATATTTTTACCAATTTCTCCAGTAATAATAGTTCTCTTGGTAGTAAAACTATGATAGTCACCTATACCAAAATTCTTGAAGAAAGGTAAGGTCTGTGTAGTAGTTGATCCTACTCCCACAAAACTTCCTGTAGTTCCTAATCCAACTTTAACAGTAGAGATTCCAATAAAGTTTCTTCCAAAATTGGCAATATACAAATCTGTGGCTTCTGGTAATGCAAATGTAGTTCCTGATGTAATACCTGTTATGGCATGCCAACACTGAATACCAGTTCCTCCATGAGTTGAATATCTAACTTTTTCTCCAGTTTTTAATCCATGATTTGGAATATAAATTTGTTGATGAGGAACAAATACTTGAGTTGCTCCAATACCTGGCATAGAGAAGGTAATAGTAGATCCAATTCCAGCAATTGCTGAAGTTCCAACTCCAACAGATTCATTAGGATCAAAATAAATCTCTCTATTTGGACTATAACTATAATCTGTCTTAAATCCAGTATTAATTGTAAATTTTCTGGGATTTTCTTTAAGAAGAATAGATGCACTATATGCAAATCCTACTGTTCCATCAACAGCTCTTAGAACTCGAATTCTTTTTCCAACTCGGTCAATATTAAGAACTTTAACTTTTTCTGTATTACCAATTCCCAGAATATCATTTTCTCTAATATAAGGGAAATCTAAGAATCCAGTAGTATAGAAATAAGTAGTTAATCCAGTTGAATTAGTACTTCCAATTCCTAAAGTTGTTACAAAATTATCAGTTCTTATACCAATATTATAGGATCCTTCTATCTTAGCAAAATATGTACTCAGACCTGAAATAGAAAGCGTTTCCCCATTCTTTAATCCATGAGGAGACGTAGTAAATCCAACTATATTTCCAACAGCATCACGAGTTGCAAATTCTACTTCAGAGAATGATGTTGTAGCAACACTCAATGCAGAGAGTTGTTTACCATAAAGGTTAGAAACTTTAGCTGCTGCATTAGTTCCTCCGGTAAGAGAATTGTCAAATAAAACTCTGTCATTGATATTATAGTTTGTACCACCAGTTAAAACCCCAACTGCATCAACTTCACCAGTAGATGCATAATCAATATTCACCTCTTGAGTCTTAACAGCATCAGGATCAAAAACAAAGTTATAAGAACTATTAGATAACTTAAATCTGTAATCTAAAGTATTTCTAAACCACCCAGAATTATTAAGATCATATTTCTCTTGATCAAATTCTTTACTCCAATTAAGAGTATTTGGTTTAGAATAAAAACTTGTACCAATAACATACGGGAACTGTGGTTGATAGTATCCTTTAAATGCACCGTCAGTTGCTGTACTCTCTGGATTGATGGTTGTAAAATAAGCATACACTCCGTTTGGATATTCGGGTGTTACAGCAAATCTACCATTATGCTCATCTAAATCCCCCTTACCACTATAATCATAATCTTCATTAAAGAACCCTTGAGGGAATGTAGCAAGAGGAGGTCTATTATCTTGTGAAACCAATTCATATCCAGATTTCATTGCACGAGCAGTTCCACCTTCAGGAGATGTATATCCATATGGACCATAAATGGGATTTCCATCATATGCCCATCCAAGAATAGGAGAATGATATTGAGAAGGTTGTTCTATATTACCAGTCATCCTGAGGTCACTAACGCCATACTGTATGGCTCCTCCTTGATTCCTTACAAATAAAGATTCTCTAAGTTTCCTTGGAGAGTACATATGACAGTACTGCAATCCAAAAGCATCCCGATCAGATAAGGTAATAATTCCATCATCATCAGTTAGAGTATTCAAATATTTTTGGAAAAGGTTAACTGTCCATCTTTGAATATTTCCTCTCAGTCTGGCATTAGATCCAGCAGCTTCTATTTCAATCTTTGTTGTATTAGTATATCCGGTTCCACCATTTATTACATTTATTTTCTTAATTTGACCACTTTCAATAACTGGAGTTAATTTGGCAAATTTACCATCTCCTTTAATCTTAAGAGTTGGGGGAGTATTATATCCAGATCCTCCTCTATTAACTAAAACTTCTATAATCTTTCCTTGATTGACAATGGGTTCCAGTTCAGCATTTTTACCACTTCTTAAATCAAATTCTGGCTGACGATCCCAGTTAATAATAGTATCAGATCCATACTTACTTCCTTTATCAGTTAAATGAACTGAATCAATACTACCTCTAAAAAGGGGTTGAACTTGTGCAAAGAAATTTTGATTGGCTAAAGTAGATACCCCAATACTTCCAGTAACAATAACTGAAATTGTAGGATAATTAAATGAATGTACTCCGGCTCCTATTGAATTTAAATCAATATATTGTTCACTATCCAAATACTCTGTTTTGGAAGTAGTTCCCAATCCAACTGGTGCTAATTTAAATGAATCGTTATTTACTTTTTTAACTAAGTATTCTAATGATGCATTAAGACCATCGATTACTGTCTCAGTAGTTGCATAAGTAAGTGTTTCCCCAGTCTCATATCCATGAGCATCTATATTAATAGTATTAAGAGAAGTGCTAACACCAGTAGTTTTGCAAGTTCTCTTCTTATTTTGATATCCTTCGCCACTATCAGTAACAACAATATCTGAAACTATATCCTTTTTCTGTGAAGATTTAAATTGTTGATTTCCAGTTCCATAATCACTGACATAAACAGTGTTTATTCCAGCAATAGAATCCTTTTCTTTTTTATGAAGTGTGATAGTTGTAGCATCAACAACTTTAACATGATAAAATGCATCTGTAGTGAATCCACTTAAAGCAGTTTGCCTATCAGTATCATATACAACTTTTTCATTATCCCTAAACTTATGATAAGTAGAGAATCCAATTAAACTAGTAGTAGCACTACCTGCCTGAATGAATACATCCCCGTCTTTACCTTTATTAGTGGAATCAAATGAAACACTATGCTCTACAGACCTCATATTGATTTCTGCAGAAGCATCTTTACCATTACCACCTGTAATAGTAATAAATGGCTTCTCTAGATAATCAAATCCAGAATCAATAATCTCAATTTTTTGAAGAGATCCTTTTACAGCACAAATTCCAGTTGCAGCAATTCCAGTAGAGTCTGTAATATCCAAACTAGGTGGATTTATAATATCATAACCTGATCCAGGTGCTTCAACCTCAATATCTTCAATTAATCCATAAAATACAGTTTCTGAGGATTTATAATTTAAAACTTCAACACCATTAAGCAAAATACCAGTTTTGCCTGGATCTGTTACATAGTCTCCACTTCTATTAAGAGGAAGTGTTACTTCTTTTAAAATATTTTGTGCTTTTATCTCTTTATTTGCAAAACTGTATTTTTGAATAGTGTTGGAAGTAACAATTCCCGATATAGAGATGAAATCACCACTAAAAATATTTGATTGACTTTTAGATAAACTTATAGTAGTAGAACTGACCCTTTTAACAAAATAAAGTCCTTCATTCAACTCAGGAAATTTACTAATTGAAGTACTCACTCCAGTAAATCCATCTAAATCCTGATATGTAGATGTAACTACATATGGCTTATAATAAATGCGATCTCCTGTATAGAATCCATGGTCTGCAGGTGCATCTGGATCATTAGAAACAATATCTATCTCTGTTCCACTATATTCACCACTAAGTGTAATCTTTTTATCATAAGGATTAAGAAGTTGGTCGTAATAGAAAGGGAGTGATGGCGAAGCAACTAAAAGTTCGTTTGAATAATTGGTATATGTATTTTGAACGTTTGCATTATACTTATTCAGTTGTGAATATAATGAAGAATTAACTTTAGTAAGTTTTCTTTGAAGTTTATAAACAAAATCAGTTGATAATTCTCCTTGTCCCCTAATAGTGAATTTGGTTCCTGAATTTATAGCAACAATTTCACAATCAGTCCTTACAGTATCATCTCTAATTACTTTTGCTTTATCACCTACTTTGAAATTATGAATATCATAAGTTGTAACTTCATAAGTCAGATTAGAACTATCAATTAAACTAAAACTTTCAAGTGTATAAGTATTCGCGATATTACTAATCCAATTATCTCTTCTAATAGTAGAAGAAGAAATTCCTAATCCTTTAATCCTAGCAGTATCATCTTTAGTAAAGAGATGTGTCTTCTTAGGGAATACTACTTCATCCAGAACAGATCCTACTCTGACCGTGATAGGATTATCAGTAGTAATTCCAGAATATCCATAAGCATTTACATCTAATCTAATTTCTGCTTCAGTCCCAATACCAGAAGTTATTGCAGTACTTGCTATTCCAAAGAATTGAGTTACAGATTTAGAAGAATATGATGCTATCCCTGTTGATCCGTTATCATATGTTAAGAATAGATTTCCAGATTGAGCAAATCCTACAGTTGAATCTACATCAAGATAAGTAGCTCCAGCAGAAACAGGAGTTACAAGTAAAGATTTAGGATGAACTGAAAAATCTCCATACACAGTTCCTTCTAGAACCAAATCTTTATTATAATCAGCATCAAAACTTAATTTAAAATATTCAGTTGCACCAATAGAAATCCTTTCTACATCAGTAATAGATGCATATGCTTCGGTAATATCATATTCTTCTTTCGCGTCTTGATATAGGGTATTATTTAAAAGATCTAGAGGATTTCCATCAATACGTTCAACAACTAAATCCTTAGTCCTTCTCCATCCAGCATCAGAGGGTCTAAAAAGATATTCACGAGGTTTAATAACTTCTACAGATTCACCATACAATGCACCAAATAAAATTTCAAAAGAACGATCTGTTCCTTTTGAAGAATAAAAATCTTTTGCTTGTTTAATAAAGATGTTCTGATTCAAATCAGAATCTAATGTCCTTTCAGAAAATCCCGGAATAAATTGCCGTTTTAATTTCTTTAAAAATTCATCTAAGAAATATCCACTTAAATTATAAACAATAGGACCTAAAGGAGCACCCCGATAACTTTCTAAATTATGCTTTGCAGCACTAGAAGTAGAGAAAACAAGTTCTTCTGGATTATTGGGTTTTGAATATCCCGTTACACCACTAAATCCCCTTACACATCCCGTAAATGAAGTATCTGTTTTTCCAGTATATGTAATTATTTCATCTTCAATTCTAATAACACCATATCTATCCGGAAATCCTCTTGTTCCTGTTAAAACAGTACCATCTTTACCGGTAGAAGTGCTGACGTTAATCGTTGTATCATTATATCCAACATCTTCAGATATAATACATGACGAAGAAGATTTAAAGATCTCATCAAGTTGGACATATTTGTCTAAATTATTAACTATATCACTTGTGCCACTAGGATATTCCTGAGAGATATAATACTGTTTAAGAAAATCTACCAAGAGAGGATTTTCCTCTGCAATAAAATCAGGCAGCTGATTCTGAACGATAGACTGGATTTTAACTCTAGTTTCAGACATATCTTATCTTACGAAGACTCCGTTTGAATAACTTGACGACACTTGATGATCAGTTCCAGATACTTGTGCTCCTGATGAAATCTCATCAGTCCACATATGAATAACAACCTTATTAGTATCTAGTTGCAAATAAAGATCCTGTAATCCGATAACATCATTAGAGTATGGAACCGCTTCTATCTCTACAAGTGGAGTACCTCTATTAATAACAGTTGAAAGTATATTAATGGGATTCAATAAAATTTCACCTTTTATATAATCAATAGTCCCTACATTTCTTCTAACAATTTGTGGTTGAGTTGGAGAATCTAATCTAAAGAGATTGATAATACCAGTTTTACCATCATCATTTGGAATATCACCCAAATAGACAGTTCCACTTAAACCACTTACACTAAATCCAGAAGATTTAATATTATATCCACTTTCATTGGATATATGGAATCTATTACCATAACATATTTCATAATCAGCAAAAGTGTTCACTACTGCTCTTAAATCCCTTCTCATCGTCACTGTAGTGATGTTAGAAGTGATAGAAGAATGACTTTCGTCAATTATAGTCCCATATTGACTATATTTAAATCTTGCACCAAATTTATTCAATTCTGTAGAATCAGCATATGTATCAATATTGCTAGAAACTGCAGTTTTTACATTATTTGCAGAAGGTGCTAAATTTGGGTTATAATAAACGTTAGAAATAGTTTCCACATACAGATATTTTAAATCAACTACTTGTGGAACAATACCCGCAACACTATACTTAAGTAATTTGCGTTTAATATTATCTTTAATCAAATTTGACAAATATCTATCATTATAAGGTTTAATACTAATAAAAACTTTGCCGAATTGAGGAGGATTTAGAGATTCTCCACCATAAGCAGAAACAGACTCAGTTTCAGGATAAATCTCAGGAATGAGTGCTTCAAAATCAGCAGCAGTCACTGCTCTATTCCTAGATGCATAAATTCTTGTTCCATATTTCTTAATTGACTCTACACTTTCAATACTTGAACCAGAATGTGAAGATTCTGTGGTAGTAATTAAAGAAATACCGCTTGTAATGATTCTATCGTCATTATCTTGCAATGAACCAGCAAAATTGAAGGTAGAAAGGTTATTAGCATCTGCACCATTAGAAACTGTGTAATCTGCAGTGATATATTCGGGAGCACTAAGTTTTTTGCCAAAAATACCATCTCCAAATATCAATTCATATCTTTCATCTTCTATTTCCTGAATAAAGAAAACATGAGAAGTTCCGTTAAGGTCAAAAAGACTATCAGAAAGATAATAATTAGTCGCAGCACTAGAATTAGAACTGGGCCTTACATTTACAGTGATTAAACTAGTATCAATTCCAGCATTATCTAAAATAAACCTCTGATTGGGTTCAAATGCGTCTACAGTGAAGTTTTGAACCACTCTAGATCCTTCATAAACCACAACATCATCAAAAGATGCTACATTATTAATTACAGGAGCAGTAATATCGGAAGGTATTGAGAATGAGTAACTTTGGCCACCAAAAGTATTCGTTGTAGCAACAACACCTGCTTTTAGTAGGATTGATGATGGTGCATTTGTTAAACTTCTAGTATCAACAAAGAAAGATATCTTTGCTCTTGCTGATTTTCTTGATCTTGGGACATATCCAATATTTCTTGCAAGAGAAACAACATTTTCCCTTAATGTTGCACTATCAATGAATACTTCATTCGTTACCATGTTGGTATTATATGAAGTAATATAAGTGTTGTATGCAAGAACATCAATAAGCGATGAAAGGTTAGACCCTTCAAAGTCATAATCAGTGAAATTTGAATTTGATCTTAAATAATCTTTAATTGAGACTTTTATTTGATCAAAATCTAGATCTGCGAAGTTTACTAATGCCATTATCGTGTCGGTTGTAATGCAAATGACAATTCTTGAGGTAATAAGTCAATTCCAACAATTTCATACTCTATAGTTACGTTAAATTCACCTGTATCATGGTCTGGAAGTACATTAACCTCTGTTATTTCTACTCTTGGTTCGAAATTTTCAATAGTTATTCTAATTTGGTCTTCAATATCAGTAGCCGTTAGTCCATCAATGTTCTCAAAAAGAAGTCCATTAACCTGAGAACCCAAAATTGGGTTAAAAAATCGTTCTCCTTGTTGAGTTAAAACTAAATTTCGAATAGAACGAGCAATTGCAGTCTCATTTTTGATTGCAATAATGTCCTCACTCAAGGGATTAACCTTAAGTGAAGAACTAATGTCTTTAAAACCTTTACTTACCCGTTCGACAGGCATAAGAATATAAAAATACTATGATTATTGAGTTATTTATTAAGGAATTATAACTAAAATTCTGCTAGAGGAATAGCATCAGCATCATAATCTAGTCCATCGTCCTCAAAATCATCATCTTTTCGCTCATAAAGGTCATTTTTGACCAAAGTATCGCGTTTTTTGGGTGTTAAATCGTCATTTGAGATTTCGCGAAGCATTTTTTGATGCTGATCATTGGCTAGATTGTCTAAAAAATCGTTCATTTTTTCTAAAATTAGAATTTTTTCTATTTACACATAAAAAAAGAGGGTTAATTACCCTCCTTTATTCAAATAATGAAATAAGTAGCATTTTCATCGTCTAATTGGTCGGATGGTGCATTTAATTCTAAACTACCCGAGTTATATTCAATGTCTTTAAACTCATTATCAACGGTATCCCAAACAATTAAGTTTTTAGAAAGTGCTTCTTCGGGTAATTGTTTGAGTGTTTCTAATAATTCGCCATAAGTACTCATTTTCCTTGTCCTCTGTATCGTTTTTTACCTGTGTTACGAGACGTTGCGGCATATTTAGTATGTTTGCCGTTTCCTTGACGAGTTTTCTTTGGGATTGCCTCAATATATTGTAGAGAACCCCATGCTCCTTGTTTAGTTTTTACTGCCATAATTTAATGAGGGTTGTAAGATTTCATATAAAAGACAAATCCGCATACCGAGAGGACGCAGATAAGCCCGAGCAACGACGCAATTTGCATAATAATCATAAAGTTAGATAATACGAGTTTTTTCGTGGCCTACACGAATTCGAGGATCGCACCAGATTTTATATCCCTTATCAATGGCATCAAGACAGAACGAGACATCCTCGCCGCACATATCCTGAACATTACCAGACTCGAATTGCTGCATCTTAGGAGCAAACCAAGGATACTCAAGATTCTCAAACACACCTTTCTTAATCAGTACCCAACCAAAACCAGTGTAGTCTACTGTGAAAGGCTTTTGACGTTTTGTAATAGAATCAACAGTTTCGTGATTCATTACTCCGCCATTCTTGCGGAAGTCTTCTTCTTCTAACCAGTGTGCTACTGAGGTTGTGCTACCATCTTCAGTGGCATACCACCCAGCAGTAATCCCTTTTGCTTCTTCATCTGCAGGACAAGCAACATCGCATAATTGCCAGAACTTCTCTGAACTAAAGACAATATCCGAGTCAATCCAAAGCTGGTAATCATACTCTAATTTACCATCCCATGGAACCTGATTAGGACCACGTAGTACATTAGCACCTAAACACTTACAACGTGCAAAGTTAACCATAGAAGAATAGTCCTGGGATATCTGGATAGACATACCATTCTGAACCATATCAAAGCATAACTGCACGAAGTTCTTCAGAAAAATGTAAGAACATCCACGTCCTGGAAGACAAAACACAATGGTCTTACCTTTCATTCTTGCTTTAATTTCAGCAATATCCCAAGTTGGTTCTTTCTTCTTCGGGGTATTAGCTTTAACCGTAAATCCTTTTGCCATAATTGTTTAATACCTTCAATTCAATTATACACTGATATATGTAGTGTGTCAATTAAAACTTTGCAATCATATTAAAAGAAATTGAAATACGTGGAGTATTTAATTTATGTTCTTCAACACTATGCGGTACATCTGATGGAAATATTAATATATCTCCTGCACTACATTTCATAGATTTATTACAAGTTTCATTCCAGTTAGAGTATATTCGTTCATAGATATTACTTCTTGTAGTAATTAAAGGATCTTGAAAATATAATAATCCTTCGTTATCAGTAATATACCATATACCTGCTAGATCTGTTGCAGGATGTGTATGTGGTATATTATAATTACCTTTCTCATTTATATTCAACCACCATCCATCAATTTTAAACTCTTCAAGAGGATGAAAGTTATCTACTAAAGTTTTGTAGAGATAATCTTTATAAGGTAGAACATCAATTGATTGCTGAATACTCTGATACCCTCCCCTGTTAGATTTTACTACAGACTCAGGATTTGCTCCTGCATATGTTATTGCCCACTGATAGGCGCTTTTTGGTAGAGTCTCACGGAAATGCCAAAGAGGTGTTCCGAATAATATAGGGACTTGCATTTAATATGAATCGCTTCCTTCGGGATCTTCCCACTTTATTGTTCCGCCACCTTGTCCTATTCCTGCATCGACTCTCTCATAACTTAGATCTTCTTCAGTATAATCTGTCTTCATTAACCCTACTATTGCATTAAGTTCTTTCCATCGCTTTTTAAATTCTTTCTTATTCAAGCAGTTATATAGACACCGATCTTTTGCGTAGATATGATATACTTCAGATTCACCTGTAATATTAACATTATATCCAGACATTTTATATGGGCGATTTTTTTATATTTAGAAAAAGGTAATAGGCAGTTTTGTACCTGGGGAAATTTTTTTTTATTTTTATATCTATCTCTCGATTTGTCACCTCTGTAGGTTAGGGTCTCTATCTTTTTTATATACGGGCAACGCGGCGCCGGTAGGTAACAACCAACGCGGAACAACTGCCGAATACGAATATCAACGAAGACTGCTAATTACGCATAACAAACTAACACAAATACATCATAACATAAAAAAGGCAGAGTGTCAATAACTCTGCCCTTATTGTGTTAACTAATTGTTACTCAAAGCACTGTATCTGTTACCTCCGAGATATCATCAAGAACAGCAAGGATTTCATTGCCATTGTTTGCATTTTCAAGGAGGAAGATTGCAAAGGTTTGTGACATAATCAGTGATGCACGGTTAGTTACACTATACTGTCACTTTATACGTCCCCCCTTACTATCAACTACGAATGCACTGACAGACTAACACAAACTACGTGCTAATCCGTCCTAGCATTTGTGTTACCAACTCACCGGTAGATCTAGTTCTTCAATATAAGTTTCGACTGACTCATTACCACCGAGGTCGAATACTTTATCCCAGTTAATATCACGGGGATTAAAGTCATCTTCTACTGATAGATCTAGTGTTATTCTATACCTTTGCTGTGTACGGTTTGTGTAAGTTAAGGGCATAGGATTGCTCCGGTGGTGGTAACTAATAGTATTATAACATCACTGTGAATTGTTGTCAATATGTGTCAGTTATTTATGTGTCTTCAGTAATACAAATGAACCTAAACTGTGGTTCTAGTTTGTGTACTGAACTGGTTTGGTATTAGTGCTACAAAATGTTACCGCGGGTCTTGTAGTTTCGCTCGCTTCGTGTTATACTACGCTCGCTAAGATAACGACGTCTGAGCACATTTAAGAGCACAAATATTCCACTATTATGTTACATAGTAAGCACACAGTTTCTAACAGTTATTCACATACTTTTCCACTTAATCAACACCTTTTTCAACATACTTGTGGAAAAGGTATAAACAAGCAGGTCCTATTTATTAGACCATTTATAAACGTTTTTTAATCATTTTAACCCCAATTCTTTATAGTTTTCCACAGAAATACCCTCCTAGTTGTGGAAAACTAAGGAGGGCAATCAGTTGTTATTTGGTTGTTACTTAGCGTCCTTATTATCCTCTATTATTGTATCTAATTGACTGATAATCTTACTGAGTAATTGATCTACTTTAAACCCTAATTTCATGATAGTTTCTGTTATATTATCACCATCTATTTCCTCTCTTTTCTTGTTAACCAACTCCTTGTAATTACGGTATGCTTGAGTATCAAATGGAGGTTCAAGATTGTCTGTCCATTCTTTACTATCTTTGGTTGAATGTATGGTCATGTTTGATACTAAGTGATCGACAAGTTCATTGTAGTTAGGCATTAATTAAGACTCCAATTAATCTTCAAATAATCATCATCATGTAACCTATGTACCTCTTCTTCAGTATCACATTCAAATATAAATTCTTCACAAAAGTATTCAACAGTGATGTTACCTAATTTCTCAGTAACTCTCATCATTTCACCGATTTGATTATCACTGAGATTAAGGCAATCAATGCAGTATTCAATATCATTTTGAATCTGCTTTTTGCTCTTGGTTGTTTTCATTTTGTTGGTGGATAATGAGGACGTTGCTTTAATACTGGTTCTGATGTTGGATAATCAATAGGACGGAACTTTGGAAACCTATACTTATAATCTTTGACGATTTCTTCGTATAGGTCAGGATAACTTTCTTTTGGATAAGTGTTCATGGAGTGTTACAATAAGAGGGATCGATTTGACATAATTGTTGCATCTTTTCTTGCTGTATCTTGTCTACCTTATCATATGATTGAATGGCAAGATTAGTTCCGAAGAGTACAACAATAGAAAGAAGAATAATACGCATGATTGTTAGTAATTATGTAAATTCCTCCAAGGTTGGTTTAGTAACTGTTCTGGACTTGATTTTAACATATCAGCATAAAATCCAGGTCTCATTGTTGGTTTCTTCTTTGAATCTTTATCAGGGTTGAGTGAACTTAGTTGATTGAATTTCATGGGTTTCATTGTATAGTAGTGGGTGGATAATAAAAAAGAACTAGGGGAATTAACCCGCTAGTTCTTGTAAAACTGTTTGAGGAACTTCAGTGACTTCAGTAATACCTTTCAACCACTTATTAATGTGGCG
>VTLG01003537.1_pt1 | contig 31746 bp, 55 predicted proteins | sample 4694571 | NCBI WGS metagenome assembly VTLG01 (sample SAMN12604809, study PRJNA352737) | marine metagenome | biome: ENVO:00000447; feature: ENVO:00000209|ENVO:00000569|ENVO:01000036; material: ENVO:00002151; isolation source: viral sequences binned using virsorter ...
TAATGTCTTATATTGGTAAATCTCCCTCTTTTGGTTCGTACTCAATGCTCGATAACTTAACTGCGAGTGCTACAGCAAGTTATTCATTAACATTAGATTCAGTAGCTTTTGTTCCAGAGTCAGCAAACCATTTGATCGTATCACTCAACGGAGTCATACAAAAAGCTGGTTCATCATTTACAGTATCGAGTTCTACTCTTACTTTCAGTTCGGCTCTAACAAGTTCAGATTCTATAGATTTTATTTTAGCACTTGGTAATGTTTTAGATATTGGTACACCAAGCGATGCAACAGTCACAAATGCAAAAACAAACTTTGTATCAACATCATCTGCGGCTGGATTACAGATAAAAGGCGATGGTACTACTGACGGAACATTACAGCTTAATTGCTCGCAGAACAGCCACGGTATTAAATTAAAATCGCCTGCCCACAGTGCTAGTCAATCTTATACTTTAACTTTTCCAACAACTTCACCTAGTGCAGATAAATTTTTAAAAACTGATGGATCAGGTAATTTAAGTTTTGCTGATGCTGGTGGAGGAAAAATAAATCAACTTGTTACAGGGACTTTGACATCATCTGTTACATCAACATCTACTACTATGGCTGATACTGGATTGTCTGTTTCAATAACGCCAAGTGCAACTTCATCAAAAGTCTTTTTATTGATAAATTTAGGTGGAATTAGAATGTCTGCTAGCACATATATTTCTTTATCAATATATAAACAAGTAGGTGGAGGTGGTTACTCTGAACTTCGAAAAATAGAAAATGGACTTGGATATATTAATGGTAGTTCATTTCAAACTATATCAAAATCTCAATTTTATTTAGATACTACAAATACGACCAGTCAAGTAGATTATAAAATTTACTTTGCATATAATGGAAGTGGTACAAATGTTAAAATAAATGTAGATTCACAAGAATACTCAACAATTACAGCTATGGAGGTATTAGCATAATGATATATAAAAGTGATGCTTTAACAAAGTTAAAACCTAATGCTGAGTGGGTGTGGCGAGGCGATGATTATAATGATTTAGAGTGGTTAGATAAAAATCAAACAAAGCCTACTGAGCAAGAAATTTTAGATAAACAAACAGAATTACAAACTGATTATGACAATCAAGAGTATGCAAGAAACAGATCAGCGGCTTACCCGTCTTTGCAAGAATTTGCAGAGGCTTATTGTGAAAAAGAAATAGGAGGCGACTCTACAAAATGGGACGCTTATGTTGTAAACTATAATAAAGTTAGATCAGATAACCCGAAGGAATAATAAATGGCAATAATTAAAACAAACGCAAGATCAGCAAGTGCCTTAGACGCAACAATACTTACAGGAAACTTACCTGCTATAAGTGGTGCGAGTTTAACAAATATAGATGCAGGAACTCATGTAAAGATTTCCTCTCAAACTGCTAGTAATTCCTCTTATATAAATTTTACATCAGGAATTGATTCAACATATAATCAATACATTTTTAAATTTCATGGAATCCATGCGGCTAATGATGGAACTAATTTTCATTATAATGCTGACGATAATGCTGGCAGTGGTGGATATGCTATAGCTGGTTATTCCGCATTTGTACAAATGTATAATAATACAAGTGATGCTGGCACAAGTATAGGTGGGGAAAGTGATTCTGATAGAGCGGGTAGTACAGATTGTTTGCTTTCAAGATACACAGGAAACGAAAATGATGAGAGTATAAATGGCGAGTTAAGAATTTATAATCCATCAAGTACAAGTTTTTTTAAACAATATGAGGCGACAATGGCAAATTATCATACTTCTAATGGTGCTTGTGTTCATTTTATTGGTGGGTATTGGAATACGACATCAGCAATAAATGCTTTTAGATTTGGCATGGTATCTGGAAATATGGAATCTGGTACAATAACTTTATATGGAGTCAAAACATAATGAAACAACTAATTGATGGTAAAGAAGTAGATATGACTGCTGAAGAAATAGCAGAAAAAAATCAAAAAGAAAAAGATTGGAATGATAAAGAATTTGAAAGGTCAATGTATACTTTAAGAAAAGAAAGAAATAAATTACTGACAGATACAGATTATTTAGCTTTATCAGATCAAACACTCACAGATGAAATGAAAAAATATAGACAGGATTTAAGAGATTTAACTAATGGATTGACAACAAAAGCTGAAGTAGATGCAGTTACCTTCCCAACAAAACCAGAATGATAAATGTGGAAACCTTTTATTATAGGAACGATACTAGCCGCAATAATAATTTTTTTTCTTAATTCAATGATGAACTCTGCTATGGCAGAGACAAACACAGTATCATCTACAGTCGTAACGAACAATACACCTCCTACAGCTAATGCTCCATCAGTTGTAGTAAATAATTCTGATGTTTGTAAATCTTCAGGCAGTATTGGAATTCAAACACAAATTTTAGGAATTGCATCAGGCGTAACTATAACTGACGAAAATTGCGAACGCATTAAACTCTCTCGTAGCCTGTATGCAATGGGCATGAAGGTGGCTGCAATCTCTACTTTATGCACTGACAGTCGAGTCTTTGACGCAATGTGGCATGCAGGCACCTATTGCCCTTATGAATCAGCGATAGGGGAAGATGCAAAAAAAGGTTGGGAAAAAAATAAAGATAAAATTCCAAAAGGTAGTTTAATTTTTGCAAGCATGAAAGAAGTTGAAGAACTAAAAATCAAAGAGGAAAAGAAAAAAGATGGTCACAAAGGTTGGAAAGTATTTTGGGCTCTTGCTACTTTTATGTTGTTACCCCTTTTATAGTCAAGCGATAGATTGTTCGACAGATACAGTAGGTTTATGTACTCCTACTATAGAACAGATCATTGAAGAAAGTGCTGTTGAAACAATAGAGTTTGAATCTAATGGCTATACAGTCACAACAGAAACGACAACGACTACAACGACAACTACAGTTACAAATGAAGATTCAGGCGATTTGTTAGATGGTGATAACGATTATGTCGTAAGTTCTAAAGAAGGCGATATGGATATAGACTGGGGAGGACAAGGACCTGCATCTATGCCTAGTGGAAATTCTTGTGGTCAATTAGGCACTGATAAATGCGCTATGATTACAGGTAGTGGAAATTCAACTTCAAATATGGGTGTTTCTGGAATGGGAACGACTTTTATAAATACTATTGATATTTCTGATTTATCATTTGATAAAGGAGGAAAAACGAACTATTCGATCAAAGTAGAAAAACAAGATGCACAAGATTCAATCTATATGCATATTACAGGCAGAGATGGAAAGACAAATGTATTTAGCGGAACTGATATTTTAAGTCCTAGTGGAACTGATAGTGGATTCAAGACATATACAGGTGGATTTGACTTCGGAGGAAGTCTTACAACGATAATTGTAGAAGTAGGTGGCAGAGATATTAACTTAGCAGTCGGGCCAATGTTTGATGATGTCACAATCAATGTTTTATATAATGTTGTAAATACTATAGTTGAACAAACAATTACAAGTGTTGAAATGTTTATTGCGCTTCAACCAGATGCTCCAGAGGAAGTTATAGATGTAGTAGAAGATATTTTTGAAACTAATATCCCTGTAGAAACTGATGTAGGTATGGAATTAGCACCTGTCGAAGTTGAAGAAATTACTTACGAAAGCATTGAAATAGAAATAGCAGAAATAGAAATACAAGAAATACAAGTAGCGAGTATTAGTGGAACAGAGTCAGAAAATGTTGAAGTAAATGTTGTAAGTGTTGAGCAAGAGATAGAAATGGAGTTGGAACTTGAGGTAGCTTCAGAAGTAGATATAGAAACGACCACAGAAGAACCACAAGAAACAAACCAAACAGAAAAAATAGAATCCTCAAACGATTCCGTAGAGTCCAACGAAGGACAAAACGAGGAAGCATCAACAGAAAATAACGAAGAAGCAAACGAGGAAAAAACCGAACAAGATACCAAGTTAGCTGAAAAGCAGTCAGAAGAAAAGCAAGAAGAGCAATCAGAATCGCAAAACAAAAACGAAAAATCCAAGACATTATCGAAAAAACAATCATCTAAAGAAAAAGCAGCAAAGAAAATTTTAAAAAAAATTGATGATAAAGAAAAATACGATTCAACATCTCAATTAAAAACTTTAGTTGTTATGCAAGTTCTTGGAAACAGTAAATCATTTTTTGAGAGTCAACAACAATTAAATGATAGAGCAGAATTTTTTACTGATACTACTTTGCCAGATGCAGTAATTTCTGATAATAGTATTGCAGGATATTTTTTATTTGTAGGAAGTGATGGATTAATGAATGAAATAATAGAAAGTCAATATTAATGGCAAAGAAATTTAAAAATTATGAAGCTCACGAACCTGTTTATCATAAAACAAGCATAGGTCGTAATCCTAGCAAACAAAAAATGAATAAAGATAAACGCAGAGGCTTTTCGAAGAAATATAGGGGACAAGGCAGATAATGGCTAAACAACAAACTGAAATTGACATTGGCGGAGTAAAATTTAAGGGCGGTAGGGTTTTTCTCATAATCACTATTTTAAGTTCATTTATTGGTGTTTTATGGGGTGGGTTTGAGGCATATCAAAGGTATATAGATATGGAAGCTAAAATAAATTCGTTTGTTTCGCCTGATCTATCAGGTTTTGATAAAAAATTAGAAGTTTTAAATACTGAATTTGAAATGCTTCAATCAGAAATTACAATAATTCTAGATGAAGTTGCATTAGTTGCAGATGTTGCAAAAGAGTTAAAAAATGATTTGAAAGCTGATGTGAGAAGAATTGAAACTATAGTTGAAGATGTAGAGCAAAGAGTAAAAGAAGATAGTAGAGAAAATGCAAAAGATTTGAAAGAAGCAATAAATGAAATAAAAGATTCAATGACCGAACTTGAAGAAAAAACATCAAAACAAATAAAAGAAGCTCTTACAAATCCATTAAACTCAATGAAATGAGGTATTTATTAATGTTTATTATATTGTCTAGTTGTTCAATATCGCTTACACCTGCCGAATGTAATAATAAAAAATTTTTTAAATGCTATGAATATTATTGGAACAAACACAATTAGAATATTAACTTTAAATGAAATACTTATTAATTTTATATATTTGTAGTATGAATACTAATGATTGTCCTTCTAGCACAATTTCAGGCTATCAATATAAAAGCCATTATGATTGTGTATTAAGTGGATATAAATTAGCTCATAATACTTTTTTAAATTTAAAGGAATTAGAAGAATTTGAAAAATCTTATATAGAAGATAAAAAGATCGTAGTTAAATTTGAATGCAAAGCATTGCAAGTAGAAGACACATGAGGTATAATTTGCCATGACAAAAATAGCACCGAAAACAACAAAAGAGCATATTGTAAATATTTATAATAAAATTGAGTTGTTAGAAACAAACCATATTCACCACTTACAGAAAGAAGTGAAAAAATTAAATTATATTTTATGGACAATCGGTTTCATGGTAGCTACTCAATTTATTTCATGGGTATTAAGGATATTACAATAATGGATTTAGATACATTACAAGCTGACATTATAAGAGAGGAAGGCGGAAATGTTTTAGAACCATATCAAGATCATTTAGGTTTTTGGACTATTGGCGTAGGGCATCTTATTAGAGATACAGAAAAAGAAGAATTAATGAAACCTATAACAGAAGAAAGAGGAATTGAATTATTTCAAGTAGATTTTTTAAGAGCAAAGAAAGATGCAGAGTTTTTTTATAAAGATATGGATATAGACGATAATGCAAAAGAATGTGTAATTCACATGTCGTTTCAATTAGGATTACCTAGATTAAGTAAATTTAAAAAATTCAAAGAATGTTTATCAAATAAAGATTATTCAGGTGCAATGCGAGAAATGAAAGATAGCTTGTGGTATAAACAAACTACGAATAGAGCAAATAGAATTATTGCTAAAATGCAAAAAAGCATTACTGTTGATGTTTAAATAGGAGTAATCATGGTTTTAGGAAAATTACTAGGTGGAGGAGCTCTAAAGACAGTAGCAGGTGTTATTGATGATTTACATACGTCAGAAGAAGAAAAAGCACAATTAAAAAACAGATTTGCTGAAATAGAGTCAAAACTAAAAGAAAAACAAATGTCAATTAACTTGGCTGATGCACAAAGTCAAGCAGGTGGTATTAGTGGGTTTTTACAAAGAGCTTGGCGACCACTTATTGGAATGTCTTGCGCATTAGCAATATTTTGGGAATATGTATTAAGTAAATTTATCTTATTTATTTGTGGATTGTTTCAGTATGAAGTTCAGAATATTCCGCAAATGGATATGGGGACACTTATGCCCCTAGTTATGGCTTTACTCGGAATGTCGGGCATCCGTAGTTTCGAAAAGCTAAAGAAAATAAACACCGATAAAGGAAAGGAGTAATTTATGGCTATTAAAAAAATAGAACAGAAAGTTACTAAATGGTGGCATGCATTCACAGAATTAAAATCGTGGGTGCAGATCGTAATCGCAGTTGCAGTTGTTGTAGCTGTACATAACTATGTTCTGCATTAATCATGGCTAAGAAAAAGAAAAAACAAGTTGGCTTGACTACTAAGCAGAAAAAATTGCCTAAAGCATTGCAAATGGCGATTTTAAAAAAACAAAAGAAGGGGAAATAATATGCCTTATCATACAGGAAAAGGTGCTCACTCTAAAGGCATGAAGAAGGGAAAAAAATCTAAAATGTCGAAGATGAGCAAACGAAAGAAGAAAAAAAGATAATGGTTAAGGTTGCATCTATTTCAAAGTTTACTAAAGATTTAAAACCAAGACAACGCAAAACTATGAATCGTCATGCAAGACATCATAGTTTAAAACATATGCGATCAATGGCTAATTCTATGAAAAAAGGTGCAACCTTTGCTCAAGCTCATACTAAAGCAATGCGTTCAGTTGGAAAATGAGTGGATTTACTACATCTAGCACAATATCTGAGCTAATTAACAAAAGACCTATAAATCGTAAAAGAAGAGTTAAAATGACTTTAAAAGCCCCTCAGAATCGCAATTTAAAGGCGTCACAGAGGCTTTTAAGAGCTAAAGGTACCTAATACCCCCAAATTTCCTTTCTTGCCTTTAAAACAGCTTCATCTCGCCAATACCAATCATCAGGATTAGGAACTAAAGTGTTTTTTACATCTTCAAGAGTGTCAACTGATTTTAAGTAATTAATCATAGCACATACGATTTGTTCGCATACTTTAAATGGAGTATTATAATCTTCTATAGGAAAATCATAAAAATCAACTCCTGTCTTTTTACCTACTAAATACCATAATCGTTGGTTAGCATTTGTTCCTTTATGATATATAGATTGTTGCATAGCATGAGCCATAGATAAGCCACTAGGTTTTCTTGCAGTAGTTTTTAAATCAATATAAAAATCTTCTTTCGTATTTTTATCTTCAAATTTAAAATCTGTATAACCAATTAAAGGAATTCCTAAAATATCAATTTCAATTTTTTCTTGATAACCTATTAGATTCCATGTCAAAGCTTTATCTTTAAAAGTTTCAACTCCCTTTTCTAGTAAGGGAGTCAAAGAATTTTTTTCTGATAAAGTATTAGGATCATCAAACCTACTACAATTTATATCAAATTCTGAATGCATCTTTTCTATTGCAGTAGAAGAATCTAATCCGTTCAAAATCATATTAAGACCAGATTCAACTGCTTTGCCTCTTTCAGCTGCAGCAGAAGAAGGAAATTCATATCCGAAAATCCTACGAAGAGCCCATTTGTCCCTTCTAAATGCAAAATCAGTTATTTGACTAAATGATAATGGTAAAATACTTTTAACATCATCTGCATCAAATTTTTTGAAATGTTCAATCATAGCAAATCCTTATAGTTTTCTGTATGCTCAATATTGTTATCAAGTTCTACAATTAAGTCTTTACATTTTTCGTAAATATTACTTTCTTTGCCAAATCGTTTGATGTAATTTTTAAGAGCAAATTTAGTGAGTTCCATTGTATCAATATCTTCATTGTGTTTGTCAAAGGCTCTCATTTTATCTAAATCTAATCCATCTTCCATTTCAGCGATTTGTTTATCACTAATATTGAAATATTCTTTATCTGATTTAGTCATTTTATAATCCTATATTCTGCAAATGTTTTTCCCTTTTTAGTTACATTTTCAGTAATGATAGGGTGTCCCTCTTTTCTTAAATCAAGTATTCTTGCACTTAATCTAAAGCAACCAAACTTTTTTAATGCTTGTAAAGGGTTTAATTTATTACCTGATTCAAGGTAATTTAATATTTGTTTATTTTGACTTAAGGCCATATTTAACTCCTTTCTATAAGTTTTTTTTGACCAATTCCCTTTCGTTTACAACTTTAGTTCGTAAGTCGTTACGAAAAGCTTTGAAAGATTCATATCTAATTTTAGATCTGTTTCTTTCTTTTAAGGTTTTTTTGTATCTTTCAAAAAAGTCCTTAAATTTTTTATCTGAATAAATTTTTCCATTTAATTCAGAAGTATTTTTGTATCCGCCATTTGCCGTTATGTGAACAGTTAATTCTGCTATAATCATCTTTTCTTCTTTTTTCATCAATTCAGTAGCAGTATCGTTATCACTGTAAATCAATCCTAGTTCTTCTTCTTTGTGAGATAATTGAGTAGGATTGAATTCAAATGTATAAATATCAGTCGCCATTTTCTTCAAACTCCTTTTCGTGAATTTTTTGTTTTAATTTTATGCGCCACTCTTCGTTAATATCTTTATGCTGATGTCCAATATTATGACAAGAACGACAGAGCGGAAATAAGTTATCAATTCTATTTAATCTATTTTTTGAGACTCCACCCATGCCTTTATTTGTCAAATGATGAATATCAACTGCAGGTTTTTGATAACAACTCCAACACATGAGGACTTCACTTTCGCAAAGTCCCCAATAATCCTTAAATAGTTTTTTATAGTTCTTTAAGGTTTTCATTAAATGCGCTGACTGCATTCTTCGTAAGATCAGCTATATCATCTACCGAAAAATGACCACTTCCCATAGAACGACCTACAACACCTGTAACAAATATGTCCATTCTTTGTCGAGCTTGAACATCATTTATAACATTTTTTTTAGATATAGTTGTAGGTTGAACCTGTGAAATATCATCATCAAGATCAGCATCTATACTTGGTGGCATTACTGCAATAGAAACATTCTTAACATTTGTATATTGGTTTCCATTTGCAGATGTTTTTGTATTAACTTCTGTATAGTTAATAGCATCACCTTTTTTAGGCAAAGGATTTAGAACTGTTCCTCTAGCATATAATCTAGTTCCATCAATCAAATCAATTGCATAATTAGGTTTTCCTTCTTCAGAATTATCGAATATTTTATCAATAATTGCTGTCATATTATCCTCCTATTATTATTATTTATTAAGAACATTATAGCCTCTTCCCTCTAAACAATTATTAATTAAATCTTGTCTAGTATTTAATTTAGGACTAAGCCATAACACTCGCCAACGAAGACTATTATACACTGTTTTACTTTTATCTAGAACGATATTTGTATTGTCCTTTACTAAAGATTTGCAGGTATAATAGTCGTCGTGAAATCGTTCAGCTTTCCCCTCTATGTTAGCTGAACTTTTGCCTCTACTGTCAACGATTGGCGGGGTGCTACAGCCTATAAGGAGCATTGTTGCACCCCATATGAGAAGCAAAACTATACTTAATTTGATGGTTGATTTCAAATTAAATTTTTTTTCTGGTGGCAAAATTCTTTTAACTCTATAGATTGGAGTCCTTTCACCATCAGTTGAATAACCTATTACTTCCCTATGTTCTATGCCATAGGGAAATAATTTATTTTTTTTATGTTTTTTCATAAAATTTACAATCTGCAAGTGGTCGTGGTTTAAAACTAGTATCTCTTTCAATACCTAATCCGAATTGACCTTTAAATTCAGAAAGTTCATCAAGACTCACAGAACCAAGTTCATATTCAAAAATATGACATAATCCAAAAGCTACATTTGTTTCTGGATTAAGTTCTGATAGATACCAAGTTCCTGCACCAGTTGGATTAAAAAGTTTTACTACTGCTTTAAACTCTTTAGTGCCATCTTGTGCTTTATGGTTTTCTATAAGTTTATTTCTTTGTGCTTGGGTAAGTAATAACATTATTAGCCTCCTTATTATTATTATTTGTTATTTTACTTTTTTCTATTTCGTTGCCATTGTTATCAAAAACTTTGACTGTATTATTTAAAAAAGTAATTTTAAAGTAATGGTTGACCCTACCGTTTTCGATAGAGTCAACTCTTTGAGTTTTTTTAAATAAACCGTTAATCATATTTTTACTTTTTCAACTTTAACTAATTGTGAAATATGAAAAACAGAAAATTTTCTTCCAGATTGTTTTTCTTCTAGTTTGCCATTTGGAAGAGTTACTAAATCAGTCATTGGTCTGATTAATTTAGCAATAGCTTTAGTACCTTTAGGAACTGAATAGCCATTTGTTACTGCTTGATTGAAAGTACAAAAACCACCTGTTCTTCCTGTAGCTTGTAAGATTTCAATATTTTTTCCTTTATACTCATGGTTCGTAAAATAATTATAATACATATTAGCCTCCTTGATTTGATTATTATTATTATTATTAAACATATCTATAACCTAATGATTTACCTAGGTTAATCAACCGTTATTACAAATAAAATAAATGTTGAAAATCAATCGTTTTTGAGTAATTATAAGTAATTCTTTTTAGTTAATTTAGCTTCTTTGAAGAATAATTGTAGTATAGCCTCCATAATTATACTACATATAGGGGGTGATGAAAGTTGCCCCCTATGACAAAAGAATCAGAAATACAAATCGCTTGTAATCAGCTACTCAATGAACTTAAAGAAATCTATATATTTCGACACTTTCATGTAGCAAATGAAGGCAAAAGATCAGTACAATACCTTATAAAACTTAAAAAAATGGGCTTTAGGGCAGGAGTCCCTGATTTTATAATAGAATATCCTGATGCAAAAATTTTATATGTAGAATTAAAAAACGAAACAGGACAATTATCAAATTCTCAAAAATTATGGAAAATTCAATCTATAAGTTTAAAAACGCCTTTTTTTGTTGTAAAAGGTAATATTAGAAAATGTTTAATAGATTTAGCAGATATAATAGATAATTATGTCCCTCGTCGTTCAAGTAAGAAATACTAAATTTTTACTTCCGAAAGACTTAGATAACCAAGACAAATTTATAGGTTTATGGTTGAATGCACAAAAAAAAGCCATTAATAAGGTTATGAAAGAATCTACATTCAAAAATTTTGATCCAGAAGAATTTGATGACAAAGTTGATGAATATACATTAGAATTTTATAGACACGAAAAATATGGAGGCGATTATGTTTATAGACGAGAACTCAAAACCTAAAGAAAAACTTAAAGCATGGTATTTATTTACTGAAGATTTTGTAGCAGGTACACAACATTTAAATAATCAAGAGTTAGGAATTTATATTAGATTGTTATGTTGGAATTGGAATAAAAGATGCTCTGGTATTCCTAATGATGAAAATATTTATTATAGAATAGCTTTAGCTCTTACAGATGAAGAAAAATTATCTTGCGTTAAAGTTATAAAAGAAAATTTCAGACCTGTAGAAAACCATTGGCAAAATGAAAGACAACTACAAGAATATTTATATATTACAAAAAGAATTGATGCTTCAAAATCAAATGGAAAATTAGGAGGAAGACCAAAAAAACCTAGCACAAACCCCCCTACCTCTACCCCTACCTCTACCTCTAGTAAATCCTCTAAAGAGTATAATCCTTTATTTAATAAATTTTGGGATAAGATAGATAATAAAATATCTAAAGGGATAGCAGAAAAGAATTTTTTGAAAGTAGAAGACGAATGGAAAGAAAAAGCAGAAGATTTAGCTGATATGTATAATAAATATTATAATTCTGTACCTGATAAACAATTTGCTAAGCAACCTGCTTTTTGGTTATCTGCTAAAAAATATCTTGATGAAATTCCAAAAATAAAAAATAATTTTGGAATAATTGATAGAGATGAAACTACTTTGACAATGTTTGTTGATGCAATAAAAAATAAAAAAGTCACAAGATTTATAAAAGATTGGGCTTATAAACATAAAAATATTGTTGATAGAGGAATAAAAGAAGGAAAAATAACAAAAGAACAAGCTATAAATGATTTAGAAATGAGGAATGAATACAGATGAATATTAAAGAAATAGAAATAGATAAAATTATTCCTTATCATAATAATCCGAGAAAAAATTTGAATGTAGATAAAGTTGCTAGTTCTATTAGTGAATTTGGATTTCAACAACCTATAGTAGTAGATAAAAATTTTATAGTCATTGTCGGACATACTAGATTACAGGCATCAAAAAAATTAGGACTAAAAAAAGTCCCTGTTTTTATTGCTGATTTAAGCGAAAATAAGGCAAAAGCTTATAGAATTGCAGATAATAGACTCAACGAAGATTCAAGTTGGGATTATGATTTTTTGAATGTTGAAATGAATGTTTTATCTGAGGGTAATTTTGATCTTTCAAAGTTAGGATTCACTGATGAAGAAATAGAAACAATATTAGCAAATCAATCTGATTTTGAACCTAGTGATTTAGACGATCAGTCTGATATTGACGATCCTGCTGAAATATGTGAAGCTTGTGGACAAAAACTACAAAAATAAACCTTTATTTATAGATTATTGTAGTCATAAAATTGCAGTCTATTCTGTACTTCGTTGGCATTATTCAAGACGAATGCCAAAATCTAAACTAGTAAGATTTGGAGTTTGGGAATACGGAATTTTTAAAGGTTCAGTAATTTATGGTTTAGGTGCAAATCCTAAAAGTGGTGCATTTCTTAATATTTTTAACCATGAATGCCCTGAATTAGTAAGAGTAGCTTTAGATAAACATGATAACCCTGTTTCTAAAATAGTTAGTTTTACATTAAAAAAAATGAAAAAAGATTTTCCAAAATTAAAAGCAATAGTTTCATATGCTGATCCAGAACAAAATCATAATGGTTCTATATATCAAGCAATGAATTGGTCATATATAGGAAAAACTAAACCTGCAAAAATATATATAGAAAACGGAAAAGAAATACATTCTAAAACAATATCTGATAGAATTAGATTTAAAAAACTAGATAAGGATCATAATTTAGAATATAAAATAGTAAAAGGTAAATACAAATATGTTTATTTATTTGATAAATCATTACAAAATCAATTAGATAAAATGAAAAAACCTTTTCCGAGTGCGGTAGCTAGAGCATAGTGCAATAGTACCATTATTGTAAAGGCGGTGCGACTCCGACCCTACCGCTCCAAAAAAATTATTGCAAAATCAAAAAAAATTAAATAAGAATTAATTACCTTAACTCAAAGGGTAAAAGAGGATTATGGCAAGACCAAAAAAATATAAAATTGATACTGAACAAGTAAAAAAATTAGCTCAATTCGGATGTACAAATAAAGAGATAGGCGAATTCTTTGGTTGTAGTTCCGATCTTATTGAAAAGAGTTATTCGGAATTTCTGACAAAAGGAAGAGCAAACGGAAAAATAAGATTAAGACAACTTCAATGGTCTTCTGCAGAAAAGGGAAATGTCACAATGCAGATATTTCTAGGCAAAAATTTATTAGGACAACAAGATAAATTAGAAGAAAACCAATTAGAGACTCCTTTGCCTTGGTCAACTAATTAATGCCATTATCAAAGCCTCAAAGAGAAATAATAAATAATAAATCTAGATTTAGGGTTTTAATTACAGGAAGGCGATTCGGAAAAACATTTTTAGCCATAAATGAATTAGCAAAATTTGCTAGTCAATCTAATAAGAAAGTTTGGTATGTAGCTCCTAGTTATCGACAAGCTAAAAGCATATGTTGGAATGATTTAAAAGAACAACTAATTAGACATAAATGGGTAAAGTCAATAAATAATAGCGATTTATCTGTAATATTACGTAACAATTCGAAAATATCACTACGAGGAGCAGATAATGAAAATAGCCTTCGTGGTATAGGTCTTGATTTTCTTGTGATGGACGAATTTGCAGATATTCATAAACAAGCATGGTATGAAGTATTAAGACCAACTTTATCAGATACAAAAGGGCATGCTTTATTTTGTGGAAGTCCTCGTGGTTTCGGTAATTGGTCTTATGATCTTTTTAAATTAAGTGAAACTAATACTGATTGGGCTTCTTTCAAATATACTACATTAGATGGAGGACAGGTTTCTGCAGATGAAATAGAACAAGCGAAAGAAGATTTAGATGTAAGAACATTTCAGCAAGAATATGAAGCTACATTCGTTAATTATTCTGGAATGATATATTATAATTTTGACCGAAATAAAAATTTAATTGAAAATTACAAAAGAAAAATTTTAACTTTGCATATAGGATTAGATTTCAATGTCGATCCTATGTGTGCTGTTGTTTGCGTTATTGATAAAGATAAGGTATATATAATTGACGAGATACAAATCTGGTCTTCGAATACGAATGAAATGGTTGAAGAAATAAAACAAAGATATAAAAAAAATATAGTGATTTATCCTGATCCAAGTGCGAGACAAAGAAAAACATCAGCAGGTGGATTGACAGATTTAGCGATATTAAAAAATGCAGGTTTTGAAGTGAAATGTAAAAATACTGCACCATTAGTAAGAGATAGAATAAATGCAGTTAATTCTAAATTAAAAAATGTAAATGGAAAAAATAGTTTGTATATTTTAAAATCTTGCAAAAATGTTATAAAAAGCATAGAACGACAAATATACAAAGAGGGAACACATGTGCCTGATAAAGATAGTGGCTACGATCATTTTAACGATGCATTAGGTTATATGATAGAGTATAATTTTCCTTTACGAAGGGATTTTAAACCTAGCCCTCCTACAAGGTGGAGTTGATGGATAGTAAAGAATTAAAAAAGAAACACCCATTATGGCATGCCAATATAGGTAATTGGGAATTTTTTATTCGTAGTTATTTAGGCGGAAATGATTATAAAAATGGATATTACCTTCATAGATATATTTTAGAAACTCCTGAAGAGTATGATGCAAGAATAAGACATACTCCATTAGACAATCATTGTAAAAATGTTGTTCAAATTTATACAAGTTTTTTATGGCGAGTTCCTCCGACTAGAGATTATGGTTCCTTAGATGGTGATCCACAATTAGAATCTTTTTTAGTAGATGCAGATTTAGATGGCAGAAGTTTTGATACTATCATGCGAGAAGTTCAAATGAATGCAAGTATATATGGAAACTGTTGGGTTGTCATAGATAAACCACAAACAAATTTAAAAACTAGAGCAGAAGAATTACAACAAGACATTAGACCATATGTATCTATTTACACTCCAGAAAATGTTGTTAATTGGAATTATAGAAGAGCACCAAGCGGAAGATTTTATTTAGATTATTTAGTAATCGTTGAAGACATAAACACTGATAGAGCTATAGTAAAAGTTTTTACAGAAGAAACAATTTCAACTTATGAAATAGAAGATTATGAAAAAGAATATGCTGAAGGTGAAGCAAGATTAATTGAAGAAATTCCTAATCCGATAAGAAAAATTCCTGCAGTCAATGTTTATAATTTAAGGGGTGCTAAACGACCTATCGGTATAAGTGATTTAGCAGATGTCGCTTTTTTACAACAATCTATTTATAATGATTACTCAGAAAAAGAACAATTAATTAGATTAGCAAATCACCCTAGTTTAGTTAAGACTCCGAATGTAGAAGCCAGCGCAGGTGCTGGATCAATTATAGAAATGCCAGATGATCTTGATCCGGGCATGAAACCTTACATTATTCAACCAAGTGGACAAAATTTAGATGGTATTATGAAATGTATTCAAAATAAAGTTGATGCTATTGATCGTATTACTCATATGGGATCAGTAAGAGCAACATCAGGACAAATAGCATCTGGAATAGCTTTGCAAACTGAATTTCAATTATTGAATGCAAGATTATCAGAAAAAGCAGATTATCTTGAAAATGCTGAAGAACATATTTGGTCTTTGTATGCAATGTGGCAAGATAAAGAATGGGACGGTAAAGTAGATTACCCTGATACTTTCGATATTAGAGACTGGGCAAATGATCTTCAATATTTACAGATTGCTAAAGCGAGTGGAATAAAATCTGAAACATTCAACAAAGCATTAGATAAACAAATTGCAGAAGCTGTCATTGATGATAATGATTTAATAAAGACAATAAATGATGAAATTGATAGCACCAGAACTACTAGAGGACAATTTACGACAACTGAAGTTGAAGGACAAACTCCGAATGGCGAAGAAGAAGAAGAAAGTTAGAAAAGTAGCAAGAGATAAAGAAACAAATGTTCCTAAAAAATATTTGTCAGGTCTTAAAGGTTCTAGAAAAGTAAGAAGAGCTAATCTCATAAAACAAGTTAGTAAATTATATAAATCAGGTGCTAGAATACCTTTATCAATTTTAAGAAGCAGGACAAAAGCATAATGGCAAAAAAATTTAGAAAACCTTTATCTGCATCAACACTTGCAAACCTTAAAAGAAAAGCAAAGAAATCTAAATTATTTAATCTTGCGGATTTGAAAGCCTCATATCGTAGAGGCCAAGGTGCATTTTTATCTGGAGGAAGTAGAAGAGGAATTCCTATGAATGCTTGGGCTATGGCTAGAGTTAATAAACTAATTAGTCGTGGTCGTAGTGGAACATTTGATACAGATATAATTAGAAGAGCAAGTAAAAGAAAAAGAAAAAAATAATGGTAGCAAAACTTTCAACTATTAGAGAAAAAATAAGAAAAAAGAAAAAACTAGGATTTAGTGAAAGAGCTAGAGCTGTTGCTAGAGGATTATTGCCATCAAAAGCTAAAAAGAAAAAAAAGAGGAAGTAATGGCTAAATACCAAGGTCGTACTGTAAAACTAGGAAAGCCATTTAGAACACCTGGTCAAAGTAAAAAATTCGCAGTTTATGTAAAAGATCGTAAAACAAAAAATGTAAAAAAAGTAAGATTTGGTGATCCTAATATGTCAATCAAAAAAAATATACCTGCAAGACAGAGATCATTTCTTGCAAGAATGGGTGGTGTTTTAAAACAAGTCAAAGGGCAAAAATCTTTGTCGCCTGCATTTTGGTCAATAAGAGCATGGAAAAAAAACTTCCCATTATAAACTATGTCAAAAATATTAGATCAATTAGCAGATCAACATGAAGAAAGAATAATCAATACACTTTATAGGTTAGAAGAAGATATAATAAAACAAGTTACTCAAGCTACAGGAGGGACTTTAGATATTGACACAAGACTAGCGATACAGCTACAACCACAATTACGATCTACAATAGAAAATGTTTTTTTAGAAGAAGCTGATCTAATTATTAATGAAGAGTATAATAAAATAGCAAAAGAAGTATTAGATACATTTGGCGAAATGCCTATTCCTGATCGATTTAAAAATTTGACAAATGTTGATTTAGCTACAATAAATGCTTTGAAGACTCAATCATTTCAAGGTTTTGAAGATATAGCTGAACGATTTTTAAAAGTAATTAATGATGAAGTATATCAAAGTATTATAGCAGGAAGACCATTTGAAGATATGGTTTCAAATATTAGATCACATATCAATGGAGTATATCAAAGTTCTAATGTAGCAGAAATAAATGAACTTGTTGATTTTATTAACGAAAATAAGTTTGATCCTAGAAAAAAAGCTCAAATAGAAGAAGCGATAAGAAAATTACATACTCAATATGCAGCTGATCGTTCAGGGAATAATTTAAGAAGATATGCAGGTCAAATAGCACATGATTCAGTCATGCAGTTTCATGGTCAATTTACTATTAAGAAAGCAAAAGATAGTGGTCTAAATCATTTTAGATATACAGGCACTCTTGTTCGTGACTCTAGACAATTTTGTAGGAAAATGCTAAACAAAACATTAACCGAAAAAGAAATTCGAGATAAGTGGAATTCTGAAGGTTGGGCAGGTAAAAGTCCCGGTGATCCCTTTATAGTACGAGGTGGTTATCGTTGTCGTCACACATGGATTCCCACTAATCCAGAATGGAACATATAGAAGGGAAAATAAATGGCTGAAGAAAACAAAGTAGAACAAACTACGGAATCAGATGTTTCACGTGAAACAACTGAAACAAAAACAGAAGAAGTAAAAGAAGTTAATAATAATACTTTTACAGAAGAAGATGTAAACAACATAGTCAAACAAAGACTAGCAAAAGAAAGAGCATCAATTTATAAAAAATTAGATGTTGACGATTTAGATACAGCTGTCAATGCTGTAAAAGCAAGTCGTGAAGCAGAAGAAAAAGAAAAAATAAAACGAGGTGAATTTGAAAAGATTCTTCAAGAAAAAGCAGAAGAGTCGGCAAAAAAAATTAGTGGCTTAGAAAGTGAATTAAAATCAATAAAGATTAATGAAGCTTTACTTTCTTCGGCATCTAAAAATCGTGCAATCAATCCAGATCAAGTTGTTGCTTTGCTAAAAGGTAACATGAAACTTAATGAAACAGGTAGTGTTGAAATACTTGATAAAAATGGAATAGCACGATATAACAGTAAGGGGGAACTTTTGACTACTGACGAGTTAGTTCAAGAGTTTTTAACACAGAACCCGCACTTTGTTACTGCAACTCCGAGTGGCAGTGGCTCAGTGTCAAATGTGGATAGGTCAGAACTCAGTAAACCTTTCAATCTGAGTGATTTAAATATGAATAATCCAGCGGATAAGAAAAGGTATGCTGAGTATAGAAAGCAGAGAGATTCTCAACCGACAAAGATTGTTCTAAACAAACAATAACCATTAAGGAGTAAAAAATGGCTAATGAAACGACAAGTAGCACGATATCGGAACTTTATACCGAAATCGTAGCAGAAGCATTGTTCGTAGCTAGCGAACAATCTATAATGAGAGGTCTTGTCAGAAACTATGCTATCGCAGGTGGGGGTAAATCAGTAGAAGTACCGATTTATGCCAATGTAAGTGCGGCAGCAGTTAATGAGGCAACTGATCTTTCTAACACAGCAGTCAATCCTACTTCAGTAACTATTACAGCATCGGAAGTCGGAATTATGACAACATTAACAGACCTAGCAAGAAATTCGGCATCAAGGAATGTTGCGGCAGATATCGGAAGACTTTTCGGTGAAGCTATCGCTACAAAAATTGATACTGATCTTGCGGCTTTGTTCACAGGGTTCTCAACTGAAAAAGGACCCGGAGCAGGTTCTGAATTAACAGTTCAAGATTTATTTGAATGTGCGGCAGAACTTAAAACTAATAAAGCACCAGGACCATATTATGGTGTTTTCCACCCTAAACAAATATTCAATGTCAAAAAATCATTGACGAATACATTTGTTGGTAGAGATACAGAACTATCAAACGAAGCTATGAGAAGTGGTTTCGTAGGAAATGTTGCAGGTATTCAAATCTTTGAAACTTCAAACATTTCAGTAGATGGATCAGATGATTCTATAGGTGGTGTTTTCTCACAAGACGCATTAGGTCTTGCTATGATGCAAGATTTAAAAATTGAGTCTCAAAGAGATGCAAGTTTAAGAGCTGACGAGATTGTAGCGACTGCAGTCTTCGGTGTAGGCGAGTTACATGACTCATACGGAGTCAAATTAACTGCTGACACATTAGCAAACTAAAACCAATAATTAAGGGGTGGTATATCCACCCCTTATTTGATATAAAAAATTATGACAATAGAAACAGTAAAACTTACTAATAACAAAGGCGATGTTATTGAAAGAAAAAAAGTTGACTACGAGAATAATGTTGAAAGATTCAATATGCGTGGTTGGTTTTTAGATGATGGTAAAACTGCAAAACCAAAAGTAGAAAAACCTGTCAAAGTCGCAAAAAAAGTTATTAAAAAAGTTACGAAAAAAAAGAAAACTAAAAAATAATGTCTTCGACAGTATTTAATGTGCAAAATACACATTTGCAAAAGATACAACCAGACATTCTAGGGTTTGGAATTACTACCTTTGTCGATCAAATACAATTTGCTGAAAATGATGTATTAAGACGAATACGAGAAGAATGGTGGGAAAGATATAGACATCAAGTAAGATACAAAGACATTACAAAAGTCACATCTGTTGAAATGGAAAACAGTAAGCTAACAAAATCACAATGGGAGCTTTCTGTTGTTTATTTAGCATTATGGAAATATATTTATCCTCAACTCACTAAATGGCGTGATCCTGATACAGGCGAAGGTAAAGATACCTTTCAAGTTCAAATAGATTTTTACAGGGACAGATATGAAGAAGAGTTCCAAGCTATACTTAGGGACGGGGTGGAATACGACGAAGACGGTGGGGGCACAGTATCTGATAGTGAAAAGGAACCATTACATTCTTTACGATTGGTTAGATAATGGAACTCAAAGTCAAAGCTAACACTTTGCAAGCAACAAAATTTCTAAAAGGAATACAAAGAAAACAACTAAGTGCATCACAAAAAGCATTAAACAGAGTTTCTAATATGGCTGTATTAATGATTACAAAAAGAACTCAATCTGGAAAATTACCAGATAATGCAAGAATGGAACCATATACAAAAGCTACAAAAAAACTTCGTAAAGATAGAGGAAGGCAAGTAGGATTTGTTGATTTAACAGATACAGGCAAAATGTTTAGAAGTTTAGATTTTAAACAAAGTGGATTAAAAAATACTTTATTCTTTTCTAATATAGAAAGAGCGAAGATAGCAGCTCAACATGATTTTTTTGGTGTTGGTAAAAGAAAGACAAAAAGACCTTTTTTTGCTATAGGTGAAGATGAAGAAGAAAAATTAAAAAATGAGTTTGCAAGTTTTTATTTTAGTCAGGTAGGATTATGAGCAAAAGAGAAAATATAGCTAATGATATAATTACAAAATTAGATGCAGTTACGAGTCCTATTGAATTTAAAAAACTAACTAGGGAGCCATTTGATGTTGAAGAATTATCAGATGCTCAATTTCCTGCCGCATTCATACAATCTGGTGAAGAAACAAGAGAACCTGCATCAATAGGAGCTACAGGTTCAGGTACATATATGGGTACAATTGATTTTCTAATAGTAGCTTTCGGTAAAGGTACAGATACTAATATTGATACTGTTAGAAATCAAATTATTGAAGTAGTTGAAGAAACGCTCGATAATGATATAACAAGAAATGGAAATGCATTAGATACACAAATTATTTCTGCAAATTCAGATGAGGGTCAAATATATCCTTATGGTGGTGTCAGAATGACAGTGCGTGTAATGTATGAATTTACAAGGGGGACTGCATAATGGCGAAAGATGTAAATATGATAAAAGGTGATAGCAAGATTACTGTTTCAGTTGATTTTGTAGATCATTATACTAAACTAGGTTATCGTGTTGAAGATGATAAAAAAAATATTTCAGTTGCAAAGGAAACTGAAAAGATTATAAAAGAAATTAAAAAGACAAAGGAGTAAAATATGGCAACACATCATGGTAAGGACGCAGTAGTTCATGTTGGTGGAACTAATATTGGCAAAGCAACAGGATTTACTGTAGATACGACACACGACGTTGTAGAAGACACTGCATTAGGTTCATCTATGAAATCGTATGTAGTTGGTAGAGGAACATTTACAGCATCTATTGATATGAATTTTGATGATGATGATACTGCCCAAGGTACATTAGTTCAAGGCTCTAGTTTAAGTTTTGAATTTATGCCTGAAGGCTCTGGATCAGGTGAGCAAAAATTATCTGGAACAGGTATCGTTACAGGAATGTCAGTTGGTGTAACTCTTGATGGTGTAACTACTAGAACAGTTACAGTTCAAGGTAATGGTGGTCTAACTATCGGCACAGTATAATTTTAATTTATGGCTGATGAAAAAGTAGATTATTTTGAAGGTATTAGAGATCATTTTAATACACAAGAAACAAAAATAATTGAAGTTCCAGAATGGGGTTTAGTCGGCGATAAAGCGATTTATTGTAAACCTTTTAATATGTCTGAAAAGGCAAAAATATTTAAAGGTGCTACTAATACTGATTTAATTGTTTTGATTGATGTAATTATTGAAAAAGCATTGACAAAAGATGGAAAAAAAATGTTTGATGCTAGTCATATTTTATCATTTAAAACAAAAGCTGATACAAATGTAATCGCAGATGTTGCTACTAGGATTATGGGTACACCAGAAGCAAACATCATAGATGCAAAAAAAAACTAAAAAATAATCCAGAACTTCATAATATATTTGCTTTAGGCGAGAAACTGCACAAAACAGTTTCAGAAATCTTGCAAATGTCAGTCGTTGAGTTTAATATGTGGTTAGCATATTTTAATCTTCAAAATGAAGAACGAGAAAGACAAGACAGAATAGCAAAGATGAAAAGATAAATGGCTACAAAAAAAGTAAATATAGATATTATCGCAAAAGATAAAACACGAATGGCGATGGCTACTGCTACTCGTGGAGTCAATAATCTAAAAAATTCTGTATTCAATTTAAAAGTTGCTTTCGCCGCTTTAGGTGTTGGATTAATTGCAAGAGATTTTGTAAATACTGCAAGAGAAATAGAAAGATTAAAAGTAAGATTTAAATTTTTATTTGATACTGCCGCTGAAGGCGAAAAGGCATTTAAAGGTTTAATTAAGTTTGCAGGTGAAGTTCCTTTTACACTTGATGAAATACAAAGAGGTTCAGCTAATCTTGCTGTAGTTGCAAAAGATGCTGACGAACTTAACGAAATATTAAGAATAACAGGTGATATCGCCGCCGCATCTGGTTTAGATTTTCAAACAGCATCAGAACAAATTCAAAGAACTTTTTCTGCAGGTATAAATTCTGCTGATTTATTTAGAGAAAGAGGTGTTAGAGAACTTTTAGGTTTTGAAGCAGGAGTTGCTATAAGTGCCGAAAAATCAAAACAACATATCATAAATGGTTTTAGAGATGGAACGATAGCTGTAAAAGGTGCAAGTCTTGAAATGGCTGAAACCTTTGATGGTGTTATGTCCATGATAAGTGACAAATTTTTACAATTTAAAATATCTTTGATGGATGCAGGTCCATTTGATTTATTAAAAGCTAATGCAATTTTAGTTGAAGAAACATTAGGAAAAAGCTTTGAAAGTATTGAAGATGCCGCTTTATTCATGGGTGATAGAATAGTCGAAGCTTTTAAAGCGATTGTTTTAGGTGTCGCAGGTTTTATTGATACTTTTAGACCTGCAATAAATTTTGTTTTTGGATCATTTAATACATTATCAAGATTTGTTAATAGTGTTCCTCCTGTTATTGCAAGTATTGGTATATTAGGATTTTTAGCTTTAGGTACAAAAGGAAGATTAGTCGTTATAGCAATAGCAGGAGTTTATAACAAAATACAAGATATTTTCCGTGAAATGATGGAATTTGTCAAAAGCTCAACTGATGTTATAGCAAGTGCAGTTAAAAAATTAGGATTTGATGAAACTGCAAATCAAATAACAAAATTTGGTGAGGCGATTGAAAATATGACTCCGAAAGTAGTTGATAATATTGAAGACATGAAAGAATCATTTGAAGAATTCGGACATATGTCAATTATGAAATTATTTGGTACAGATGATATTGAAAGTTTATCAGGTGACATGAAAAAACTTGCTGAAGAATATTTACGTAATTTAGATTTGATTATGTCAAATAGACTTAAAGAACATGATGTTGTTAGTGCTGAAGGAAAAGATGATATTGAAAAAACTATTACGCTTATGGATAAACTTAGAATGGCTTCTGAGGGATTTAAAGAAGGTTTTAAAGAAGCTATGAAAGAAGCAGGTAATATTCAAAAAAACTTTACTCAAATAGGAAAAGAATCATTTAAAGAACTTACAGATGCTCTTACTAATTTCGTTATGACAGGAAAATTATCAGTTGAAGATTTAGCAAGAACAATAATAAAACAAATAGTAAATGCTTTAGTAGGCGCCGCAGTAAGTTCAGCAATAGAAAAAGGTAAAAAAATGTTTCAAATGAAAGCTATTAAAGAAGGTTTGATTAGTGTTTATCAAGGTGCATTAAAAACATTTGGTTCTATACCTTTTCCATTCAATATATTAGCAGTAGGTGCGGCTATCAAATTTGGTATGGGATTAGTGAATAAAATAAGAGGTTTTGAAAAAGGAGGACGACCTGCAGTTGGTCAACCTGCGATAGTCGGTGAAGCTGGTCCAGAATTATTTATACCAGATCAAGCAGGAACAGTTGTTCCTAATAATCAATTAGGAATGAGTGGAAAACCTGTAACAGTAAACTTTAATATAAATACAGTTGATGCTAGAGGATTTAATGAACTTTTAGTAAATAGTAGAGGAGTTATTGTAAATATTATTAATCAAGCAGTGAATGAAAAAGGAAAGATGGCAGTAATATAAAATGAGTGGAGCATTACCAAATACAGATTTTTCAGCAATAAATTTTAAAAATAATCAGAAAACTTTATTTAGTGAAACAGATAGTGGAAAGTCTTTTAGAAGACAAGTACAAGGACAAAGATTTAGTTTTACGGTTTCATATCCTCCTATGAAAAGGTCGGAGTTTGCACCTATCATGGCATTTATAATGAAACAAAGATCACGAAAAGAAAATTTTACAATTACTTTGCCTAGTTATTTTGATTCTCAAGGTAACGAAACAGGAACTTTGTTAGTGAATGGTGCACACTCTGCGGCTGATACTACTATTGCTATTGATGCATTTGCAGGTGATGGAGCAGGTCGTCTTAAAGCAGGTGATCTGATAAAGTTTTCACATGATAAAGTCTATATGATTATTGATGATGTAACTTCTTCTAGTAATGCGGCGACAGTAACCATTGAGCCACCTTTAAGAACTGCTTTAGCAGATAATAGTTCGGTCACATATAAAACTGTTCCATTTACAGTTCATTTGCAAAGTGATGTTCAAGAGTTTGAAACAACACAAAATGATAATGACGGAAATCTTTTATTCCGATACGAATTTGATGTTATTGAAAGTTTATAATGGCAAGAGGATTATCGAGTGCGGTAAAAACAGAACTAGCTACAGGAGTTATTGATCCTGTATTACTTATTGAAATAGGATTTAATACTCCGAAATATTTAACTAATGCACCATTTGATATTGTGTCTAGTGTATCTGGTTCATCAAGGACATATCAAACAAATGGTCATTTAAGAAATATTACAGGTGTCAACGAAACAAATAAACCTACAAAAAATACATTATCGTTAAGTTTATCAGGTGTAGATCAAACTTATATTTCACTAGCACTTTCAGAAAATATAATTAATTCAGAAGTTTATATTTATAGAGGTTTTTTAAATACAAGTAATGCTTTAATTGCTGATCCCTTTTTATTATTCTTTGGTACGATAGACGAATATAAAATTACAGATACAACCGAAACTGCAAATTTAGTTTTACAAATCACATCACATTGGGGAAATTTTAGTAAAACGAGTGGAAGAGTTACAACTGATAATGCACAACAAAGATTTTTTTCAGGTGATAAAGGTATGGAATTTGCCGCTCTTACTGTAAGAGATATAAAATGGGGTAGAATTTAATGGCTAGTTTTCACTTCTACGAAGCAACGAATAAAAATTTAGATGAAATATTTGAAATATTAAATGAGTTTGAAAAAGAAGCTCCTGCTCTTGATTATCCTCATATAAATAGACCTAAAATGAAACAAACTTTAATGATGTTTTTAGAAAAAGGTAAAATAATTTTAATAAAAGATTTAGATAAAAATAAAATAGTAGGAATTACAATTTTTCTTTTTAATGAGTATTTATGGTCTAAAGAACAACTATTATCAGTTCAAGTAATTTATATATTAAAAGAATATCGATCATTTAAATTATTCAATCAAACAATGGATATAATTAAAAATCAGGCAAAAGGAAGGCATATACATTTAACAATATCAACTCGATTGATGGCTGATAAATTATTAGATAGATATGGCTTCGAAAAACTAGGTGGACTATGGAGGTATTCTAATGTGTGATCCGGGCGAAATAATTGAAGATACTATTGATGCAGTATCAGATGTTGTAGATTTTGTCGTAGATTTAGTTACTGATTTTGTTGGTTGGTTGAATCCTATTCCAGAAGTTCCAGACTTTGGCGATAATCAACAAGATATAAATGCTAGAGGAGTATTAGTTAATAAAATAAGTGCTAATGCTCATATTCCTGTTGTCTATGGTACTAGAAAAGTAGGGGGAAATGTAGTCTTTTTAGAAACATCTGGAACCGATAATGAATTTTTATATATGGCTATAATTTTATCGGAAGGTGAAATAAATGGAATAACAAAAATATTTGTAAATGATAATGAAGTAACATTTAGTGGAAGTTTTGCAGATAACACTCAAAGAACTGTAGCAAGTTCAGATGTTAATTATTATAAAGATTCTGAAAGTTTGATAACAGTCGAACCACATTTTGGTTTAGATAGTCAAAGTGCTTCAAGTTTATTAGATGAATTATCTTCGTGGACTTCTAATCATAGATTGAGAGGATTAGCATATTTAGCATTAAAATTTAAATGGAACGCAGATGCTTTTGGTTCTTTGCCTCAAGTAAATGCAATAGTTCAAGGAAGAAAAATTTATAATCCTAATTTAGATGGAACAGTTACAGGTGGAAGTGGGAGTCATAGAAAAGATGATTCAACTACATGGGAATATTCTGATAACGGAATTTATCAGATGCTTGATTATTTAAGAAATGAAAGATTTGGCATGGGTATTCCTAATAGTTATTTTGATTCAAATTTTGCTGATTGGCAAATAGCAGGTGATGTAGTAGATACAAACATAACACCTTTTAGTGGTGCAAGTCAGATAGATTTGATTGATAGTCACCCTGTTGTTGATACATCTAGAAAAGCTATAGATATTGTTCAAGATTTCGTAAAAGGAACTAGATCATATTTAAATTTTACTGCAGGTAAATATAATGTTTTAGTAGAAACTTCTGGAAGTGCATCAATTACTTTAGATGAAGATAATATCATAGGCGGAATTATAGTAGGAAGTAAAAATAAAAATTCTCGTTATAACAGAGTAATTGTTAACTTTATCAACCCTGATAAATCATATCAAAGCGATACTGCACAGTTTCCGCCTGTAGATGAAACAGGATTAGCGACAGCCGATCAACATGCTACAATGAAAACAGAAGATGGTGGTTTGTTGTTAGAGCAAAAGTTTGATTTTCCTATGCTTGTAAGTCCCTATCAAGCACAAGAGATGGCTGAAATTATTCTTCGTAGGTCTAGATCAAGTTTAGATGTCAGTTTAAAAGCAGATGCAAATGCTATGGAATTATCTGTAGGCGATATTGTAAATATTACTCATGTAACACCTGGCTTTTCTGCAAAACCTTTTAGAGTACAAGGTATGAGTATTAATACAGATCATACTGTAAGTTTACAATTATCAGAACATCAAGATAGTTATTATACTTTCGGAACACAACAACAAGTAGCAACAATACCAGATACTAATTTACCTAATCCTTTTTCAGTCAGTCCTCCTGCTAGTATATCACTTGACGATGAATTAATTGAATATGCTGACGGAATTGTAATCACAAGATTATTAATTACTATAGGAGCTTCACCAGATAAATTCGTAGATAATTATGAAGTTCAAATAAAACAAACTTTAGATCAAGATGGAAATGCAGTTACTGATTCATTTAGAGAAATAGCAACAGGAAAAATTTTAAATTATCAACATCTTAATGTAATTGATGAAGCGACATATCAAGTTCGTGTAAGAGCAGTCAATACTATTGGAGCTAAATCTACTTTTATTTCAACAACTAGAAAAATAGTCGGTGGTGTTGAAGCACCTTCAAATGTAGAAGACTTTGCAGTAGAAATGCATGGTCAACAATATATGAAATTAACATGGACTCCCCCAAGTCAAAATAGTGATTTAGATATATCGTTTTATGAAATAAGATTTCAAAATACATTGTCAGGTGCGAATTGGCTAAATTCTACTAATTTAGTAAGATGTCCTAGAAGAAAATGTGATAATGCAATTGTGCCTGCTAGAACAGGATCATATTTGATTAAAGCTGTAGATAAAAATGGAAATACTTCAGCAGAAGCTACGATAGTTTCTACAAATATTTCAGGAATAATAGCTTATAATACAGTAACTAATTTTACCGAAACACCTGATATTTTTACAGGAGCAGATAATATGGATGCGAGTTTACCATTAGCTGTTAAAATTGATCCATCAGGCGATACAGTAATTACTCTTGATACTGTTACTAATTTTGATGATACAGTTGGAAACTTTGATTCACCTACAGGCGACTTTGAACTTGGAGGAACTGATACAACATCAAACCCTAATTTTAATGATAAAAATAGAGATACTAAGGGATTTTATAACTTTTCTAATTCTATTTCTTTATCTCAAATATATGATGGAAATATTGAACCTTCTATTACTTTAGATGCAGAAAACCCTTATGATTTATTTGATTCAGGAAGAGGCGCACTTTTTTTTGACAGCGCTAAAGCCCCGTTCGACGGTACAGAACAAATTCATGCTTTTCATAGAGTTCAAGTTGCAACATCTAATACTTCTTTAGCAAATTGCACAACATTTGTAGATGTAACACAATCAGCGACATTTAAATTTAAATTTGCTAAATTTAGATTAAAATTATTTAATGATGATAATCAAACTTCTAGTAATGTAAAATCTATAGCTATAAAATTAAACATGGAAGATAGAGTTTTTGCTGAAAGTAATGTAGCAACAAGTTCTGGTAGTAAAACTATCACATTTACTAATCCGTTTTTTGAGGTACCTGCAATAGGTATCGCAGCTCAAAATATGGCTACAGGTGATGCCTTTACTATTTCATCAAAAACTGTTAATGGTTTTACAATTGCTTTTGTAAATTCAAGTGGCTCTGCAGTCGATCGCACATTCGACTACATTGCAAAGGGATTTGGGTTGCAAAGCTAAACAAAAAAAGGTATAGGTAATTATGGCTCAAGTAACAGATGTAAGTTTGGCAAATCAAGGTTTCAGTGCATTTAGAACTGAACTAAATAATATATTATCTGCTATTAATTCTTCACATAGTGGAAGTTCAGCACCTGGTTCTGTAACTACAGGAACTATATGGGTTGACACAGGAACAAGTGGAGTTCTAAAAGTTAAGATCAACGACGGTTCAGATAATGTTGAATTATTTCAAATAAATATAAGTAGTAATGCTATTACAAGTACTATGTCAGTAACAGGTACTATTTCAGAAACTGACCCACAAGCGGCGGCTCTGAGTATAGCTTTAGGATAGGAGTAAAACATGGCTAATACTTTCAAAGTAAAAACTAATGCGGCGATGCCTGCATCTTCAGGCACACCATTGACTTTGTACACATGTCCAAGCGCAACACAAACAATCGTTATCGGATTGACTCTTTGTAATGTTCACTCGACAGCAGTAACAGCAGATGTTCAATTAGTTTCAGATACATCAGATACAGAAACGAATGAAACAGTTTTGATTATTAATGATGTAGATATTCCTGCAAAATCTTCATTAGAAGTTTTATCTGGAGGAAAATATGTTTTACAAGCAACTGATGTTTTAAAAATAGATTGTTCGGTTGCGGCTAAAATAGATGCAACACTTAGTATATTAGAGATAACATAGGAGTAATTCATGGGTTATATTGGCAAGTCACCAACTCCTCAACCATTATCTGCTACAGATATACCAGATTTACCAGCAACTAAAATTACATCTGGAACTTTCCCAGCTTTAAATGGTAGTAACTTAACAAATCTTGATGCCGCAGATTTAACAGGAACTCTGCCAGCTATATCAGGTGCAAACTTAACAGGGATTTCTACTGATTTTGTAAAATTATCATCTGCAACTGCTAGTAATAGTGCCAATGTGTCCTTTACTTTAGACGTTAGCACTTATGATAATTTTATGATTTTAGGACACAAAATAAGACCAGCAACAGATCAAGTTGATCCTTATATGTATTTTTCTGAAGATGGCGGCTCTTCATATTTATCAACTGCAATGTATTCGGGTAGAACTTATTGTAGATTAACAAGTAGTTCGGGGACGGGTGCTGAACAAAATACTCTTAATGGTGCAGTTCAATTGGCAAATGACTTAGGGAATGATGGCGATGGAGGTTGTGAAATTAAATTATTAGGTTTTTCAAATGCTCACTCTGGTGCAAATAAATTTTTTCATTGTACTTGGACAGCAAAACATAATAACGATGATTACAGTTGGGACAATGGTTGCATTGCTATAACTAACAATGCAATTAATAATGTAAAAATTGAAATGGCATCGGGCAACATAACGACTGGTGTATTTACTTTGTATGGTTTTGTAAAATAAGGATATTATATGGCAAGAATTAAATTAGTTGATGGAGAACCAATAGAATTTACAGCAGAAGAAGAAACAGCAAGAGATGCAGAGGAGGCATCATGGGAGAGTGGTAAATTTAATAGAGCCTTAAATAGTTTTAGAATAACAAGAAATGAATTGCTAGCAAAAACAGATTGGACATCTGGTAGTGATTTAACAATGAGTGATGAAATGAAAACTTATAGACAACAACTTCGTGATGCTACTGAGGGTTTAGATACTGTAGAAAAAATAGAAGCATACGAGTTTCCTGATGAGGTACTTAAATAATGTCTTATATTGGTAAATCACCCTCTTTTGGTTCGTACTCTATGCTCGACAACTTGACTGCGAGTGCAACTGCAAGTTATTCCTTAACATTAGATTCAGTAGCTTTTGTTCCAGAATCAGCGAATCATTTATTGGTCAGTTTGAACGGGGTGATTCAGAAAGCTGGCTCTTCATTTACAGTATCGGGTTCAACTCTTACTTTCAGTTCTGCATTAACGAGTTCAGATTCTATAGATTTTATTTTAGCACTTGGTAATGTTTTAGACATCGGTACACCAAGCGATGCAACAGTAACAAATGCAAAAACTAATTTCGTATCAACATCATCTGCGGCTGGGTTACAGATCAAAGGCGATGGTACTACTGACGGAACACTACAACTTAATTGCTCACAAAACAGCCATGGTATTAAATTAAAATCGCCTGCTCACAGTGCAAGTCAATCTTATACTTTAACTTTTCCAACAACTGCTCCAAGTGCAGATAAATTTTTAAAAACTGATGGTTCAGGTAATTTATCTTTTGCTGATGCTGGTGGAGGAAAAATAAATCAACTTGTTACAGGGACTTTGGCAACATCTGTTACATCAACATCTACTACTATGGCTGATACTGGATTGTCTGTTTCAATAACGCCAAGTGCAACTTCATCGAAAGTATTTTTATTGATAAATTTAGGTGGAATTAGAATGTCTGCTAGCACATATATTTCTTTATCAATATATAAACAAGTAGGTGGAGGTGGTTACTCTGAACTTCAAAAAATAGAAAATGGACTTGGATATATTAATGGTAGTTCATTTCAAACTATATCAAAATCACAATTTTATTTAGATACTACAAATACGACCAGTCAAGTAGATTATAAAATTTACTTTGCATATAAT
>VTLG01005919.1_pt1 | contig 31742 bp, 16 predicted proteins | sample 4694571 | NCBI WGS metagenome assembly VTLG01 (sample SAMN12604809, study PRJNA352737) | marine metagenome | biome: ENVO:00000447; feature: ENVO:00000209|ENVO:00000569|ENVO:01000036; material: ENVO:00002151; isolation source: viral sequences binned using virsorter ...
TATATTGAATAAGATTAATTACAATAACTCGTTAACACATAGAGAAGCACCAGTTGTTAATACTTTAAACAAAGAAGATTCAATGATTAATTATAAGTGGGATGAGAAACTTTATCAAGAGATTGTTAATGACAGTAAGTTCAGTTATGGTAAATTTACGAACCCAGATTACCCTAGTCACTTATCACAATCATGAGTAAATTACAATGGACAATGTTAACAATCGGTGGTATAATGTTTATATTAAGTGTTAACGTATGGGCAGCAAAGAGAGATCATAAGTTATTACAAATGTACCACAATCCTTCTACCTATTCTTTACAATGACTAGACAAACACTAACTGTTAATCAGTATGAACAAATGCAAGAACAGTTTAACTTTCAAGATCAACAATATGGATCTGTAAACTGTTATCATAGTCCGTTATATTACAATAATCCATTATACTTTGATCCACTATCTTATGAGGTTGAGTAACAATGAACAATCCTGAATTACCACCTATGCTTAATGCCAAAGAATACAAATCGTTGGTAGAAAAGTATAAAGAAGAAGAAGAAAAACAGCGTAGATATTGTTATAAACCTTACCGTACATTACACAACTATTAGTATAACAATTATGCCAATGTTTCTTCTATTCAGTATCATTTTTATCAGTGTATTCTATGCCTTCTATCTTTACATTAGTTCCTTTAATCCTCATACTTAATGTGTTAGTAACTACCGTATGATTTCGTGTATTATGTTATTACTAACTATGAGAGAGTTTTCCACAATTATTGATACTTTCTGTGGAAAACTATGGTTAAAAGTGTTAATTATCGTTTAAAAATGGTCTTATAAATATACTTACGTTTTGTATAGTTTTCCACAAGTTGTTAGTATGAGGGAGGTAATCTGTGGAAAAGGTGTTAATTATTTGTGTTATTATGTGGATAAAGTATCATTTTTGTAGTGATGTTAGCGAGTCGATTATAACACGAACTCGCAAAAACTACAAGACCCTCGTTTATATTTTGTAGGGATATTGAGTTTTCCACATATACATCGAAGGACAGTCAAATTACCGTCCCTAGAGTATTGACAAACCCCCTCTAATCATGCTATTATTAAGTATAACATAGGAGATCTAATCCAATGTCAGTTCTTTACAGTCAAGCACAAAAGAGTAAGTATAGAATAACACTGGAAGTTGATGCCCTCGATGACTTTAACCCTCATCAGATTGACTGGCGTAAAGTGTTAGATATGCAGGACAATGAGACAGTCGAAAGTGTTATCGAAGACATGAGTAATCCTGTCAGTTGGTAACAACAATCAAAGTGGAATGTGTTCGCCCAAAAGTTACACATTGTCAACCCTAATTATGGTCTTTATTATGTCAAACAGTGTCACACAGTTTGTATCAGTTAACTTCGCAGAGTTTCTTTTAGAAAATGCAAACAATGGCAATGAAATCTTAGCAGTCCTCGATGATATTGTAGAGGGTGCAGATACAGCGTTATAAATGATAAGAACTGTGAGGGGGAGTTAGTAACACTTTCCCTCGCTTTTTTTATGTCACTAAGTGTTAATCAGTGGTTTACACAGTTGTTGACACATAAGCAGTTAATATGGTATAATTGTTTATATCGTGTTATGGCAGTGTTCGGCGGTTCGTTGTTATCGGGGGCGGGTTGCGTTGCCGTTTATAAAAAACCCAAAGTCCCTAACCTACAAAGGTGACAATTCGAGATGTATATATAAAAATCGCCCAAAATTTTTTAGACCTTCTATAGGTTGATATATAAAAAAACCGCCCAAGTAAAAATTGGAGGTATAAAGTTTTGCAAGAAGAACAAACAACATATCACATTTACGCAAAGGACAAGGTATTATATTGCAATTTGCCCCAAGAGGATTTTGAAGAGAAGTGGGAACTACTACAAGTAATGGTAGGTTTGCTTAAGACCGACTATACTACCAGAGACTTGTCATATATCAAACTTGCCCCCAAGGTAGGCGTTGGAGGACCAGGCAAAGTAGTATACGAAGAACATTCTTATTGACAGATACATAGAAATACTCTATAATTGGTATGAAGGTACAAACAAATTATGTCAAAAGGATTTACTGTTAAAGCAAATGCTCCTAAGACCAAAAAAGAAGAATGGGATTACGAAGCAATCAAAGCAAGAATGAAAGGTAAGACAATAGTATTTTGTTTACCTGGTCGAGGATGTTCATATATCTTTCTAAAGAACTTTGTTCAACTGTGCTTTGATATGGTACAGAATGGAATGAGTATTCAGATATCACAGGACTACTCTTCTATGGTAAACTTTGCAAGATGTAAGTGTCTTGGAGCAAATGTATTAAGAGGACCGAATCAAATACCGTGGGATGGAAAGTTAAAGTATGATTACCAGTTATGGATTGACTCGGATATTGTCTTTGATTCACAGAAGTTCTGGCAGTTATGTGATCTTGCAGTTCCTGCTGAAGGTGATGAGAGAGAAATAACAGGTGGTTGGTATGCTACAGAGGACGGCACAACTACCTCTGTTGCTCACTGGTTAGAAGAAGATGACTTCCGTAAGAATGGTGGAGTTATGAACCATGAGACTGTGGAATCGATCAGTAAGCGTAAGAAACCTTTCACTGTAGACTACACAGGTTTTGGTTGGGTGATGATTAAGAAGGGCGTTTTTGAGACACTTGAATACCCTTGGTTCGCTCCTAAGATGCAAGTCTTTGAATCAGGTAAAGTTCAGGACATGTGTGGAGAGGACGTATCGTTCTGTTTAGATGCCAAAGAAGCAGACTATGAAATCTGGTGCGATCCTCGTATCAGGGTGGGTCACGAAAAACCTCGTATAATCTAGGGGCGTGACTCGTAAAAACATTATTCAGATTACTTAACTATGGCTAAAATGTATACAACGGGTGGAAGGGAAGAGATTCTTACCCGCCCGAAAAAAACTCGACAGGGACAAGGCAAACATACCAAATATGCCGCTTCCTCTCGTAATGGTGCTGCTAAAAGATCTAGAGGTCAAGGAAAATAAACAATGCCATCACTAATATGTAACTTACCTGCTTATGAAGTATGGGTAAGAAAGGAATACCTCCTAGATCATACTGGTGGACATGGTGAATATGTAAAGGGCGTTTGGGTATCATGTAAATCGATACCTGGACGTGCTTTTTATTTTGAGACCTATCTACCTGAATATGCTGCTGTCTATGATAAACTACCTATAAGTGCGTTTGTTTCGTCTCCTGAAGCACCTACACCCGACATGGAGTTACATAACCTCCAATTCTGGAACTGTATGGACTATGGCGTTGTATGCGTACAGAAGCAGTTTATTGGTTCTATGCATTATGAGATATATACAAGAGACTATGGAAACCAATCTGGCACATATATTTGTACATTAGATAACTATCACCAAGATGTGGATGCAATTGATTATTCTACAAGTGAAAGTCCAGGTGAACATAAGTCCCATAATCTAATTGAACTTGATAATGGTCAATTTGCACTCTATCCTAATAATAGAATGCGGATCTATGACAACAGTTTAACTCCTGAACCACCTAAAACACCTGATTTTAGGGTATCAACAGTTTACTATCAAGTTGAAAATGGTCATGATCGTGATGGATTAGGTTCAGAAGAGAATTATTTTTGGAAAACCACTAAAGAGAGGGAACACAATGACAACGAACAACCAAAAGATGCTTCGTGAAATTGCAAATGACACTATTACACCCAAAAAAAGAGACTTTAAGGTACAAAATGACCTTTATGAGAAGAAAAATGATAATGATTTCTATGAAGGACAGGATTTTGACGACGAATGCTATGGTGGGGCAGAATTATAATTAAAAATTAGTGCTAAATAACTAATATTCTTGTATTATATAAAGATAAATGCCTATAGAACGGGTTAGTCAAGGTTTTAAAGACCTTAGTATGACATTTCAGGCAAATCCCCTGAACTCTGATCTCATTGGTCTTAAAAATGAGAACGCTATTGCTCGTTCTATACGTAATATTGTGTTTACATTACCTGGAGAGAAGTTTTTTAACGAAAACTTTGGATCGCAGATCAGTGGAATACTCTTTGAGAATGTAGATAATCTTACTGCATCAATTATTGTTGATGAAATTACGAATTCTATTGAAAATTATGAACCTAGAGTGAATCTACTTAATGTAGAGGCATTTCCAAACTTTGATAATAATGCGTTTGATGTAATTATTACTTATGAAATCATAGGAGCAGACGTTCCACCGCAAGAATTACAATTCGCCTTGTTGCCGACTAGATAAAATGCCATTAGTCAACTTTTCTAATCTGGACTTTGACCAGATTAAGACAACTCTTAAGGATTACCTTAAGTCAAACTCCAATTTTACGGACTATGACTTTGAAGGATCTAACCTTTCGTCTATTATTGACGTTCTGGCATACAATACTTACATCACTTCGTACAATGCCAACATGGTTACGAACGAAGTATTCATTGATAGTGCAACTTTAAGGGAAAATGTAGTATCATTAGCAAGAAATATAGGATATGTACCTAGATCAAGGAAAGCAGCGACAGCAAATATCAATTTTTTCGTAGATTGTTCAAGTATAATACCAACTCCTGCAACTTTAACACTTAAAAAAGGACCAGTTGCGGCATCTCAAGGAACTTTTGGTAATCAATCGTTTATTTTTTCAATTTTAAGCGATATTACAGTTCCCGTCAATGATGGAATTGCATTTTTTGACGATATTCCTATTTCAGAAGGCACATTTTTAACTTCTAACTTCACTTTTAGTGCAAGAAACCCAAATCAGAAATTTAATTTACCAAATAGTGGTATTGATACTGATTTAATTGAAGTTTCTGTCAAAGGAAATCAACAATCGACCACTTCTACCAAATATACGACTCAAGATAGTCTTTTAGATGTAAAATCTAACTCAAAAGTTTATTTTTTACAGGAAATTGAAAATGAAAGGTATGAAATCTTTTTTGGAGATGGTATTTTTGGTCAAAAGTTAGAAGAAGGCAATTATATTACAGCAAATTATATTACATCCAGTGGAGATAGTGCAAATGGTGTAAATCAATTCCAATTTTCTGGTAAATTGACTTACACACGTAATTCTATTGAATATACAGTCACTTCTGGCATCTCTTTACTCACTACAAGCGTTTCTGCTCAAGGTGGAGAGGTAATTGAGACAGTAGATTCAATTAAAAAGTTTGCACCACGCATTTATGCATCTCAAAACCGTGCTTTAACTGCAAATGACTATGAAACATTAATTCCATCTAAGATTTATCCTGAAACAGAGTCAATTTCTGTTTTTGGAGGTGAAGAATTAGTTCCTCCTCAGTATGGTAAGGTCTTTATCAGTATAAAACCAAGAAATGGTGATTTTCTTCCTAATTTAATTAAAGAAAACATCAAAATGAAGTTGAAAAAGTATGCAGTTGCTGGAATTGTTCCAGAAGTGCTTGATTTGAAGTATTTGTATATTGAAGTTAACTCAAAAATCTATTATAACAGTAATTTAGCACCAAGTGCTGATTTTGTTTCTACTTTAGTACAAGAAAATACTACAAAGTACTCAGAATCAACTGAATTAAATAGATATGGAGCAAGATTCAAATATAGTAAGTTTCTTACTGTAATTGATGAAAGTTCTGAGGCAATAACCTCTAATATTACAACTGTTTTAATGAGAAGAGATTTAAGAGTCTCTTTAAACTCATTTGCAGAGTATCAAATTGGATTTGGTAATGAGTTCTATATTAAAAGCATGAATGGATATAATATTAAATCTTCTGCATTTAGAATAAGTGATATTACCGATAACGTTTATCTATCAGATATTCCAGATACAAATAGAGAAACTGGATCATTATTCCTGTTTACTGTGCCTGTAGAGAGTTCTACAAGTCCAACTATTGTACGAAGGAATATTGGTAGCATAAATTATAAAAAGGGTATTATAACAATCAATCCTATTAATATTGTAAGTGGAAAATTAAAAGATGGGCAATCAATCATTGAATTGTCTGCTTGTCCTAAATCTAATGATGTCATTGGATTACAGGATTTATATTTGCAACTAGATATTAGTAAGAGTACATTCGATACTGTTGTTGATGAAATTGCATCTGGACTTGATCCAGCAGCATCTAATTATGTTGTAACATCCAGCTACCATAACGGGAACCTAGTAAGATCATAAAATGTCAGAAAAAAGAATTCAATTTAATAACATAGTTCAAAATCAACTACCTGCATATACGCAGGGTGAATTTCCTTTAGTTTCTGAATTTTTAAAGTCTTATTATCAAGGACAGGAATACCAAGGTGGTCCTATTGATTTAATTGAAAATATTGATGATTATGTAAAAGTTGGGAACATTACCAACCTTACAGACAATGTTGGATTAAGAACTGACATTACTCTTAATGATGAAACCATTGAAGTTGATATGGTTAATTATCCCACAGGAACTGAGGGATTTCCTAAGAATTATGGATTGATTAAAATTGATGATGAGATTATAACTTATACTGGAATTACAACCACTGCATTCACTGGTTGTGTCAGAGGTTTTTGTGGAATAACGTCATATAAAGCACCAACCAAGCCAGATGTACTAGTTTTCAATTCAAGCACCTCTACGGGGCATTTAGCGGGGTCTAAGGTACAAAATTTAAGTTCCTTGTTCCTCAAGGAGTTTTTACTAAAAACCAAACATCAAATATTACCTGGTTTAGAAAATAGAAATCTACATAAAGACCTAAATCAGAATCTTTTTATAAAACAATCAAAAGACTTTTACTTAAGTAAGGGTACAGATAGATCCTTTGAGATTTTATTTAAAGCACTCTATGATGAAGACGTTAAAGTTATAAAACCTGGTGATTTTCTCTTTACACCATCAAATGCTAATTTTAAAATTACAAATGATATTGTAGTTGAACCTGTTGATGGTGATCCTACTGCTTTAGAGAACTCTACATTATTCCAGGGTAAGTATGGAGATAATATTGAAAAAGCATATGCACCAGTCGGATCAGTAGAACCAATTAGAGTTGGTGCTGGTCAAACCTTCTATAAAATTAGTTTTGACACTGGTTATGATAGAGATATTAGAGTTAAGGGTGCAATCTATGGTGATTTTGTTGTTCATGATAAAACAAAGGTTATTGGAAGTGTATCTGTAGGTGCAACAACCTTTGATGTAGATTCTACAATCGGATTCCCTAAATCAGGTGAATTAAAAGTTGTATTTACAGATGCAACTGATGGTATTGTTTCTTATACTTCTAGATCCGTTAATCAATTCTTTGGATGTAGTGGTATAACAGGAACTATTGCAGATGCTGCTAATATTGGAATTAATACCTATGCATACGGTTCTTCTAATTTAGATCCTGATGATCAGATTAGAGTTAATATAACTTCTGTTTTAAGTGAATTAAAATACTCTGGAAATACTCACAACTTCTCAGTTGATGAAACTGCAAGAATAAAAACACTTGGTGTTAGTGATAATTCATTTAAAGGTAAAAATTGGTTCTATAATATTGCCCCTACCTTTGAAATTAAGGAAATAGAACTGATTGATCCAAGTGATAGCACATATCAAGTAGTTTTCCAGAATGAACACTCCTATAAAATTGGCGATTCTATTACTTTAATAGACAATGCTGGTAATGAAAGACCATCATCTGTAATACTTAATATTGATGATTCTACAACAATTACAATAAAGGGACAAGGTGTAATTGATTTAACTTCAAAATATACTGCTAAAAGGAATATTTTAAAAGCAGTTTCTAATACCTTCCCTAGTTCTAACATATATTCTACAAATGTCCAGAACGTATACAAGTATAATGACGATTACTTAGTTGCTTCTTCATCAATACCAACATACAATTCTCAACCTCTTAATGTTTTCAATCAAAGCATTACTTTTTCAGGACTTTATAGTGGTAGCGAGTTTGAAATTGTAACAAGTGGCGATCATGGTTTTTATACAGGTGATTCTGTTTATTATTCTCCTCAAAGAGTAACTGAAGAGTTTTATGATGCTGCTAATAGATTGGCAACTAGAGAAGTTATTAAAACTTCCTTGTTTATTTCTGATCTTGGTATTATTGGCGAAAATGAGAAAGCTAAGAATGAAGGACTCTATTTTGTAAAAAGAGTAAATCAATTAAAGGTTAAACTTGCAAAAAGTAGAAATGACCTTGAAAATTCTAAGTTTATAGTTGTTGATTCTCCTTTAAATGTAACTGATAATAAATTAGAACCATATGATTTCCATGCAAAAACATTAAAATCACAAAATATCTTTAGAGAAGTTAAAACACCACAGAATGATGGTTCTATTAATAAAACTACTCCAGGATTTACTGGTGTTTTAATAAATGGAGTTGAGATTTTAAATTATAAGTCAAAAGATACTTTGCATTATGGATCACTTAATAATATAGAGGTTATTTCTGGTGGTGTTGGATATGATGTAATAAATCCACCAAACTTAGAAATTAAAGATAATGTTGGTACAGGTGCAACAGGATCTATTTCAGTTTCTGGTTCTGTTAATGAAATTAGAGTAATTGATCCTGGTTTTGATTATGTTGAAAAACCATCTGTAAGTATTAGTGGTGGTAATGGTAAAGGAGCTGTTGCTTCAGTTAGCACTAAATTAATATCACATTTAGTTTCATTTAATTCACAATCAGCAGTTTCTGTTAGTCTTGGTACAGGATATAATGTTGGATTTAGTACATATCATAAATTTAGAAATGCTGAAGCAATAACTTACAGAACAGCAGGACAAAAATCAGTTGGTGGTATTAGTACTGATACAACTTATTTTGCTTCTGTAATAAACCCAACCACAGTTAGATTACATCTATTACAAAGAGATGCAATTGCAGGTATTAATACTATTCAGTTATCATCCTTTGGTGTTGGAAATCAGAACTTTGAATGTGTTGCTAAAAAGTCTGTAGTTGAAAGTGTTAATATACTATCAAGTGGAACAGGATATTCAAATAATAAAACAACAACTGATGTTTCTGGTATTAATACAGCATCAAATAATATTCATATTGCAAATCATGGATATAATTCTGGTGAAGTTGTAGAATATTCTACAACAGGTACATTAGTAGGTGGATTATCTAATAATACTGAATATTATGTAACTAAAATTGATAGTAATAATTTTAAATTATCATCTGTAGGAACTAATGTTGGAGAAAAAGATTTCTTCTATAACACTAAACAGTATGTTGATTTAACCTCTGTTGGATTAGGAACACATAATTTTAATTATCCAGATATTTCTGTTTCTATATCAGGTAAAATAGGAATTAGTACTATTGGATTTGATGGAGATACTAATACAGTATTTGGTGCTAAAATACAACCAGTAGTTAGGGGAGATATTAAAGCAATTAATTTATCAGATAAAGGTGGAAATTATGGAAGTTCTGATATTATTAATTTTAATAGAGAACCTGATATTATTTTAAGTGCTGGTAAAAATGCACAATTAGATCCAATAGTTAATAATGGTCAAATTGTAGAGGTATTAGTTCAAAATACAGGTAGTGGTTATAATTCACCTCCTGATATTGATATTACTGGTTCTGGTGTTGGTGCAGTTCTTACACCAATTTTAGAAGATGGTAAAATTGTTTCGGTTAATGTAATTGAAGGTGGTATTGGATATATTGGAGCATCTACTAAATTAAATGTTATATTATCAGGAAGAGGATCTAAATTTAGATCTATAATTAATTCTTGGAAAATTAATTTATTTGAAAGACATTTTGACACCTTTGAAGGTGATGATGGATTTATAGCACATGAGTTTACTCCTGATATGGGATTACAGTACTCTCATTTATATGCACCTAGAAAACTTAGGGAATCTGTATTCTGTAGAGATCAAAGTGGTAGAATATTATATGGAAAACCAGATTTGCAAAAAGTTAATGGTATAGAAGTTCCATCTATAGACCACTCTCCTATAATTGGATGGGCATATGACGGAAATCCAATTTATGGACCTTTTGGTTATATTACCAAGCAAGGTGGATCAGTAGCACAATTAAAGTCTGGATATAGTTTAGAATTATTACCTAATAGACCTCCTGTTTCTGAATACCCTCTAGGATTCTTTGTAGAGGATTACAAATATACTAAAGTCAATGATGATGTAGTTCTTGATGAAAATAATGGAAGATTCTGTGTAACTCCAGAGTTTCCAGAGGGAACTTATGCTTATTTCACTACTGTAGATAATGGAGCAGCAGATTCTGCAGGTGTCTTTAACAAATATAAGAGACCAGTATTCCCATATTTAATTGGTGATGGTTATCAGTCTATTCCCAATTCATTTAACTTTGATATTAATTCAAATCAAAATTCTTATGATTTAGAAGGAACAAATTGGTCTAGAAATACACAACCATATAATTTAATTGAAACTAAGGAAGTAAGATATAAGTATGCGTATATTCCTGATGATTTATCTCAAACAATTGATGTAAAAGCAATTGCACCTGGACAAGTTGAAAAATTAGGTATTCAAACTAGTGGTGAATTATATCAGGTTGGTGATACTGTAGTATTTGATAATTTAGAATCTACTGAGAAGTATGTTAGTGGATTTGGTGCAAATGTTGTAGTATCTGATATTTTAGGAAAACAAGTTACTCAAGTTAGTGGTGGTGTAAGTGCAATAAGTGGTGTTGAAATATATCCTGCAGAAAATAATATTAAAGGTAATTGGGATATTATATCTGATGGTCCTCATAATTTTAATAATAGAGATTTAATTGTTATTTCAGGTTTATCAACAACATCATCACAATTAGAAGGTTCATACAACGCTGGTATTGGAACAGATAGTTTTGCGTTGGCTGGTATTGGAACTACCACTCTTGCTGTACGAAATACTGCTACAACTGGTTTAGTTACTTTCTTTAATATCTCAGGAGATTTAAATCAGATTAAATCAAATGATATTCTTGGTGTAGGTACAGAAAGAATTAAAGTATTAAACGTAGAACCTGGATTTGGTAGAATCAGAGCTTTAAGAAATGTAGATGGTACTGTAGGCACATTACATACTGTTACTTCTATTGTTTCTAAAGTTCCCCGTGTTTTAACAATTGATGCAGGTATAAAAACCACATTTAATGCTAAGAGAAATAAAGAAATATATTTTAATCCAATAGAAACTGTTGCTCAAGGAGTTGGTATCGGAAGCACACTTTTCGTTACTAAACCTGGTATTGGAGTAACTAGTTTCTTTATACCAACTAAATCTATTTTCTTAAAAAATCATGGATTAGAAACTGGAGATGAATTAACATATTCTAATAATGGAGGAACAGCATTAAAATATGACACTGGTTCTACCACTTTTGATTTAGTTAATAATCAAACAGTATTTGCAGCAAAAATAACAAATGATTTAATTGGAATTGGAACTGTTCGTGTTGGATTGGGTAGTACAGGTACATTTGTTGGAATGGAAACGACTGCTAGTACTGTAGCATTTGCTGGAATAGGAACAGGTGTATATCACAGTTTTAAAACTAATTACAAACCAATAACAGGAACTATTACTAGAAATCAAATAACAGTTTCTACTGGAAGTTCTCATGGATTGATAACAAATGATTTTGTAGATATTGGTGTAAATCCATCAGTAGGATCTACATTTACTGTTGCATATAATGATTATAATAGACGACTTGTAATTAATTCAGTAGATGTTTTAGCTGCTAATATTAATGTTACAGATAATTCAATTAAAATAGAAAATCATGGATATTCTACAGGACAAAAAGTAATTTGTACTGCAAGTACACCACCATTAGGAATTACTAATAACGGTATCTATTATGTTGTTGTATTAGATTTAGATAATGTTAAATTATCTAATAGTCATTATGATTCTACATTATTAAAACCTGTAATTGTAGATATTCAAAATCAATCTAATTTAACAATTAATCCAATTAATCCTGCAGTAGATGTATATAAAGATTCTTTGGTTGAGTTTGATCTTAGTGATAGTACATTAGGATATGTTAATCAAGGAACATCTTATCCTGCATTTGAATTTAATTTCTATAAAGATCAAAACTTTACTCAATTATTTGATAAAACTGTAAGTAGTAAGGTTTTTGAAGTTAATCAGACTGGTGTTATTGGTGTTTCTGCTGATGCTAAAGTTACCCTAAGAGTTAATGATACAATACCTAGTATTCTATACTATAGACTTGATCCTATTTTTGAGACAGATTTGCCTATTGCAAAAGAACAAACAATAGTTGATTTTGAAAATATTGGTAGTAATGAAGTTCAAGTTAAAGGAAGTTTATATAATGGAAAACAGCAAATAGTTGTTGGAGTTGGTTCAACAAGTACATTTACATATACCGTTGCAAAATTCCCAGAAAGAGTATCATATTCATCAGCAAGTTCTGTTTTAAAATATACAACAAGTTCAAAGAGTGCTTATGGTTCTATTGAAAAGTTTGAAGTAAAAGATGGTGGAAGAAACTACTTTACTTTACCAGGTATTTCTACAATTACTACCAGTCTTGGTAGAAATGCTATTGTCAGTGTTGCTAGTACTAGTATAGGTGTAATTAAAAAGACAAAGATACAAAATATTGGATTTAACTTCCCATCGGATCCTACATTAAGACCAAGTGTTGGATTACCTCAAATTATAGATATGAAATCTTTGGCATCCTTAAAATCAGTAGGGATTGCTTCTGTTGGAAAAGGATATGCTACAGCACCAAAACTTTTAGTTTTTGATGGAGAAACTGGAGTACAAGTTAAAGATGTTGATTTAAAGTATACTCTTGGCGAATCACAAGTTAAGATACTAAAAAATACAAAAGGAATTAGTAAAGTAACACCAAGTATTATTCCTGTAGAAAACTCAAATGGAGTTGGTATTAGTACAGTAGGATTTAATACCGTCACAAAGGATGTTACATTAACACTATCAGTTGGATTTAGTACTGCTAATTCATTCCCATTTACAATCGGGGATAAAATATTAATTGAAAATATAAGTGTTGGTGTTGGAACAACTGCAAGAGGATATAATTCTGCTGAGTATGGATATAAATTATTTACTGTTAATGGTTTAGATCCTAATTTAGGTGGTATTGGAACCGTTGGTTATAGTATTGCAGATGATTTAATTGGAGCAGAATATCCTGGTTCGTTTAGTCCTAATAATTCTGCTGCTGCTAGAATAATCCCTGAAAAGTATTTCCCTGCATTCAGTGTTGAATTAACTAATAATAATTTCTTTATTGGAGAAACTGTAAAATCTGGGTTAGCAGAAGGATTAGTTGAAACTTGGGATCGTAATAATGAAGTATTAGTTATATCATCAAAGGATGTATTTAAAGTAGATGATGTTATTGAAGGTCAATCCTCATTAACTAAAGGTGTTGCAACCAAGGTTTCTGAATATGATGCAACTCTTAAAACAGGTCCATTCTCTAAAGTAGAAAATGGATGGGAAACTGAGTCTGGATTCTTTAATGAAAATCAACAGAGAGTTCAAGATAATGATTACTATCAAAATTTCTCATATTCATTGAAATCAAAAGTTTCATATGATAATTGGAATGATGTAGTAAGTAGTTTAAATCATACTTTAGGATATAAGAAGTTCTCTGATTATCAATTAGAGTCAAGTATGGGTAATTCTATGGTTGTTGGAATAACAACTGATGTTACTTATACTGATGTTGTAAATGATATAGTTGGTGAAGTAGATTTAAATTGTGTAACTGATTTTGATTTAGTTAAAGAAAACTCCTTAACTATCCCTTCAGGTACTCTATCTGATGAGATTATATTTTCTAGTAGAATATTAACTGATTACGAAGAGTCATTTGGAAATAGAGTCCTCTCTATAGATGATATGAGTGGATCATTTAATAGTAATCCTAGATCAACTCCATTCTCTGTAGTAGAAAGATTTAATTTATCAGAGCACAGAGCACAAAAATATATTACTTATGTTAAGGATAAGAGATTCTATTCTGAAAGACAATTAATGATTGTTGATTTAATACATGATGGTTCTTTTGGATATATTCAACAATATGGAAGAATAGAAAGTGTTTATGATATGGGTTCATTTGATTTCTCTATATTGGGTTCTGAGGGACAATTATTATTCTATCCAAATAAATCAAAAGTAAATGATTATGATATTGTAGCATTATCATATAATCTTGATGATAATATTTTAGGTGTTGGAACAACATCAATAGGAACCACTTTAATTGATTCTCATAGTGTAAGTGTTCCTAAAGCAAGTGCATCTACTACAATTGTTTCTATAGCAAATACATATCAATCTGCGAAAATTATTTTAGAAGTAACGGCAGATAGTGAAAATGTTGCAAATTATGATGAGTTTGAGTTTGAAGAACTCAACATGGTTCATGATGGTACTAATGTTGAACTTCTTGATTATGCTGAGATGACCACTACATTGAATAATGCAAATGTTGCTGGTTTTGGAACTTACTCTGCTGCTATCAATGGATCTAAAGTTGAAATAGACTTCCACCCTAATACTGGAATTGGAACCACTGCGGTTGTAAACGCTCTTGTGATTGCCAATTCTAATCAGTCTACTACATCACAATCATCTATTGATTTAAAACATGCAAGATTAGAAAGTAGATCTACTAATATTGCTGCTTCTGGTTCTCCGACTGCTCATGTTGTTGGTTCCTATCCAGATGCTTATGATGCTGCATACTTTACTTTACAAGTATCGGATACAACTAATAGTGAATATGGAATAGCAGAATTAGTAGTTATAGATGATTATGATGAACTTGATGGAACTGGAGAAACATTCACAACTAATGAATATGCTGTAGTTACTTCTACAGGTGGATTAAGTATAACTGGTCTTGGAACATTCCATACAGGAATCTCTACAGATAATGGTGTTAATAGTGGTGGTGCTGTGGGAATGGCAGCAACAACTCAGTTAATCTTTACACCATTACCTAATGTTGCTACTAACGTAAAGGTATTCATGAATGCCTTAAGACATCAAGATGATGCTAAAGATTCAATTGAGTTTAACAATTCATCTATACAAGTAGCTTTCTCTGGATATACAGGAACAGATAGAGATATTAAGAGATCATTCAATCTAACTCATCAACAAAGTCCTATTTTTGAAAAGAGTTTTGATGGATCAAGTGTTGGTATTGTAAGTGTTGCTTCTAATACTATTGAATTACCAAACCACTTCTTTGTTAGTGGAGAAAAGATTAAGTATGTTCATGCTGGAGCAGGAACTACTCAAGCAGTATCTATAGCATCTACAGATGGATTTGTTGGTGTTGGTACAACTAACAAATTACCTTCTGATTTGTTTGTTATTAAAATTGATGATAACAAAATTAAGATAGCAGATACAGCACAAAAGGCATTACTATCAGTTCCAGAAAGTGTTGATTTAACTAGTGTTGGTATTGGAACATCTCATAGATTTGTTTCAACTAATGCAAATGCAAAGGCTCTTCTTTGCTTAGATAATATTATTCAATCACCTGTTGTTGCAACTGCGATAACATCAAGTCTTTCTGATCAAGTATTTACTACTGATGATTTAATAAACCTTACAGGAATTACATCATTCTTTGGTGGTGATTTAATAAGGGTTGGTAGTGAAATAATGAAGATTGAAGGTATTGGTATTGGAGACACCAATCGTATAAGAGTTCGTAGAGAATGGTTAGGAACATCTTTAGCAGGACATTCTACATCTTCTTTAGTTACTAAGGTTAATGGTAATTATAATATTGTTGAGAATGTTTTGAACTTTGTCGAAGCACCTTTTGGAAATCTTCCTCTAAGCACTTCAACTAATCCACCAGATAGTAGAGATTGGACTGGAATTTCAACAAGTTCTAGTTTCCAAGGAAGATCATTTATGCGTTCTGGTATTCAGAATACTTCTAACGATACTTACTACAAAAATTATATCTTCGATGATATCTCTGAACAATTTAACGGAATTAAAGATGACTTTATTCTAAAAACTGGAGGTGCAAATGTTACTGGTATAGAAGATGAAAATGCAGTTGTTTTAGTTAATGATGTATTCCAAAGTCCAAATCTTAATTATTCATTAGGTCAAGCATCTGGAATAACAACAATTACATTTACAGGAACAGCATCTTCTACAACTGATGCTAATGTATCAACTCTTCCTATGGGTGGTGTTATTCTTTCTGTAGGATCCACAGAAGGTACAGGATATCAACCATTAGTCGCTGCTGGTGGAACTGCAGTTGTATCTGCTGGAGGAACTATTAGTTCTGTCAGTATCGGAAACAGTGGTTCTGGATATCGTTCAGGTGTTCAAACTGTTAATGTATCTGTTCAGGAAGAGAACGTTGTTGACACTACAATAACAAAAATAGGAACAGCATCAATTTCTGATGGACATATAACTGGTATTGCTGTTACTAACTGGACATCTTTCTACAAACCAAGAGATATTCAGAATGTAACTTATAACAATACAACAGGTATAACAACAATTACAACTGCTACACCTCATGGTTTAGCAACAGGTGATGATATCAATATCTCAGGTATTGCATTTACTTGTACTTATTCAAGTGCAGATGAAAGAGATATACAGACATTAACTTATAATAATGTTAATGGAACAATGACAGTTACCACTGCAACTCCACACGGGTTGTCGGTAGGTAAGGATGTAATCCTAACTGGAATTGCAATGACATGTGGTTTAGATGCAGGTATCGGAACTCATTACTATCCTAGAAATAGAGATCGGGTTTATGATACTGCTATTCCTATCACAGAAACTACAGCAACTACAATTAGTGTTAATGTAACTGCTGCTAAGGGATTGGATCAATATACACATCAATTCGTAAGTGCATCTACAAATGCAGTTATTACTGGTGGTAATTATGGTCATGCGTTTGTAGGGGCAAACCCAAGTGCAGTTAGTGTGACTGGATGGACAACATCGTTTACTCCAACTGGTTCAGTATATAATCCAACAACAGGTGATTTAGAACTCACTATTGATAATCATGGATTAAGTAATTCTAACACTATTAGTGTTTCTGAAGGTGGACTTACATTTACTTGTGATATGGATGCTCATAGCACTTATCACCCATATCCTCGTAGCACCGATCCTATTGCAGGTATCGCTACTGCTGTTAATGTAATTAATGCTAACACTATTACAATTAATGTTGGTACTTCACCATTAGTTAACTTTAATGTTAGTGCTGCTTCTTATAATGCAAGCACAGGTAAGTTAGACCTTACGATTGGATCTCATAGTCTAGCAACAGGAACTAGTATCAAACTTGCAAAAGAATCATTAGTATTTAAGTGCTCAAAAGACAATTATGCAAGTGAGCATAAGTATCCAAGATCAGGTGATCCTTCATATAATGGAGTAAAAGTTATTGGTGTTAATAGTCCAACTAAGTTTGATGTAAATGTTGGTGTATCGACTGTACCTACATTCTACAAGTCTGGTGGTAAAGTTCAGGGAGTTATTATAGCACCTAGAGCAAAAAATAATTCTCCTAGCGGAACAGATGTTGCTGCTAATGGAACTACTGTATTGAATATTATTGACAATAGTACATTTACTATTAATAGTGGAGTCTCTACTACACCACACTTCTATGCAAGGGGTGGAACAGTAGAAAAACCATTAGATGTAATAATTGACGATCCACTTTCTTATACAAATATACCTTTAGTTTATAGTTCTGATTCTGTCAGTGGATTTGGATCTGATGCAACAGTTGATATTGTTGTTGGTCAAGGTGCAAGTGTAACAGACTTTAGTATTCAGAATACTGGATATGGATATGGAGTTGGTGAAATATTAACCGTTGAGGTTGGTGGAGCAACTGGAATACCTACAACAGGTACTTATAGAGAGTTCCAGTTAACAATAGATGATATCTTTAGTGATGAATTTAATGCTTGGTCTGTAGGTATATTGGAAGCATTAGATAGTCCACAAGAACTATTTGATGGAGAAACAGTTGGATTCCAATTAAAGAGATCATCTGAGATTATTTCTATTAGATCTGCTGCAGGATCTAAAATAAACGTAGAAGATGTTATTCTCATATTCTTAAATGATATCCTTCAGATTCCTGGTAAGGCATATACATTTGCAGGTGGTAGTATTATAACATTTACAGAAGCACCTAAGAGTGGTGATACATGTAAGATTATATTCTATAAGGGTAGTGGTGCAGTTGATGTTAAGTCAAGAAGTATTATAGAAACTGTGAAGAAAGGTGATGATTTAACTATTGATTATGATCCATCAATTGGTCAAAAACCATATCAACAGGAAGATGAAAGATCTGTTCTCAGAGTTGATTCTACTGATATTGTTACCACTAATCCATACTTTGGTCCTGGTAATACTTCAGATGTAACATTAATGAGACCTGTTACATGGTGTAGACAAACTGAAGATAAAATTATTAATGATGTTGGAATTGGTAAGGACAGGGAATTATATGAACCAAATATTAACCCTGTTGCATATATTACAAAATCTGTTGGTGTAGGATCGACTGCGATTTATGTTGATAGTGTTAGACCATTCTTTGATCCTAGAAATGAAAATGCTAATGCAACCATACGTGCAACTGTTCAAGATAGCATAACTATAATTGATCAAAATAGTAAAGTAGGATCTATACTTTCTGCATCCATTACTGGTGGATCTGTTGATAGTATTGCAATTTCTAATGGTGGTAGTGGTTATGTAACTACACCGTCAGTTTCTATTCAAACTCCTGTTGGACTAGGTTCTACTGCTATTGCTACTGCTTCTATAACTGCTGGTGTAGTTACTAGTGTAACGGTTTCTTCAGGTGGAACAGGATATGCTTCTGCACCACAAGTATTAATTGATCCACCAACACTTATATCTGAAGTTAATGCTGTTAATTCTTACGTTGGTGATTCTGGAATCATAGTTGGATTTGGAACTACTACTATTAGTTCTAACCCTCACTTTATGTTTGATTTATTTGTTCCATTAGATTCTTATGTAAGAGACAGTGATTTAGTTGGATCTGCTGTTACTGTAAGTGGATTAAATACAAATGATATCTTTATAGTAAGTGATTCTAACGTCGGTCTTGCTCAAACATCTATAACTTCTTTAGATAGTGCAGCATCTGTTGTTGGAGTCGGAAAATCTTATGTTGATAATGTGTATGAAGTTACTACTGCACAAACAGTCTATATAAATGTAACTGGTGTTGGATTTACCCACGTAAGAAGAATATTTACCAGAGTTTCTGATCAAATGTCCGATTTCCCTTGGGGTGTTGGGATAGTTTCATCAATCAACAATGGTGATTATAGTTGGGGTAAAATATCCATCAGTGGAAGAAGTGCTACAAATTCATATGCAGCGTATACGCTTAATGGAATTAGTGGTATTTCTACTTCCACTAGGGTTCAAAGAACCTTCTCTTTGAAGTCTAAAAATTATAGTTCTTAATTAGTAATAAATAAATAAAAAGTTCCAAAAATGGCTGCAATCATAACTGATAAGATTAGAATATTAAATGCTAAGAATTTTATTGCTGGCGTAAGTTCTGCTACCAATGCTTATTATTCTTTCATAGGATTACCTAATCCGACATCACAACAAGCTGATTGGGATACGGCTCCACCATCCCCCAAAGATAGTTTTGATCAGGAGAATGATTATTGGGATACTATGATTGCATTGAAGAAAATTACTTCTTCTGATGTTAGACAGGTTGTAGAAAAAAGAGCGTGGACATCTGGAACAACATATGATATGTATCGTGGAGATTATACAAGATCAAATACTGCTAATGTCTCAGGAGCTACTAATCTATATTCAGCATCTTATTATATTTTAAACTCAGACTTTAGAGTTTATGAGTGTTTGCAAAATGGAACTGATCCAGAGAATCCTAATGGTAGACCATCTTTAGATGAACCAACATTTACTGATTTGGAACCAAAGGCAGCAGGAAGTAGTGGTGATGGATATGTTTGGAAATATCTTTATACGATTAAACCAAGTGATATTATAAAGTTTGAATCAACGGATTTTATTCCAGTACCTACAGATTGGGATACTGGTTCAGATAATGCAGCAGTAAGAGATAATGCAGTAGATGGTTCTATTAAAATAGTTACTGTTACTAACCGTGGTGTTGGTTTAGGAACTGCTGGTGCAGTATATACTAGGGTTCCAATCAAAGGAGATGGGTCTGGTGGTGAGTGTACTATAGTAATGTCAAATGACCAAACGGTTGATTCTATTACAGTTTCTAGTCAAGGATCTGGATATACTTTTGGAAATATTGATTTAACTGCTGGAGGAGTTCCCACTGGTACTACTGTACCAACTTTTGATGTTATTGTTTCTCCCCAAGGAGGTCATGGTTCTGACATATATCAAGAACTAGGTGCATTTAACGTATTACTTTATTCTAGAATTGAAAATGATAACGAAAACCCTGATTTCATAACAGGTAATCAAATTGCAAGAATTGGTGTTGTTGAAAATCCTCAACAATTTGCATCTAACACATTATTATCTTCCGACAAGGTTAGTGCAGTTTATGCATTAAAATTAACTGGAATTGGTTATAGTTCTGCTAATTTCGATCCTGATTCCCTTTTCAAACAGACTGTATCAACAGGTACTACTGCTATTGGTAAAGTTGTTAATTACGATCAAACCACTGGGGTTTTGAAGTATTGGCAAGACAGAACTATGGCAGGATTTAACACTGTCGGTACTGCTCAAACCAATCCCCCTTATGGATATAATTTAACTCAATTTACTAGCACTCCATCTGGAACTGGTACTTTGACAATTGTTCCATCTACAGGGTCTAATTTGGCAATAGATACGTCCTTCACAGGTGTATCAACCGTAATAAATAGTAAGACGTATTACCTTGGTCAATCATTTAATAATGGTCTTGCAAACCCAGAGTCTAAAAAGTATTCTGGAAATATCATTTATATTGATAATAGACCATCCATTACAAGGTCATTAAACCAAAAAGAAGATATCAAAGTTATCTTGCAGTTCTAAGAAATCATGCCACAACAAACGAATCTAAATGTCTCGCCATATTTTGACGACTATTCCGATGATAGTGGATATCATAAGGTGCTGTTTAAGCCTGGATTCCCTGTTCAGGCAAGAGAACTTAATAATCTTCAGTCGATATTACAGAATCAAGTAGAGAAGTTTGGTCAACATTTTTTTAAAGAAGGTGCTAAGGTAATTCCAGGTAATACTTCATATAATAGAGAATATCATTGTATACAGTTAAATAATAATTTTCAAGGAGTTCCTGTATCTGCTTATGTTGATCAGTTAGTTGGAGCACAAATTGTAGGGCAAACATCTGGAGTAACTGCAGTTGTTGATAGAGTATTATTACCAGAAGATTCTGAAAGAAATAATTTAACACTTTACGTTGCATATATTGGATCAAGTACTGCTAATAATCAAACACTAACCTTTTCTAATGGAGAAGATTTGACATCTACAACAACAATCAATTCTGGATTGTTGGGAAATAGTACAATTGCTGCAGGAAGTCCTTTTGCTACAACTTTAGAAAATGATGCATCTGCGATTGGGTCATGCTTCAATATTCAAGAAGGTGTTTATTTTATAAGAGGACAATTTGTAAAGGTAAGTACCGAAACATTAATATTAGATCAGTATAGCAATACATCCAATTATAGAGTTGGATTAGCAGTTAATGAGGAAATTATTAACTCTGATATGGATGAAACCCTGACAGATAATTCTCAGGGATATAATAATTTTTCTGCACCAGGTTCTGATAGATTTAAAATCACTTTATCTTTATTTAAAAAACCTTTAGATGATTTAGATGATAATTCGTTTGTAGAGGAAGGAGAAGTTGTAGAAGGTGTATTAAAAACAAAAGTAAGAACTAGTGCATATCAAGGATTATCAGATGAACTTGCTCGTAGAACATATGATGAATCAGGAGATTACTATGTAAAACCTTTTGATTTAACTATTAGAAATTCTTTGAATGATAATATTGGGAATAGGGGTATATTTAATGCAGGACAGTTTACTTATAGTGGAACTGTACCATCTGAAGACTTAAGTGTATATAAAGTTTCTCCAGGTAAAGCATATGTCCGTGGTTATGAAATTGAAACCACAACTCCTATATTTTTAGACTGTCCAAAACCAAGAACAGTTCAGACTATTGAAAATCAAGGTCTTCAATACAATACTGGTTCTACTTTAAAGTTGAATAGGACATATGGATCACCTACTATTGGTATAGGCAATACTTATACAGTAAGTTTAAGAAACCAAAGAGGTGGAGTAGATCAAACAACTGTTCCTGGTACTGAGATTGGATTAGCAAGAGTTTATGATTATAGATTGGAAACTGGTTCATATAATTCAATTTCTAATTTAAATCAATGGGGAATATCTTTATATGATATTAGAACGGTTACTCAGATAACAGTAAACCAACCAATTGTTAGTTTACCTACTCCAACTTTTATTAAAGGTGCTAACAGTGGTGCTACTGCTTTCCTTAAAGATGCAGTTACTAATAGTGCTGCTTTAAATGTATATGAAACAGAAGGTAACTTCATTGAGAATGAATCTTTAATATTCAATGGTATTGATGATGGAAGAGTTGCTACTGCAATAACTGCCTATTCCATTTCAGATGTTAAGTCTATATTTGCAACAAATGACGGTACTGTAGGAACAGCAAAAACTTTTAATGCTGACGTAATTCAATCAGTTGCATCTCAAATTGGTATTGCTACCATAAGTGGTTCTTCAGGTGGTATAAGCACTGTTAAGAGTTCTAATGAGAGATTTCCTGGTAATCTTGTAAAAGTAGATAATTTAGTTAAATTTAGTAATATCAATCAATCAACTGATCCTACTTTTGCTAGGGTTACTGCTGTCGGAACTGGTACTATTGAAATAACCAATGTTGCTGATGTTGATGGAATAGTAAACGGTAATCTACCAACAGCAACACTAGAAGTTACTGATTTCCAAATTGTAACTACTGAATTAGAATCATCTTCGGATAATACTCTCTTTACTCAATTACCTAAAATTAATATTTCTGATGTTGATTTAACAAATGCATCATTAACTGTAAGAAAACCTTATACAGTTAATATTGTCAGCAATCAGTTAAGTGCATCTGTTTCTGCTGGTTCTAGTGAATTTTTCTTACCATTTGATGATGAAAGATATTCTTTAGTTAGATCTGATGGTAGCACTGAGCAATTAACAGCAGACAAGTTAGATATTAGTACAAATGCTAAGGATCTACAGATTTACAATTTAGGTGCTAACGATACAGGTGCTCAATTAGTCACAACTGTAACTAAATTAAATCCTAAAGCAAAGAAGAAAATTAAGAATAGAGTTAATAGTATTATCATAGATAAGTCTAAAAATTCTGCATCTGGTATAGGATCTACAACTCTTAATGATGGATTAACATATGGAAGTTATCCTTATGGAACAAGAGTACAAGATGAACTTTTATCATTAAACTCACCTGATGTTATAAAGATTCATGGAATCTATGAATCTGCAAATACTGGTAATGCATCAGCTCCTAAGATGGTTCTCTCTGATATTAGCAGTGCATCAACAACATCCGAAGAGATGGTAGTTGGTGAGAATATCATAGGACAAAACAGTGGGGCAGTAGCAATTTATGCGGAAAGAGTTACTGACTCTCAAGTAACCTTTATCTATGAAAATGATTTAACATTTAACGAAGGAGAAACAGTTATATTCCAAGAATCCAATATTCAGGGAACTGTTACTACTCTATCTTCAGAAAGTTTTGAGATTGGTTTTAATTATACATTTAAAACTGGTCAAGAAAAAACCATTTATGACTATGGTACAATTTCTAGAAAACCTGATGTGGATTCTCCAAATAAGAAAATAAAGGTATATTTTGAAAATGGATATTATGACACAACAGATGATGGTGACATTACTACAGTCAATTCATACGATACCTTTAATTATGCAACTGAGATTCAAAATATTAATGGTATTTCTAATGCAGACATATTAGATATTCGACCAAGAGTATCTGACTATACAACTACAGAAGGTTCAAGATCTCCTCTTGAGTTTTTAGGAAGATCTTTCAATGCTTCTGGTCAGACTGCAACTAATATTTTAGCATCAGATGAAAATATTATTACAACATTTTCAAATTATCTTGGAAGAATTGATAGAATCTTCTTAGATAAAGCAGGTAAGTTCCAAGTTAAGTATGGTACACCTGCAGAAAACCCAGAGTCTCCAGTAAATGTTGACAATTCTATTGAGATTGCAACAGTAACTTTACCTCCATATCTCTATAGTCCTGAAGATGCAGAAATGCGTTTCCATGAGTATAAGAGATTTAAGATGGTTGACATCAAGAATCTTGAAAGTAGAATTAAAAACTTAGAATATTATACTGCTTTAACTTTATTAGAAACTAATACATCCAATATGTTTGTTTCTGATACTGATGGATTGAATAGATTTAAGTCTGGTTTCTTTGTAGATAATTTTACTGACTTTAGAAAACAGGAAGATGAGCAAGAAATAAAAAATAGTATTGATAGAAGTAATAAAGAGTTAAGACCAAAACATTACACAGATTCAGTGGATCTGATATTTGGTCCAGTAACAGATATTAGTCCTGATACTGACTTTGCATTCTCTGCTGTTGAAGGTATAAATGTAAGAAAACAGAATGATATTATAACCTTAGATTATGCTGATGTAGAATATGTAAAACAGTCATTTGCAACTAGATCTGAAAGTGTAACTCCATTTATTGTTCCATTCTGGCAAGGAACTATAGAATTAACTCCATCAACCGATACTTGGATTGATACTGTTAGATTAGAGTCTAAGGTTGTTGGTGAAACAGGAAACTGGGCAGAGACAATGGCAAGAGCGTCCAGAGAGTTTGGAGTTGATCCTCAAACAGGATTTGCACCTACAATTTGGGGTTCTTGGCAAACTAACTGGTTAGGTAGACAGGTAACTGGAACTAATACACGTACAAGCGTAAGTGCTGATACTGGTTGGTCAACACAAGGTTGGAGAGGAAGACAACTTATCCAAACTAGAAGAACAACTACTTCTCAAACTACTACTAGAACAACTGCAGATATTGGTGATCAAACAAGAAGAGGAACAAGAACATTAGTTGTTCCTGATTTCTTCACAGAATCTCAAGGTGATCGTGTAGTTAATAGAGACATTATTCCATTCATGAGATCTAGGAATATTGCTTTCAATTCTAAGAGGTTTAAACCATTAACCGAATTATTCGCATTCTTTGATGGAGAAGATGTTACTAGGTATTGTGTACCTAAATTAGTAGAAATTAATATGGTTTCTGGAACTTTCCAAGTTGGAGAAACTGTTACTGGTGGTACAATATCAAATGGTCTTGGTGGTAATAACTTTGCAAACTTCCAACCAGGCATAACATTTAGAGTTGCTCAAGCAAATCATAAAGAAGGTCAATATAATGCACCTTCAACCACATATACTCAGAGTCCATATAGTTCTCAAATTATTCCATCTTCATATTCTTCTACATCTGTTTTATTGAATGTAGATACTTATTCTCTTGCAAATGAAGCAAGAGGTGATTATTTCGGTTGGATAGAAACTGGAATGACACTTAAAGGATCTACAAGTGGTGCAGAAGCAACAATTACTAATTTAAGATTAGTTGCTGATATAGGTGCTTTCTGTGGAGGAAGTTTCTTTATTCCAAATCCAAATGGAACTAATTTCCCAAGATTTGAAACAGGATCTAAGTTATTCAAACTATCAGGTGATAAGGATAATGGAGATGCTCCAGAAACATCAGGAGAAGAGAAGTATGCTTCTACAGGAACTTTAAATACGGTTCAGGAAGAAGTTATTTCTGTAAGAAATGGTAGAATAGAAGAGCAACAACAAACTCAAAGTAATAGAGTAACTAGAAATAGTCAAACTGAAGTTGTTTCTAGTCAGGTTACTGGTAGTCGTACACAAGAACGTACAATTGCATGGAGAGATCCTCTTGCACAATCATTCTTAGTTGAAGATGAAACAGGTGTGTTTATCACTAAATGTGATGTATTCTTTAGAACTAAGGATGTAATGGATATTCCTGTTACTGTTCAGATAAGAACAATGCAAGGAGGATTACCATCTCAGAATATTTTACCATTCTCTGAAGTTGTTTTAAGTCCTAGTGAAGTTAATACCTCTGGAGATGGATCAGTTGCAACTACAATAGAGTTTAAAGCACCTGTATACTGCGAAGCAGGAACCGAGTATGCAATCGCTATGCTCTCTAATTCGACGCAATACAGCGTGTATATCTGTAGAACAGGTGAAGTTGATCTAATTACTCAAACTGCAGTATCTCAACAACCATATTTGGGTTCTATGTTCAAATCACAGAACGCATCTACATGGGAACCAAGTCAGTGGGAAGATCTTAAGTTTACTCTTTACAGAGCAGACTTTATTGAAAATGGATCAGTACAATTATATAATCCACAATTAACCGAAGGTAATGGTCAAGTTCCTATTTTATTACCTAACTCATTGAGTGTTAAATCAAAAGAAGTTAGAGTTGGATTAGGAACCACAGTATTTGATGCTGGTCTAAAGGTTGGAAATACTATCAACCAAATGGGAACACAAGCTTCTGGTACTTTGGTTGGTACTGCAGGAACTGCTGCTGGATCTAATTTAACTATTACTAATGCAGGTATTGGTTATACACCAGCTAGTGGCCAAACAACTTATGCTGGAGTTAATTTAGTATCATTAACAGGTAAGGGTAGAGGAGCAACTGCATCTATTACTATTAACGGTGGATCAATAGTTGCTTCTGGAGCAACCATTACTAATGGTGGTTCTGGATATCAAATTGGTGATGTTCTTGGAATATCAACTCTTGGATCAATATCTATCGGTAGGGATGCAAGATTGACAATTGCATCTATAGGAGCAACATCAGAACTAATCATCAATGAAGTTCAAGGAAACTTTGTTGTTGGGTCTGCTAATACAGTAACGTATGTTAACAGTGCTGGAATAACATCTGTAATGAACTTGTCATATGGTGGAGATGTACAGGTTTCTTCTATTAATGTTGATACTGATGGGTTACATGTTAAGGTAAATCATAAGAATCATGGAATGTATTTCAGTGATAACCAAGTTGCAATTTCTGGTGTAGAATCTGATATCAAACCAACCAAATTAAATGTTGCTTATGGTATAGATGCTACAGGTGCAATTTCAGTTGATAATGCACAAGAGTTCTCAACATTCGAGAATGTAGGTGTAGGAACAACTAATACTGGATTTGTAAGAATTGAAGATGAGATTATTGAGTATAGCACAGTCACAGGAAATCTAATTGGTGGAAATATTGTTAGAGATAACAAGACTGCAAAGTCATACCCTGTTGGAACACCAGTTTATAAGTATGAGTTAACAGGAGTCAACTTAAAGAGAATAAACAAAACTCATAATTTGGCAAATGTGACAAATAGTGATCCAATTACTTTTGATTCTTATAATATTAAATTGGATATGTCTGAGAAATTTAATGATAGTAATGATGATAGAAGTAATGATGTTGGATTCCCACAACTATTCATCGGACAGACTAAATCTACTGGTGGATATAATATAAGGGCATCACAAAACATGCCATTTGAAATTATAACTCCTGCGGTTCATAACATGACAGTTAGTGGAACTTCATTAACTGCTGAAGTTAGAACTACAACAAGTAAGAGTTTGAGTGGTAATGAAATCCCATATATTGACGCAGGATTTGAAAGCGTTACTTTGAATGAACCAAATTACTTACAATCACCTAGACTTATTGCTTCTAAGGTTAATGAAATTGCAAAATTAAATAACATTCCTGGTAATAAGTCAATGAATATGAGTTTGACTTTTGGCACAACTGACAGTCGTATCAGTCCAGTAATTGATGGACAAAGAACAAATGCTATATTAACTTCAAATAGAGTTAATAGTGTAGTTTCAGATTATAAGACTGATTCTAAAGTTAAGAGTTTCAGTGATGATCCTACAGCATGTCAGTACATTTCCAAAGAAATTGATTTGGAAAACTCTGCTACTTCGATTAAAATTATCGTTGATGGTCACATAAATGTTGATTCTGAAATCAGAGCATTTTACTCTATTAGTGATTCTAATGAGTTTGATCCAATATTCACTCCTTTCCCTGGATATAAAAATCTAAACAGTAGAGGAGAAGTGATTGCTACCAAGAATAATGATGGTTTATCTGATGTTCTTGTAAGTAAAACTAATAGTATGGGATATGATGCTGGTTCATCAGATTATCGAGAGTATGTATTTACTGCAGATGAGTTACCCTCATTTAAGTCCTATAGGATTAAAATCATATTGACATCAACTAACCAATGTCATGTTCCTAAGATAAAGGATTTAAGAGTTCTTGCACTTGCTTAAAATGAAACTTGATAAGGTAAAAAACCGTGGTGATTTGGCCAGAGATCCTAGAACAGGATCTATAGTTAATGTAAACAGTTTAGATTATGAAAAATATGTGCAAGGTCGTAAGGTAAAAAAAGTAAAAAACGAAAGTCTTGATACTATGAAAAATGATCTTGATAATTTAAAAAGTGAAATGAACGAAATTAAATCACTACTTAAGGAATTAGTCAATGGCAACTAAGAAAATTACATTTGACCCTAGTGCTGGTGTTCCCGTAGCATCTAACTTAACCATATATGGTGGTTCTAATTTTAATACTACATTTACAGTTGTAGATGTGGGTAATGCTGCATATGGATTTACAACTGCATGGTCTGCTTCTGCACAACTTCAAAAGAGTGCGGGTGTAGCAGCAACAACAGTTCCATCTGCAACTTTTACTGCAGGTATTAGTACAGGATCTATTACATTAGCACTTGATGCAACTTCAAGTAGAACTATTCCGCAAGGAAGATACTTGTATAATGTATTGATTAGTCCTGGAATAGGACAAACAACTTATAACATAATAAATGGAAATATCTTAGTTTACGCTGGTATTTCTTCAACACCATAAATACAGTGAAGGGGTACTAGTCTAAATGGCACAACCAGGAAGCAGATCAGAATTTATAGATTATTGTAAAAGGCAACTGGGTGCTCCAGTGCTTGAAATCAATGTTGCCGATGAACAAATAGAAGACATCGTTGATGATGCCATTCAGTTTTTCAATGAAAGGCATTTTGATGGTGTCATGCAAACCTATTTGAAATATCAACTAACTCAAGATGATATTGATAGGGGTCAAGCATCTGTTGCAGAGGGGTCTACTACTAGACTTGGAATAACAACTACAACAGCAAATGCCACTATTCCTGGTATGGGTACAACATCATTTAATTTTTATGAGAATAGTAATTATTTGCAAGTCCCACCAGAAGTTATTGGTGTAACTAAGGTATTTCATTTTGATGGAACCAATACTGTTACTAACAATATGTTTAGTATCAAGTATCAACTATTCTTAAATGATGTTAATTTCTTTTATGGTAGTTCTGAAATACTATCTTATGCAATGGTAAAAAGATATCTTGAAGATATCAACTTCTTACTGACAACGGAAAAACAAATAAGATTTAATCAAAGAATGGATAGGTTGTATTTGGATATTGATTGGGGAAGTGTTACTGTAGGGGATTTCTTAATTTTAGATTGTTGGAGGTTATTAAATCCAAATGATTATTCTAGAGTTTGGAATGATTCCTTCTTGAAACCATATACTACTGCGCTTCTTAAAAGGCAGTGGGGTCAAAACTTAATGAAGTTTACAGGGGTTAAATTACCTGGTGGTGTTGAGTTAAATGGTAGACAAATGTTTGATGATGCAGAAAAAGAGTTGGAAAGTATAAGAGAAAGAATGTCCAATACTTATGAAATCCCACCACTAGATATGATAGGTTAGTGATATGGTTCTCAACCCATTCTTCCAACAAGGTGCTCGATCAGAACAAAATCTAGTTCAGGATCTAATCAACGAACAGTTGAGGATGTATGGTGTTGAGGTACATTATCTTCCTAGAAAATATGTAACGGAAAATAAGGTAATAAGGGAAGTAGTAGCATCAAGGTTTGATGATGCATATCCTATTGAAGCATATGTTGATACCTTTGATGGATATGGTGATAATCCAGTTCTTTTAAGTAAGTTTGGTATTGAGCAAACAAATGAAATAACTCTTACTATTTCTAAAGAAAGATTTGAAAATTACATTTCACCTCTGATGAAAAATGAGGCAGATGTAAAACTAACAACTAGACCCAAGGAAGGAGATCTAGTTTATTTTCCGTTGGGAGATAGGTTATTTGAGATTAAGTATGTAGAGCATGAGAAACCTTTCTACCAGTTACAAAAGAATTATGTTTATGAATTAAGATGTGAACTCTTCCGTTACGAAGATGAGATCATTGATACAGGTGTTGATGAGATTGATAATGAGTTGGTTGGAGATAATATTGATGGTGATACAGAAGATGGTATTCCAACAATACTTGGACCAACTCAAACACTTACCTTGGTTGGTGTTGGTGTAACTGCTGCTGCTGAAACGAGTATTGTTGCCACTGGTGCTATTCGATATATCAGTATAACTGATAGAGGTGGTGGATACATCTATAGTCCCTCTGTAGGGTTCTCCTCTGCCCCTACAGGCGGTGTAACGGGTATTGCCACTGTAAGGATGATTGGAGGCATTGTAGCGTGTAATAAGAACGTTAACGAAAGAGCAAGATCTGTACAAAATATAGACTTGGTAAATCCAGGTTCTGGATATACTGTCGCACCATTACTACAGGTTACAGGTGGAGAAGGAACAGGTGCTGCTGGAACAGCATATCTTGGTAATGGAACAGTTGGTGTCGTAACACTTACATCATTTGGTAGTGGATTTACAACTGCACCTACAATTACATTTACTGGACCTGCTGGAGTAGGAACAACTGCTACTGCTGTTGCTATTATAAGTGCTGGTGGAACTATTACTTCCATCAACATAACTGATGCAGGTTCTGGATATACATCTATACCTAATATCACAATAACTGATCCATCAATGGATTCTACTGGTGACTATATCTTTAATGAGCAAGTTAAGGGTGCTAATAGTGATGCAACAGGTAGAGTTAGGTCTTGGAACTCTACTACAAATGTATTAGAGGTTGCTTCTATTAGTGGAACCTTTGCTATTGGAGAGAAAATCGTTGGTCAGACTTCTCTAGCATCCCATGCATTGAGGGTAGTAGATGAGGATCCTACAGATGATGGATATGCAGATAACTTTAATATAGAAACAGAAGCAGATAAGATATTAGACTTCACTGAACAGAACCCATTTGGTATTCCCTAAATATAAGTTACGAGGATAATAACCATGTTTGAGTATTTTTATAACGAAATTTTGAGGAGAACCATTGTT
>VTLG01009469.1_pt1 | contig 31736 bp, 48 predicted proteins | sample 4694571 | NCBI WGS metagenome assembly VTLG01 (sample SAMN12604809, study PRJNA352737) | marine metagenome | biome: ENVO:00000447; feature: ENVO:00000209|ENVO:00000569|ENVO:01000036; material: ENVO:00002151; isolation source: viral sequences binned using virsorter ...
TGACCATTGTATAGTTAAAAAAAGGGGTTGATTACAATTCTTATGTCTTTGCAAAATACGTATAACTGTGTTGATTGACCCCTTAATAACATTAAACCACCTAAAACTCACATATTAAAAGCGCATAGAAGCGCACACATCAACATTTTTACATGATTGAGTATATTACTATACTCTTTTTTTTATGTATATGTTAAAGTTTGATATATAATAGTAACAGGCATGCAAAGGCACATTCAGGCACAAGTCCCAATAATAAATTAAGAGTTATACACCCTCTAATTGTATAGAATTGACAATTCGAAATACCGTCACATGAAGTATTAAAACTATGTGTAGTAATGCTAATGTTGGTTGGAAATTTACAATGTTAGATATTATAAACTATAACTTTAAGTTATGCACAGTATTCCTGCCGTTTATAATAATGGAAGTTGGATATGCTTTATTAAGCAGCACGTTAGATATTAAAACCCTTAACGTTGAAATAATTGGATGTTGAATACCTTCTTGTAAGAAGATTTTTTTAGTTTTAGCTAAAAAGTCTTCTACCTTAAAAAATCAGATAAAGAAGATGAAGAACGAACGTTAGTGAGTTCTTGGACTTACGTAGTAAGCCCTATATATAATATAATATAATCATTTACTTTTAGCTCATTTTGTGCTATAATAGTATAGTATATGCAATTACTTACTAAGTAACTTATAAGGATATGTTAGGTGGCCTAGCATATTGTTGCACGTGTAGTTGCATATACAAATATAAAGGAGATACATATGGCAGAACAAATAGACTTATATCAATTAGTAAAACAGTTTCATGAAAAATATGAATTACAACCTGATCCAAGTAAATTAAAATTACAACAAGCAAGAATAATTCATCTACAAGAAGAATTAGCTGAATATATTAAAGCAATAAAATCCAATGATCGTGCAGAACAGTTAGATGCACTTATTGATATAATTTATATTGCGCTTGGCACAGCTTATTATGAAAACTTTAAATTCAATGAAGCATTTCAAGCAGTGCATAATGTTAATATGAAAAAAATACGTAAAGCAACAGAAAGATCCGAATGGGATGTAGTTAAGCCAGAAGGCTGGACACCAGCAGATCTTAAGGAGTTTATATGAAAGAATCAATAAAAGTATTAAATGAATGTATAGAGTTACAGCTTAAAAAGGCAGAAGACTATCAAAATCCACATTCTAATATTAAGCAAGCAGACTATTATCCAAATGGCTGTGCAACATTATTAGATAACATGAATACAAAAATGTTAAGATTAAAATCTGTTATAGAAACATTTAAGCATGATCCAAATCATAAACAAAACTTTGAAAGTCTAGAAGATTCAGCAAAAGATGTTATATGTTATGCATCATTCTTTGTAGAATTCTATAGAGGTAAAATGGATGGTCAAGATCCAACTAAAGACTTTTTGAATAGAAAATGCAACAAGAAATAGATAAATTCTGGGCGTTTTGTAAAGAACGCGAATCAATTAGATTAAAAAAAGAATCCGGTGCATTACAACCATGGACAACTGATCCAATACTTCATAAACATAAGTTTACAAATATTAATAGAATACATGATAGAGGCACCAAGCTACTAATTAAACTTTGCAAATATCATTCACCTTACAATAAATTCTGTGCATCATCTATCTATCGTTTTAGCGGTTCTAACAACAAAACAATAGAAATGATGCAGAATAATCAACCCATATATTGGTTTGATTTACTAAAAAGTGTGAAGCCCTTATTTAATATGCAGGCTTATCAAGCAAATTGGCCAGCAGGAAAAGGTAAGGGTATTCACTTTATGATTAGTGTATTACCCAAATATTGTAATAGTACATTTCCAAAACTAAAAGCTCACATGAATATTAAAGAAGCATGTAATACAATGGTTGCACCACTTAACAAATTTGGTTATAAAGCAATGCGTTTTCAATGTACTGAAATCGCAAAAGATTTAAGTATTTTTACTGATATTGTAAATGCTGAAAGTATTTGTCCAATGAATGTTGGTGCGCTTAAAGGATTAAAAGCAATTTTTAATACAACATCACAAAAAAACTTGGATCATTTAATAAACTCAAACCAAAATCCAGGTTATAATACACAGATTTTAGAACATGCGCTTTGTGAATATTCTAAGTATCATGATTATCAAACTAATATAAGAAAATCACATCAGAAGGTTTACAAACCATATAAAATATGTTATAATATATAATAATAAACAAGTCATAAATCAACCAAACCAAGGAGGCATATAATGACTAAATTAACACCGTTGCTTGATCAATTCTTTACAGATCAAGTACAAACAAAAATGAACATTGTTTCAGCTAATATACTAGATGGTATAAAAGTAAGACTAAAAAGCAAGGGCTCAATAACCCCTAAACAAGCACAATGGCTTGTTGAAAAAATAAAAAAAAATCAAGCAATTACACATAATATGGCAGATGAAATTATATCTATATTAGAGCGTGGCACACTTGATGATCAAAAATTAGCTGAAAAAGTTGTGCGGGCAGAATTAGTTGAGCAGCCGGTAGAACAACAGGCTAAACATTTTGATTCTTTATTTGATTCTGAAACAGTACAACTAGTTAAAGAATTAGATATTTTAACTGCTAAATTTAAAAATAAAGCTAAGTTATAATATGTTTATGGCATTGAAAAATTGTCATGATATTAAGCAATATTTTAAAAGACAGCTATTAAAACAACGATATTGTATTGACCGGAGCGGCCAACGCACTATTGAATTATTAGGGGCATGCTTCGAAGCAGATAAACCTGCAATCTTTGGCACCCCTAATAAAGAATATATTAAAATGGAAATTGCTTGGTATGATGCACAAGTTACAAATGTTTTCTGGATGGAACCAACACCAGCAATATGGAAACAAACAGCAAATGATAAAGGTCAAATCAATTCAAATTATGGATATCTAATTTATAATGATAAGTTTCATAATCAATATGAACATTGTTTAGAAGAATTACATAAGCACCCTAAATCACGTCGTGCATGTATGATTTATAATCGTCCTTCAATATGGAAAGAATATAATGAAGATGGAAAGAATGACTTTATATGTACAAATGCAGTTAGTTATGTTATACGCGATGGGCTAATACATGCTACAGTGCAAATGAGATCTAATGATGCTATATTTGGATATAAAAATGATAGAGCGTGGCAGCTGACTATATTAGAAAGATTAGCTGCAGATTTAAAATGTAAGACAGGCAGAATTATATGGCAGGTGCAAAACTTACATGTATATGAAAGACATTTTAAGTTAGTAACATGAGCAAAAGACCCACAATTTATGCAACTATGATGACTGTTGCTAATGTCATGTCAATACGTTCAACTTGTGTAAGAAGAAAAGTTGGCTGTGTTATTACAGATATTCATAATCAAATTCTTGCAACAGGATACAATGGAGTGCCTAAAAAATGGACTCATTGTACAGCAAAGCCTTGTCCAGGTGCAAACTATCAATCCGGTATGGGTTTAGATCAATGTGTTGCGGTGCATGCAGAAACAAATGCTTTAATTCAATGTTCTAATATTGATAAAGCACATCATATCTATATTACAACAGCACCTTGTATATCATGTGTAAAGGCTTTAATTAATACACCAATTATGCATATACACTATTCCCATGATTATGCAGATACTAATGCTAGTCATCAACTATGGTCACATTCAGATAGCCGTAGAACGTTTGGTAAATTGGTTATAACCGGCGGCTAATAATGGTAAGGTTGGTAAGGTCACTTGGTCATTTGGTTTCCAACTTGACCAAGTTATGCTAGCTATATTACCAATTAAATAATAACAATATGAAGTCAATAGTTTGGTTTAATGGTCCCTCGGTAAAGCAATTTTATAATATTCCCCCACAACCATTAGAAATTGGTTGCAATTTTATTCTTGATCACAGAAAGGTACATCATGTATGTTGTTATGATCAACCAGCTATGCAAATATTAGCAGAGACACCTATTGAAGGTGTAAAATATTGGACTAGGAGAATATTTGGTGGGCCATTTTGGAATCATTTTAAATCTGAAATACATCATAAACGATATAGAAATATATCAGGTTATTGTTCTGGCACATTGGCATTAGTATTAGCTATTCATTTAGGGGCTAAACAAATATATTTGTTAGGGTGCGATTGGAGTTTAACAAATGACTCTGTATATGATAAAAAATATAAATGGAGAAAATTCAAACCAAATAAAACAAGTAAAGATAAATTTGCGTTGCTTGAAATGATAAGCGAATTAGCAGATTTAACTATCGTGCATACTAATAAAAGAGAGCTTGGTTCTAAAGTTAAATGGATAACGCCTAAAGAATTTATGGAAGGACACAATATTTAATATGGCACAAGAATGACTGTGCCCTTCCGGTTATATCAGGAGATACAAACCAGTCTGTTAAACAGACTAATAATATTTAATCTATTTTTTGGTAATTTATGTTATGTTATTTGGTTTAAAAGGTAAAATTCTTGTCGTTTTGCACTGTTCGCAACGGATATCCCAAAAGTCTTTTCTTAATCGATGATAAAATATTTTTGTATTTTTACAAGTTGCTAATATTTCTGTAGTTGTTACATTTAATTTATTACATTTAGGCCATACTTTAGGAACATACTTAAAAAAATGATTTCTAGGGCGTCTTCCTTTACCTGGATTTAATTTTTGTATGCCCGGCTTTATAAGTGTTATATCTAATTCAATACAACGCTCTTCAAAGTTCTTCATTGCTCACTGACCTCGTTGCAGGTCTATTTTATATCCATAATATTCCGTCTTGCTTCAAATATTTGTCCTTGGTCTGTAACATCATAAACATCTGGCACATGCCTACTACAAGTTAAAGCTACTGTATGATCTGGATTAAGCGTGCTTGCAGTAACACGATATACATCGTCAATAGCTAATACATCACTAGTTAATCTTATAAAATCACCTGGCAAGCAATTTAATGCTACGCTTGAACACGTTAATACTATGTTTGGTTGTCCTCTAGATTTCTTCAATAATAATGTAGCCATTTTTTTCGCTGTGTATTCATCAATTATACCTGGGAAACTAAAGGTACCTTCTAATTTTTTACCGCTATCTTCATTCAAATAATTTGTTCTTATATTTGTACTATCATCTACAGGATCAGGCGATAATACACTTCCTGGTTGGCTATTATTAATCACATCAGTATAATCAATTTTTACTTGATTAAACTTGTCATTAACTGAAGCTGTGCTCACACTAATACCCCCAATAATATGTTCATCTTTAATATGTGCTGAAATAGTTAATGCAGTTGTTGGAGGAATAGATGCGCTATCTTCAGGATCACCTGCATTTTCTAATAACAAATGAAATTTACCATCAACTACTGGCATGCTTGCTCCAATAGATGCTAAAATTGTATTAACATTTTCTATATGTGTTCTAGAAGTATTAATAATAAATTGTCTATCATGTCCATTGTTTGCTGTTCTAATCACATAACCATTTGCCGCACCTCCGGTTGTTGCATTCTCACCATACATATATTCATGTCTTTGAGGGAGGTTTGTAAAAAGTGTTCCGCCACCAAAATAAAATAATGTTCTATCAAAATCAAATACACTTGGAATCCTATCACAAGCAATAGCAGCTTTTTGCCAACTTTTTCTATCTAAATCATTTATACTTAATCCTACCCCATAATCTGAATTTAACAAGTAGTCTAACAAATATTCAACAGGGTTTGGATCACATCTATATCCTTCATATGTTAATCCTTCTGCTTTATAACCGTTATCTTCTAATAAATTCCAATTGGTAGGATATTTGTCAATGTTGGTTGATCCTTTATAAATCTCTACATAAATTTCTGCACCAACTGGTACTGTTTTATAAAAAGTTTCGCCTACTGCACTACTATCTTCATTATGAATTCCTATAGTAATAAATGGGCTATTAGTATCTGACATATTATTAGTGTAGATAGAATTAACCATATAAACATCATTAGTATTTGTTTCTCTATCTCTAACTCTCAATTTAAATGTGTGTCCGCTATTCCAATCATTTTCAATTTGTTGCAAAATACTTGCAGTTGAAAAAAATCTATATTCAGCAGTAGTACTATCTCCAGTTTCTTCAGCGGGCGTAGCACTGTTTATATCTGCTTCAACTATACTACTATTATATGCAAAAAATGTAAGAGCACCGGTTGTTGCTGTTAAATCAGTAGTTGCATTAACTTTATTAACAAGTTTGTAATGTCCCCCACCCACGTGTTTTAACCAAAATTGTGGCTGGCCTTCTCCACTATAACTGTAACTGTAACTGGTTGAATCTGAATTATATGTATACAGCGATGGCACAAACCAAACCCAATCATAAGTCCAACCTAGATTATACAAAATATCATGTATGTTTACAGGTTGTGTAGATCCATCTGTATATTTTCTAGGTTGGTAGTCTTTAAATCTTTGTATTTCAATTTTTGTATCACTATTCACATATTCAACGTGTTTGTCTATATTATCAACAGTGGCTCCTGTTGCTTTAAATTGAATTCCGTCAGCATTAGGATATGCTAAAGGTTGATGATATGACATCCATGATGTAATTACTTTCTCAGCATATGATGTTTGGAATCTTTCTTGATATCCCGGGTCAGCTGCATTTCCAGCTACAATATTAAAATTGCTTCTTCCGCTAGTAGTTACTACTACTGCCGGAACTCCACTATAAGGATTTCCATATGTACCACCACCATCACCTGCACCAACAGTTTCATCTGCTGCTTGTATTAAAAATCTTAATGCAACATAATGCATTCCACTTAATTTACTTTGTCCTGTTGGACTCCATTCTGGATGTTCATTTAATAATGACGATACCGGTTGGTCAGAAGAACCATCAAAATATTGTATTACTAGTCTATCAGCAAATGTACCTTTTGTTATTGAATGCTGTGTGGGTTGTACTCCTCCTTTACCTGAAGCAAATATTCCTCCACTATTATCTGTTTTACTTAAAGCAGTACTACCATCGTAAGCAGATGAATAATTGTCATTCATGGTATTTGTAAAACCACCTAGATGCACTGGTTTTCCATCAATAGTCATTCTTGATAATAAACTGCCCATAACACCATCAACACCTGTATCTTGATTACTTCCATGAAATCCTTGTGATATAACTGCCGCCATATAAAGATATTGTTTAGATGTATCAGCACTATTAGTTCCCCAAGTGTTAACAAAAACAGGTATAGTTGCTATTTCTATTCTATTACCATACAATACTGGTATTGTTTTATTTGCTGTATTAAAATCTACAATAGTTGAAGCTTTTATTTGCTGACTTGTTGAATCAGCATCCATTGGTCCCATATCAAACCCACCAGTAAATGCACCTACAACTGCTTTATAACTATTAGTTGCAAAATCAAAAACAGGATCAACAACTGCCTTTATAATTTTAACAGGTAATGACACCATTTTTTTGAAAAAACTACCTATACCCATATTATTCTTCCCATCTTATATTAGTATGTTTATTTGCTGCAAATTCAAATCCAGTATCTAATGGATATAATTTATTTTGACTTGATGTAGTTGTATATCCATACAAACTAGTTTTTTCAAAATTAGCAAATTTCCCTCCACAAAAGACTGTAAGTAAACTTTCTTTATCTGTAACTTTAATACTAAAATTATCAACAATACCTTTAAAGGCTACAAAAGTAACCCCAACACCGGCACTATCAATTTCTACTTTTGTAATTGTAACAGATGCACCTGTTGTGTCTGCGTTAGCAAATGCAGGGCCAGGAGCAGTTGCAGTAGAATCTACTGTTAAAGAATCAAAAACTAAATGTACTCTTTCGGCTTGTGCTTGAGCTGTTGTTGTTATTGCTGAATGATAAAGATATCCATTACCTGTAAGATATGTTTCTGTTGTGCTCCCATCAAGGCCTGTAATACTAACATCTGCACTATTATTAGTATATAAAAGTGTGCCCGCTGATAATTCTATTTTAACACAATCAACAAATTGTAATGCTCTAGTTGATAATAAATCTGTGCTTAAAGAAGTACTTCGTGGCATTAATATTCCTCCCTAACAGTAATTTTATATTTGTATAAATTCTTTGTATCATTGCGTACTTGTTGTGTATCTTCTATTAAAACAACCTGCATTTGCACATTGTTATATGCTGTTGTTGTTCCAGAAGTAATTGCTGTTACAAGTGTTGGATAAATGTTTATAGTAAATGCTGTTGAACCATCTGATGTAGTATCAGCTGTCAGCTGATAAACTTTTGTATGGTTTGAAAATTTAATTAAATCACCTTTTTTAAAAGTACCTCCACCACCTGTTGCTGTAACGCTACTTTGTCCTTTTGCTTTATCTGCGTTACAAGTAACAGTGCCTGACATTGTTCCTTGTGTTGAACCAAGTTGTGGTGGAACTATTCGAAAGGTTTCTGCTTCCCCGTTTTGCTGTACAACATAACCATAAGCTACAGCCATTTGTGCTCTAGTTAATAATGTACTTTCAAGTGTAAATTCCCAACGCTGTGCTAAAAACTTTTCATTTAATTTATTGCTTGTATAAATTTGTGCTAATCTTGATTTTATATCTCTAAAAGATAATGTTTTAAAATTTGTTGTATCTGGAAATACGGCTTTAGCAGGCATTATATTACCTCCCTAAAAGTTTGAATAAATGTATAATATCCACCAATATTTGTTTTTAATTCTGTAATATCGCTTTCTGCAATTACTTGCATAGTAAGGTCTATAGATAATGGATAAGCATTCTTAAATGTTAATACTTTTCCATTAACTACATCTTTTACAAGTGGTGGAGCTATTTTCAATTGAACACCAGATAAAGTACCAACACTAGATCTATCCTCAACTACCATATAAACTTTTGTTTGATCTTGAATTGTAAAAAGATTTCCAGCTTTAATAGTACCACTTACATAATCAACACCGGTGGGATCAGTATCAACAACACCTATTATATCAAGAACTGTTTTACCAGCATTATGATTACCCATGACAGCTATGTATGCTTGTCCTACAGCCGGATGAGTTCCAGTTATTGTGCCTAATATGGGTAATATATTAACTGCTTTTTTTGAATCTGTTGTTGTAGTAAAAAAATCCCCAAGTTCTGTATGCAGTTGGGCTCTAGTCATTGGAACAGTTGTAATCTTTACTGACCAATAATTGTTTCCAAAATTAGCAACAAATGTTTTACCAGTAATACTTCTATTCAAAATATTTTGTGTATTATTTTTTAAATCGACTGATTTAATATAATCTGTTATAGCCACTATGCAAATCTCCTACCCTGTCCTCTAAATGCTTCTTGTATAGTACCTATGATTAATCCCCTTCTTGATAATAATAATTCATCAAAACTTGTGGCATCAACGGCATTGATATTAAAATTAACAGTAACTTCGCCACCTATTTCAGCACCCATTTGATTGTTTGGGACAACTGTACCTGACGTATCAGGAACAAACATTTCAGGTCCAGCTTCTCCAACTATATATGGTGAGCCCGCACTTACTGGACCACCATGTTGTTTGTGTGGATTACCCATACTGCTTGTTACTGCAGTAGAAGTACCACCAGTAAAATATCCTAATATCATTTTAAAGCCTTCTATAATTGCCCATCGTGCTGCTATTCTTAATAAATCTCTAATTACTGAATTTGCAAAATCTCTAAAGTTGATCTTTCCTGTCATTACAAAATCAGCTAATTGGTCAGCCATACCATTGAATATATTTTCACCAACTTTTCCTAATGATTTTGTATAATCCTCTGCATCTTTCATGGCTTTTTTAAAGCCGCCGCCTATTGCTCCAGTTATTGAATTTATTGCTTCTAGCAATGTCAATTCACTTTCAGTTGCTTGTGCATTTTTTTCAATCATTGCATCCATATCTGCTTCAAGAATGTTTAATGCTTCGCTTTTGTCTCTTAATGCTTGAATTAATATTAATGCTTGTTCAGTAAATTTACCGGTTGATAATTTACCTTCTTTCATGTCCATTAACAGAATTTCTAATTTTTTATCTGTAACACTATAAGTTTTGCCCAGTTGATCGAATTTTTTTCTTAATGCATCATTTTCGCCCCTTAAACTATTAGCAGCAACTCTATATTCTTCAGCAGCTTCAGTTAGGCCAAGTGCCTCGTGAAGAGTAGCTAATTTGTCCATCCCCCAAGCCTGCATGTCCATAAAATCAGCCCACAAACTTGTAATAGTGCCTAAAGCGGCCCCAATAGTAAGTACAATTGCTTTTCCTGTAAGTCCTAACATAAAGAAACCAATTACACCTAATGTTTTTATTGCGCCAGGCAGCGCATCTGTAGCCGTAAGGATATTATTCCAACTATTTTTTAAGACTCGAAATACAGGACTAATTGCATCAAGTATTACCCCACTGCCAAGAATGATATCTTCTGATGCAGTTATTATGCCTTGTCCAATTTTCTTTGCGTGTTCTTCTATGTTACCAAATTTACCAGCCAAATAATCATCTAAAAGTCCTGTTGCGGCTTTTAATTGAGTAAATCCACCAGCTTCACCTACAATTTTTTGGAAATTAAACCATTTATCTCCAATCATTGATATCATACCATCAAAGGTATTTGCTAATGCTATCGCTGCTTGTCCAAATTTTCCATCTGGACCAAAATCTCTTTCTAATGCTTCTGCTGTTTCTTCAGCAGTTATTTTAACACCATCTTTAAAACCTAATAATGCTTTAATACCTTTATCCCTTAAAAGGTCTGCAGCAGATATACCACCAGTTAATGATCTTTGAATTTGTTCTCCTGCTGTCCTAAAGTCTAATCCTGAAATAGCTGCAACGTTACCTGTTATGAATAAGTTATCTGCAAGGTCTTCTGCAGTTTTAGATACAACTGCCAAGTTTCCTGCTGCTGCTGCAATTTGTTCTAGTGAAAATGGAACTGTTCCTGCATAGTCAGTTAATACTTCAAATGCCTTGGCACCTTCTTTTGCTGAACCAAATAAGAACTTAAATCTTAAACGTAAGCTTTCTACCTGCCTGCCTACATTTACAAAACCTTTTATAATTCTAGTTGAACCAATAGCTGCAAAAACACCTAGAGCGGCTTTGGCTGCTGTGCCTAAACCAAAAGTGCTTTTAGATAAACCATTGATATTTTTATTAAGTCTTCCAAGTGCTCTTTCATTTTTAGTTTGGATATCAATTAATAATCGTTGTTTAGCATCAGCCATTATCTATGTTTCCTCCTAGGACTATGCGGCATTGTCATTTGTTGTTTCCCCATTGTTCTTTTACGTTCCTTATGTTCATACAACATGTAGCCGGCCCATAATTCAATCTCCAGTGTCGTCATTTGCAATATTTCTTCAACAGACTTTTTTAATCTGTCTGCCAGCACCATTACAAACCTTAAATCCGCACTGGAACCTATTTTTTTGCTAATAACTCTTGTGTTGTAGTTAGTTTAGCATTATTAATAGCACTTGCAATCTTAACTATTACGCCAGGATCTGCTTCATTCATCAATTTAACTCTGTCAGTATCTTGAAATAAAGGTTTTCCATCTTTATCTCTTGCTTTTTGAATAATCGATTCAACTAGCGCTTCAATTGTCAATCCTTGCGCTTGCAAAGAAATTATCTTAGATTCTGTTTTCAATGGATAAGTTGTTCTGAAATAAATGTCAGTATCTAACTCTTCCACGTGGAGTTTTTCTAAACCCCCACTTATTGATGATTGATAGTGTTTTGCTATCTTATCTGTTATACTCATTGGTATCTCCTTTTTATTGTTGTTATAGATGGTCCGACTACACCCCCAGGTGCTTGACTACTTCTACCGTGTTCTAAAGCATGGCCATATGGTTGGCGATTAGATATTTTATATCTTTTCTTATTTCCAACTATTCTCCAACTTCTTTTAAACATCCCAGTTTCGCCAACAGGTGATATTTGTCTGACCGCATTAAGCAAAGCCATACTAATAGATCCCACTGTTTTATCAACATTGGTATCTAGTTTTTTAATAAGTGCTTTTGCGTTAAAGCTAATCTTCATTTGATGTTATCTCTTTACAAATTAGCTTTAGTAACTGCACCTGTAAACTGCACAGCAATTTCGCTAGTTACTGCCCCATCGAGCCCCACATCAATTGAATGAGAAGTTACAATAACTTCACCTGATAATTTAATACCAGTTGTTTGATTTGATGGATATAGTTCTAGTGTTGCTGCTGCCGCACCTGGACCTGCAAATAATGCTAATTGTGCATCATCATCATCTCTCCAAAGTACGCTTATAGTTCCAGTAGCGCTTGTTAGCCCTGGTAGATAAGTTCTTGCAGAACTTCCTAGTACAGTAGTTTCATAAGCATCGCCAGTATTTGAAATACCGAATGCAGTAATTGAAGCTACTAATGTTGCTGAGCCACCAACGTCAAATTTTGCAACGCCAGAATGCCCCGAATAAACAGCTGTATTTGTTGCCATTATTCATCCTCCTTGTTATTATTATTATTAATTACATCAGCTTCAGCTTTCAGTATTTTTATACGTCTTGCCTGTCGCCAATGTGGTTTAGTTTGGATTTCTTTTTGTGGCTTTTCAGTCACAACAGGTTTTTTAAATTTCCAGCCTGATCTTAAATGGTCTTGAACTTGTGGGTTCTCAACTATTTTAGAATTCCCTTGCTTATCATACATTTGTATTGACATTATGCGTTACCTCTTTTATATACATACGTAATTGTAAGAGTAAGATTTACTTGTCCAATTGGAGCAACTCTTTCAATTACTTCTATATTTGTTATATTTGAATTTACGTAATGTGTAACAGTATTATCTACTGTTATATTACGATCTCTGCCTTCGTCTTCAAGCTGTTCTTCTATTCGCTCAATTATGCGATTACGTTCTGAATCTAATTGTGTGCCCCTAACAAAACAACGTAGTTCAACTTCTAATATACTTTGTCTTTCAGCTAAACTAATATCTTCTCTAGATTCATTAGCACTAACAACTAATATAGCAGGAAATTGTGTAATTGCTAATTTATCAAATTCAAAAAATTCTCTTGTAACCAAGGCGGGTGCTGGGTTACTCATATTTTGTAATTGTTCAGCAATATCTTTTGCTATGTTTTCTCTAGCGCTCATATCTTATTATTATCTTACGAGTCGATTGAAGTGTGTTGGTTTTTTCTCTGATGCTGTAATAGTACCACTCGAATCATAATCGTATTTGACTCCTAATCTTAAAATTTTTTCAAATTCTGTTTTGTATTCTTGACGATAAAAAGCCATTTTTTCTCTGAATACATCGCCATTTGGATCAAACGTAGAAAGACGTGGATAAATGTAAAAGCCTAATACATGATAGACTGCCGCTCTTGTCCATTGACTATCTTGTAATAAACTGTCTTCCATTTCTGCAATAGAACCTGTAGTAATATCATATCGTCCATAACCTGCTCTAGGCCACCATTCGATTTCAATATCTCTTAAGATGTCGGATTTTGATAAAGCGTGTAAATCGCTAAAGTCTTGGATTCCGTAGTTTTTTATATCTGGTTCATACTGTTCTAAGTCTGAATCAGTTGAGTAATTAGCCACTTTTAGTCCTCCTTTAAGTGTTTGTTAGTCCTTCTAACTGTTATTATTTATTGATTTTTAAAAAATGTAATATACTAATAGTAAAAAAAAGCCCCATATTTCTACAGGGCTTTTTAATGTATTTGAGCAGAGGTTAAACCCCCTTATCAATTATTAGGATACAGTATTGTCTGTAACTATTTGAACTCCATAAGAGTCGTGTAATTCAGAAACACCATAAACTGCAGTTGCTACCACTTCCGTACCACGAATTGACTCGTCACGTTCCGTAGCTATTTTCAAATCTGAGCCAATTGCAATTGCAAGCGCATCACGAGCGAAGACGCCGTTTACACAAGAAGTTGCAGAATCTTGCTCTACATTGCTAGTTTCAAATATATCAATTCCAGCGATCCGGCCAATATAGCCTTCTCTCATTGCATCATTAACTACACCAGTTGCTCCTTGCGGAATAAAAGTTGAAGTCATTGTTTTCTTTAAGTTATACAATGATTTAGGATTGAATACACCTACTAATTGTCCAGGAACCCCAGCTCCACGTAATTTTGCTTGTGCAGCAAAAAGGTGTGCGGCAGTCATTTCTGTTTGAGTATCCGTTGCACTACCTAATGCATACGTAGAAAAACCAGAAAATAATGCAGTTAAATCTGTATCAATTTTCTTAGCTATACTTTCCCCAAATAGCCTTCCCATGTCACTAATAACGTTTTGTTTTGAATAATTCAAAGCAAGATCCGTTACAGTAGTCATTATACCTACTTCTCCAAGTGTAATGTCAACTTTTGATGTTGTTACAGCAGTATTTGACAAATCAGTTGCTTCTGCAACTGCTGCCGCTGCCGGTGTGGAATATATCGGTACTTGTAATACCATTCCACCGTTGTTTTGTGGGATTGTAAAGTTCTTAACAAGATTTCTCATTACAGAACGTTCAGCCGCCACAAATTGCGCTTCCGCTACTATTGATGCAATTAAATCATCAACACCACTGGAAGCTAGTTTAGTTTCATTAGCCATTGTGCTAATCTCCTTCTTTATTTGTTAATAAAAGAATAATACAGTCAATTACTAATAAATGCCTTGAGCTTTTCTATGCTCTGCATATATTTTTCTTTGAGCTGGATCATTCATATCCAGTTTAGAAATATCAACAGGTGCTATGCCGTCTGTTTGTGTGTTTGATTTGGAACCTGAACCACTTGGTCCAGATAATACGAAATGCGAATTTTCTTTTAGAAATTCCGATACAAAAACATCGCAACTCAAAAGATCCCCAGATTCAGCATAACGTGGAGTTCCATTCTTATCCACAATTTCAACATCGCCAGCATCATTCAATTTAACTTGGTCTTTAATCAATTGGACTACTTGTCCTGGATTTATTGCTCGGTATTTCGCCGCTGCATCCAGCAAGGCCCCATCAACCTTAATTGAATTTAACTGTTTGTGTAATTGATCAATTCTTTGGTCTTTCTTTTCAGCAGTTTCCTTTAGAATTTTTTCGAATTCACCTCGTTTTTTCTGTTCTTCAAGGATACTATCTTCTTCCTTTTGTAACAAATCACGATACTTGCTAACATCTACTCCAGCATATTTTTTTAATACTCCTGCTTCTGTTTTTTTACGAACAGATGCCATTGCATCATTAAACTCGTCTTGAGTAAAAGTCTTAGGTGTTGATACCTCTTCTTGAGATTGGTTGCTAGTTTGGCTATATTGCTTACTAACTTTAGAGTCGTCTGCTTCGTTCTCAATAGTCTGTGCAGGTTGGACTTCTGGTGTTTTTGAATCTACCATATGATTTCCTCCTTGTTATTATTGTTGAGTATAGTTATTTATATGTGTATTACATGTATTAAACGTATGTTATTTCTAATTGAATAACTTTTCAAATTGATCTGCTTTACAACCACTTATTCTTTTTTTTGCTATTTTACAATAACTTTTATCCATTTCAATACCTGTAAATTTGTAGCCTAATTCTTTTGCAGCCATACCTGTGGAACCTGATCCGCAAAATGGATCAACTATGTGTGCGCCTTTAGGTGCTACTAATTTAATTAGATACTTCATTAGTGTTACAGGTTTCACAGTGGGGTGATTATTTCCTACCATTGTTGGTTGTCTTTTTTCAACAAATGAGGCTTTTTTAGGATCAGTTACTTTTTGTTCCATTCGCCTTAATACCTGAACTCCGGTACTAGGAATATTTGATTTAGGTCTTGCAAATTCTTTAATATGTGAAAGAGGGTCTTTTTTATTCACTTTAACCATTCTGCGCAGTATCTTTGGACCATCATCTGATAACTCACTTCTTGGGAAGTGGCTTATAATATGTGAAAGAGAATCTTTTAGTTTAGGATCAGTTGGATGTGTAGTTGTGCCTATATAATTTCCATTATTAGTTGGGTTATCTGTTGGAATATTATTTTGTTCAAATCCTCTGTGTCTTTCTTTTCTACTAACTTTTGGAGCATAAAAGAACTTTTGATAACCTTCTACTTCACCTAATACATTACTTGGGAATCTACCTTGTGTATTTGGAATAAAATCCTCACCAACTTTGCCTTTTTGAACTTTGAATCCTGTTTTGCCTTCGTGTATTCCAATATTATCACCTTCTTTGGCTGTGCTTCTTTCTAAAGGACCCTTCATATTATTCACATATATTTCAAAATCTCTTTTTTTACTTTTACTACTTGGAATAGATCTCCTTGTTCCAAAAAAGTTTGTGCCTTTTGTAGCATTTTCTTGTCCGTCTATTATATCTTGTTGATGCTTTTCGTCATATGCTGATTCAAATGGTATCCTTGACTCATCTATGTTTAATGCTCCAACCCCATGTTCTAATACATTGTCTATGGTGCTGCCCTTCATAGGCTTACGAGCCATACAAATGGGTTCATGCGCGGGTTTTAGTCCTGTTTTCCAACCTGACCATTTTTGTGCTTCTGGTGATGTTGGAATTATTGTTTTTTGATTGGTTGAACTAAATCCAGTTTCACCTTGATAAGAATTCCTTGTAGCTATTTTTCCTTTTTTAAGTTTTTTAGTTTTTTCAACCCCCTGTCTTCGTTGTATATTTTTACCTACATCTTGTGCTTTAGGAAATCCAGAAGTATAAAGCCACATGATTTGATCCCTAATCTCAAAGCCAACGGATTCAATATTTGTGGCTAATATATGATAAGTCCGGGCCGCTGAAAAAGCTAATAAGAATCCTCCAGGTTTTAAGACTCTTAAACATTCCTTCCATATTGTTATAGCACCTGTGTTTGAATCCCAATCTTTGGCTAAGAATTCAATTCCATATGGTGGATCGCAAATCACCGCATCTATGCTATTATCTTTAAATTTTTTTAGTTCTTTTGCTGAATCGCCGTTTATAATACGAGAACTCATTTGTTTTCCCTCCAGGGTTGCAGTTTCGTTATAACTATTTAACTATTATTTCCAGGTGCCGTTTAATCTTCTTTTATCAGTAGTATATAAATTTAATATTTCAATACCACGTTTATGTGCTAATTTTTTTAATCTTATTAAATGTTTTCTAGCTAGAAATGCAGCTCTTTTACTTTTCCAATTAAAAGTTCTTTCGTTATACTTTTTATATTGATTAAATTCTATTTCTATAGCTTTACTAATTGCTGTTTCAACAGGCTCATTTAATTTTCCGTTATATGGCACTTACTAATACTTTTTCTTTTTGCTGCTTGATACTTTTTTTCCAGTTTTCTTTGCATAACTTTTAGCGGCTTTTTTCCCACCTCTAGAATATGAAAACTTTTTTCCATTTACTTTTGGCATTTTATTTTCTCCTTTTATGTTTTTTACTTTTTCTTTTTTTAAGGTAATATGTTTTACCTTTAATAGTAAAGGTTTTTAACTTAGGTTTTTCCTCAACTATTATATTTGCCCACCAATCCACCCAGCGCCTTATCCAGCACTTCACCTGTTGTTTTGACCGTCTTGACATCTTATCAAGAAGTTTTTCAATTTCGTAAAGTCTTATTTTAAGGCTTTTAATTTTGTGGGGTTTGTGTTTCATTGTTAGTTGGATCTACAGTTTGAATTTTTATTTTATTTAATTCTTCTAACTCTTCTTCGTCTTTAGCAAGTATTTCTTTGATTTTTTTATTAACTAATACTTGTGTTCCAGGATCCGCCAATGAAATATTCTTTGCTGTTTCTGAAACTTTTTTTAATATATCCATATCCATATTCTTATCTCTAATATTAAATGAAAGTGGATATTTTATTGAACCATCAAATACTTCTCCCGTCCAAGCCGCAAATAATCTCCATATTTGTTCTTCAGCAAGTTGTAAGTTCTTTGCTTTTTCTGATAGCTTAGAATCTAAAAGTATAAATTCTTGCGCCATTGCATATCCACTTTGCTGGCGGGTTTCCTGCGTTCTCAATCCTGTCATATGTGCCATTCTATCAATTGCTTGTATTTTTTGGTCAATACTTTTTAATATACCATCAATGCTTTGTCCTGTTGGTTGCAAAAGATAAGGGCGAAGACCTGCATCTGTTTCGTTTGGTATTGAAATAATTGCACCAGCTCCTGCTGCCGCATCTACTTCTGGCGTTTTCACAAGTGAAGGATGGTTAGTAAGTCTAATAAGTTGTTCTGCTTCAGACCATTCGTTGCTTATAGCCATTGACATATCTGCAATATCTCCTACGTCACTAACACCAATTCCTCTAATCGGTGATCTATTTGCATATACAAATACAGCTGGAACTTTTCCTAATTCATTTGTCATTTCTTCAATTGGTATAATTTTATTACGGTCAGTTGGAGTAACTGCATATAAAATAATTTTTTTTGGTGTGAATTCTCTTAGATAATATTTTGTTGGTCTTCCATATGCTTGTTGTTCTATTTCTAATAATTTAAGATATTGTAATTCATATAAACCTGATTCAGTTCTTTTAAATTCCCAATCTAATATGTTTTCTGGTGTATAGATATTAGCATATGGACGTATTGTTTGTTGTAGTTCTTCTGCTCTTGTATTTGCATTAGATTTTGGTTTATCTAATAATACTAATACATGTCCATAAACTGTGCTCCATGTATTAACATCTCTCATAAATGAATCCCAAGTTCTTCCTTCGAAGTCAGCATCTTCTAAAAACATTTCTAATTCTGGTCTATTTTTAATTGAACCAAAATCTCTTTTAGGTTCATTTCTATATAAAAAGCTGTTAAAAATATGCGTTATTGCTTTCACATGATTATCGTATGGCGTACTTGCTAAACGTTTTCCATATTCTTTAACACTTTCATAAACATAATTTGTTAGGTATTCACCTTTCTTCCATTCACCGCCACCAAGATACGCTTTTGAAAGAAACTGCCAACGTCTATAATGAGTTCTATATTCTGGATGAACTCCTAGCTCAGTATAATTGTCGTGTAATGATTTTGGGTCTTGATTTACTGTATAATCTGTCATTTTATTTTGCTATCCTTACTGTCCAGCTTGCTTGTGGCTGTGTGTTAAAATTCCTTGTTATTGGAAACAAATAACTTACTGCATATCCAAGCGCATCATTTAGATGGTCGAAACCACTTTCTTTATCTGGTTGTGATGTACCTGGTTTATATATTTGTCTTTCTAAACAACTAATTAATCTTTTACATTTTGGATGAATAATTATTTGTCTTTCTCCGGCACCATTACATAACTTACTATTAACTGCATTTATTCTATCTCTAACTGGCATATGTTTATTGGGGGCCTTAACTATCATGCCCGCATTAGCCAAGATTGATATATCAGTACGTCCTCCGGCGCTTGTCTTTCTAGCTTTTGCACTTGGGTCTGGATATACAAATATTTTAGTTCCTGGAAATCTTGAATATATTTCATTTACTAATTCATCTGTATTACTTCCATACATTTCTATTTCATCAATAATAACCATTTTATTATCTGCAATTACAAAGCATACAGCACTTAATGGTGAAATATTAAAATCAATTCCTATATGAATAATATTTTGTGGTTTATCAAATGCTAGTTGTTTAACATTTTGTTCTCTTTTAAATCCATAATAAACTACGCCAGAATAAGTTTCAAAAGTAGAATTATATTCTTGATCAAATGTTCTTTTATCTAAATCTCTTTTAGCTGCTTCTATTTCAGCTTGATTTACCCATCCACCTTGAATGGTTGTGAATCTATGGCTAGACCAGCCATCATCTTGTGTTTGATATAAATCATATAACCAATTACCTATTCCTTTTGGTGTTCCAATAAACAACGCCTTGCCCAAAGTGTCACTCAAAGTTGGACGTAAAACTTCTGTCCAAGCACTTTGCGGAATTAAACTAACTTCATCCATAACTAAAAAATTTATTCCAATTCCACGCAAACTATCTGCATTATCTGCACCTCTTAAACATATTTTTGAATTATTTTTTAATAATAATGTTAAATCTGCTTCATTTGTTTTTTGCACCCAATTTAATTTATATAATATTGTTTTAAGTTTTTCCCAAGCAATTTGGCGACTCATTCTGTAAGATGGACTAACATACCAACATGTTTGATTAGGTATTCTTGCATGATAACATAATTCTCTAATAGCTAATGTTGTTTTTCCAAATCTTCGTCCGCCTACTAAAACTCTAAATCTTGTTTCGTCTTGTGCTACTGTTTTTTGTGGTATTGATAATTTCATTATTCTTTATCTTCCTCCCATGGTAACACTTGTGTATTATCGTTTGCGTTTGGTTGTTCTGACTGACCTAAATATTGTTTTCCTAACCAAATTTGCATACGTGTATCACCTTGTTCAACAGCACGTTTAAATTGAGCTTTACGAAGTGATTCTTTTCCTTGTGCTCTGCCTGCATCAATTACTTTTTTAAATCTTTTCTTAACACCTTCTTCAGTCATACCAATAATGCCACCTATTTCTTCATAGGAACACATTATAGCAGCAAGTCTTTTAATTACTTCTCTGTCATGTACTTTATATTTTTTTCCTTTATTATCTATGATCATTATCTTAACTGTTTATCCTCACATATAATTCTAAAATGTCTTACATCTGTATCACCATTAGCAGTTACTATTTTTACTTCTACTGGATATACATTACCGGCTGTGCCTGCATTTACTCTAAATGTAACTTTTACTGTTGATGCTGAAACGTCTGTTGCATGTGACGTTGGAAATGCTAATGGGCTTGCATCTCCAGAAATTGTTCCTAATGTTACTGTTGGTTCGCCTGTAGAGTCATCTAAAATTGTGTCTCCTGTGTTTAAATAATTTGTAAAATCTATTGCGTATTGGACATTAGCATCTGGATCTTTCACAATGTAGATTCCTTTATTATCACGTAAAAAACCTGTTAAATCAGACATTTACAGTATCCCTCCTTATTGCACCAACGAATGCTGGTCGTTTAATTTTAAAACTTCTTGTTTCTTGTAAAACATTAAATACCCTTGTTTCAGCTACTACTGTATTTAAGCGTATTTCTTTGCTTAATATAAATGTATTATATGGATCTGCAAATGGCGCAGCAGATGCACTAAGAGTAGATGTTATTGCTAATGTTGCTTCAGACGGCCCAGCAGCTGTACGTGAAGCTACTATTCCTTGTACTACATAGCCAACTTCAACATAATCTTTTGCTACATAACGAGTACCAATATTGACGTTTATTGATAACCTTGCTATATTACCTGCTATAATTCCACCTTCAACATAGCCTAATGCAACATAATCATCCTTTACGTAAGGAGTACCTACATTAACATTTATTTGTAATACTGCTGTTCCTAATTTAGTAGCCATTTAATATGTATAGATTATGTAAATTAATCTATTGTAATTGTTAAATTGTTACTTGAGATAGAAAATGTGTCCCCGTCTCCAATTGTCTTTGAAGCAAGTAAAGCCCCATGGGCCAAAAGATTACCAGAACTTAGTGCATCAAATATTCCAATATGAGTAATAGAACCCCATGAACCGCCCGATGCAGCTGCAAAAGTAATTGTTGAACTATTAAGTATTGAACTATTGTCTGATCCTGCTGTAGCAGAACTCATTTTATTATCAATTTGTATTCTTGCATATCCTGAACCACTTACTTCTGAACCAGAAGCTGAATCTGTTGGTGAAGTAGTGAATAAGCCAATATATGCGCTTGGCGCTGTATAAGCAGTAGATTTAAACAATAAATCCAATACTTTAAGCTCGGCATATGTGGAAAGTGCTGTCATAAAAAATTCCTCCTTAAAGGTTGTTATTACGTAACACTGTTATTTAATGATTTTTTAGAAATAATAATATTATATTAGTATCAAATATGGACAAAGACGCTTTGTCTAACGCCATCTACTTCCCATTGTATAACTCTTTGTCTTATATTTGCATTGTCCGCTTCTTGTTCGTCAATTAAAGCTTGACATGCAGTTGAATTTGGATGATTTGCTAGTGCCCAAGTTTTTGCTGAATCCCAGGTTGTAAAAACCCTTGCTCCTGCTCCAAGCTCATTATCATGTAATTTAAGTGCCATTATCCTGTTGGCCCTCCAGTAGCACTAACAGTAAATGCATTTGAACCAGTTGTATTAGCAATTGATCCTACACTACCACCTTGTGTTACTGCTGGGGTGCTATTAATATAAATGAATACTTCTGGTGCAGATGCTCCAGAAGCTGTGCCATCTGTGCCCATATTAACTGGACCACTATCATACCAATAAGTTAAATTACCAGTCCAATTACTAGTATCACCATATTCATACCATATTTGTGTAAGGTCCATTGTATTCTCTTTAAGCACACTGCTATCTGTACCTAAAAAATAAGCAACCGACCCATGGGTTGCTGATGCGTGTAAAGATTCCGTTCCACCTAATGCATTTGTAGTTTTATCTACACCATCAAGATATATTTTACTTAATGATGTTGAAGTACCGAATCTTGCATGGACTAATAAGTGATGCCAATCACCATCTACATACGTACCATTAAAACTGCTGCTTAAATTACCTGTTGAAAAAGATGTCCCACCCCCTCCAGAAAGACCAAATAAAAATGCTGAAATGCCGTTGTCTTTATGAAAAGCTACTTTTATATTTCCTTGGAAGTCGCCTGATCCGCTGCCTGGACCTTGTTTCAATATCTCACATTCATCAAAGGCTGAATCAAAATCAGCATCTACAGCTCTAAACCAACAAGCAAATGTCCAATCAGTTTCATCATGATCTGCTAATCCAGTAACTTTTTTAGCTGCTTCATTATTTCCATCAACTGCGCCTGCTTGTTTATAAAAGCCTAAATCAAATCCAGTATCAGCTGTTAAAATATGTTTTGCAAATCCTAAAGGCATTTATTATTTTCCTTATGCGTATGCTTTGGCTATGTTACCTAGATAATTAGTTCCGTCATTGAAAATAGTAACAACGTCGATTGCTGCACCTGCTGTTGATAATGTTGGAGTCCCACCAGCAAATTTCACAGCGGTCGAGCCCGATGTCCCCCAAGATGCTGTATTTGTTCCACCACCATCTTGAGTTACAATTAAAGTAACTGATTGACCTGTTCCTAAATTAGTAATATTAAATTCTGTATTTGAAGTAAGAGTTACTGTATGTATTGGACCACTTGCACAATCAACTGTAATTGTGCTGCTTGATGTTAAAGAATTTATAGTTTCTCTGTATTTGATTAGTGTTCCAATGTTAGATAAGTTTGTATCTGCATCTGTGTCAATTAAATATTTTGTTGCACCACCCCCTAGATCTCCGTAAAAGGCTGTTTCTTTTGTAATAGTTTCTGTTCCACCACCAGTTTCTTTACTAAAACCATCATAATGAAATCCTTTTGAGTCTGATACTAAAACTGTTTTTCCTGAACCAGCATTCATCCAAGCATCTGCCCAAACCATACTATATTGGTCAATAGTTATATTACTTGTTGGATTGTAGATATATCCCTCTGCTCCAATGTTCATAACATTACCAATTCGTCCAAGGTTAGTACTACCCGCTGAATTGTTTATATTACATTCTACAAATAATGGAGCTGCTCCACTCCAAGCACTTGTTGAAGTAGATTCTGATCCATTAAGATCTAAATTCATTCCTGTAGTTTGTCTAAATCTTGCTGATGAATTATTTACATCTGACCCATCTAATTTCAAATCTGAAAATGTATTATTATTATAATATCTTGCATTACCACTTGTCATTCCATCTAATGCAATGTCTTCATTATTATGAACTATATTGACTCCACGTGCATATCTTGAGCTAGAATTATATGCTGCTGTAACATCACCTACTTCAACAACTCCTGTTCCGTTTGCTTCTAATCGTAAATTATCATTACTTCTTGAAGTTGTTACCACATTATCCGTAATAGACACTGCGTCATTTCCTATTGTTCCTGTTGCTGTAATATTAGTTGTTGCTGTGATCGCTCCTGTTGTGGCTAAAGTGGAACCATCAAATTGTAAATTAGCTTCTCCAGCTAATGCATTTGCTCCAGTTACTGTTGCAACTGTGTTATTTGTTGAGCCTGATAATGATATATGAGTTTTACCATCAACATATGCTTTAATTGACTGTTGAGTTGCAAGTTTAACTGCAGAGTCAGATCCCATTGCATCTTCATCCAATATACCTGTTACAGTTGCTCCATCACCTGCTACACTTAAATTTTCTAATACAATAGTTCCTGATCCATTTGCATTTATTTCTAAATTAGCATTTGAAGCATTTGTTGATATTGTATTGTCTGTTATTGTAACTTGATCTAATGTACTTGCTCCAGTAACTCCTAGTGTTGTGCTAAAAGTACCAGCTCCAGTTACAGCTAATGTTGATCCGTCAAACGAAAGATTTCCTTCTGCTGTAATTGCTGATGTTCCATTTCCTGTTAATACTGCATTTGAGGTTAAAGATGATGCTCCTGTTCCGCCGTCAGCTACTGCTAAATCCGTAATTCCTGTTATAGATCCGCCTGTTGCAGTTATATCAGCAACTTTAAGATCCCCTGCGGATATTGTTATACCACCTGATTTATCAGCACCGGTAGCAGTTGTTGTTCCAAAAACAAATTCATCTGCAGATTCATCCCAAATCATACAAGCATTATTACCTGTTGATCCACGTTCAATTATAATACCTGAATCATTTAAACTTTGTGAAAGACCTGAATTTAATTCTATAATGTTATCTTCAATTGTAGTATTTGTTGTTGCTACTGTTGTTGTAGATCCACTAACAGTTAAATTTCCTGATATTGTTTGATTACCAGTTACGGCTAGAGTTGATCCGTCAAATTGTAAATTGCTTTCTCCTTGAATAGCGTTTGCTCCTGTTACAGTTGTAATTGTATTATTAGTTGAACCAGATAATGCTGTATGACTTTTTCCATCTACATATGCTTTAATTGACTGTTGAGTTGCTAATGATGTTGCACTATCCGTGCCCATTGCATCTTCATCTAATATTGTTGTAACTGTTGATCCACTTGTTCCTATTTTTAAATTTTCTAATACAATAGTTCCAGAGCCGTTGGCGCTGATTTCTAAATCTGCATTTGAAGCATTTGTTGATATTGTATTATCAGCAATTGTTACATTATCAATAACTGCATCACTCATAGTTGGCGCAGTTAAAGTTTTATTTGTAAGTGTATGTGAGCCAGTTTTAGTAACAACTGTTGAATCAATCGCAACTGTTAGTGTATTACTTGATCCAGCTGTATCAATACCAGTGCCGCCAGCAATATCTAAAGTTTCACTATCTAAATCAATGTTTAATGCGCCACCACTATCACCTTGAAAGTCTAAATCTTCTGCTGTTACTTTTGCATCAATATATGCTTTAATAGATTGTTGTGTTGCTAAAGCTGTAGCTGAATCAGTACCCATTGCGTCTTCATCTAGAATAGTTGTTACAGTTGAGCCACTTGTTCCTATTTTTAAATTTTCTAAATTTACTGTGCCTGAACCATTTGCATTTATTTCTAAGTTTGCATTTGAGGCATTAGAACTTATAGTATTATCACTGACTGTAACACCGTCAAGTGTGCTTGCACCAGTAACTCCTAGTGTTGTACTAAATGTTCCTGCACCAGTAACTGCTAATGTAGATCCGTTGAAAGTTAAATTTGCTTCACCCTGGATTGCACTTGCGCCGGTTACTGTTGTTATTGTGTTATTTGTTGAACCTGATAATGTTGTTCCTGCTGCAGCATTAATAGTTAAAACTCCGCCTGAATCTGTTGCTGTAGTAATGTTGGTGCCACCTTTAATTTCTAAAGTTGAATCCATTCCTACTTGTATTGTTGCTGAATCGTCTGCTACTACGCCAAAAGTGGCGTCACGTAAATTTAAAAAATTTGAATCTAATTGGTTGTGTGTAAGTTGGCTTCCTTTTGCAAGGTTATCACTTGTTACTGTTGTAGAGCTTATTCCACGTGTTGTTAGTTTTGCTTTTGTCATCTAGATATCCTCTGTTATTGTTCTTATTCTTTGCAACGTTATTTATTAGATATCTAAACGAATTATATTATTACTTTTGTATTTTTTTCTTTTAAGTTCTTCTTGTTGTTGTCTTTTTGCATTCCTACGATCAGTTACAATTTGTTCTTCTACTTTAAATTGTGCTTTTATCCAATCACTAGTAATTCTTTTATTATTTTCGTTATTCATTATAGTATGCTATTATAATTTGGCGTTGTTACATTAAATCTTATACAATTCCAGCTATCTTTAGTAAAAATCCAATCTTGATGCGTATGTTGATTACAAATAATTACATGCCATGCTCCAGTAGTTGGATTTAACCAACTATGAGTATTATCATGATTAAACAAAATCCTAAGTATCTTTTCCATTATTATAATCAGCTAATAACATTGCTATTTCTTGCATTGTAAAATATTTGTTAAGAGTTTTGATTGCCCATTGCATTGTAATGATACTTACCGCTTGATCCATTTCTTGTATTTCATCTGGGTTTTCACATCTTTGAATTTGGTAGTTTAGAAAGTTGTAAATGTCAGCTTCTAATCTTTTTATATTATCTTTATTCATTTAATTTAAGTCCTATTGAGTCTAATGCATTTTCAATTACTTGCACAGTTTTTTTTCCGCTGTTTGGTTGTGCTAATAGTGTTGATTTATTATAAACAATTAAATCATCTACAGTTTTAATACCTAATTTTTCTAAAATATTCATTGTTCTTATATTACTAAAACATATATCTTGCATAACTTGATCTTTTAATTTAGAACTTATATTTTTTATATATGTTTTTCTATTTAATTCCTTTTCTTTTTTAATTTTTTTTATTTCTATTTGTTTTAGAATTTTTAATCTATAATATTCTAATTGTTGTTGTTCTGCTTCTTGTTCTTTTTTCATATGTATTAAAGTCCTTCGTTGTTCTTTTACTTTTACTATTTCGTTTGGATCACATGTATTATACTTTTCTAATCTCTTTCTTATTGCTTCTCTGGAAACATTATATATAACACCCCATTCTGCTAATGATTTACCCGTTTGTTTTATCCATATACCACTATATTCGTTAATATACTTTTTAGCTAGATCTGGTAAGTCTTTATATGCAATACTTTTATTATGATATTGTTGTTCCCAACTACCCAAACAAACTCCTGTGTCTAGTTTAAGTATTGTTAAATCAAATCCTCTTTGAGTTTTTTTTTTATTACCTGAGGCTGTTAAACCGGCTCTCTGATTTTGTATGTACTTTATTTTTCTTTTTGCATTCCATATTTTTCTGTATGCTTGGCCTTTTAGTGATTTATAATATGCTTTAGCCGCTACTTTACGTCTTGCTATTATTTCAGGCCTTTGATAATATGCTTTACGTTTTGCTTTTGCTTCAGGCTGTTGACTATATGCTCTAGCCATTGCTTTACGTTTTGCTTTTGCTTCAGGTCTTTGATAATATGCTTTTACTTCAGGTCTTTGCATATATGCTTTCATATATGCTCTACGTCTTGCTATTACCTCAGGCTTTTGACTATATGCTTTATGATATGCTTTTATTTCAGGCTTTTGCTGATATGCTTTTTGATATGCTTTTACTTCCGGTTTTTGACTTTGTTTCATTATTCTTTTCCTATTGTTTTATTTTTTAGATGAGCCATAACTTTTAAGTATTGTATATAATGTCGCCATGGATGCCTTGTTATTGGATCTAAATCCTGTCTTACCGGTAGTCCTGCTTTATCATCTATAATTACATTCCATTTTTCTTGCTTGTACCATAGATTATCTAATTTATTTAAAAAGTCAATATCAAAATATAACGGTATTGTTACATCTAACTTTGTGCCTGTTCTATAATACTTCCAATTTTTCATTGGAATATTTTTATTTTGAGTAAGATTTTTTATTCTACGGTTTTTTACAGTATCTCTCATTTCTTTTCTAATTTTTTCTTCAACTCTTCTCAAATAAGTTTGTAATGTTTGACGATGCACTTTACCAAATACATGTATTTCATATTCAATATTATCTATATGTAATTCTTTTTGTATTATATCCCAAAACTTTGGCTTAGCAACTTCAACAGTATCTCTAGGCCAACTTGAATAAAAATTATTGTAAAAAGATTCTAATGTTTGCATTTTAATGCCTGCCTTCATTAACTAATTTTTTAATATTTTCAAGTGTCGGTGCATTACCATTATAAACTTCATATGGTGCTTCTCTAACCATTAGTGTTTTGAAACGTCTAGCTCCTGTTTTATCCTTTGCTGTGCCTTCTATTGTGCTAGGGTCGTCAGTCTTTATTATTAATGTTTGTTTAATGGGCGTTGATTCATTCCTATCTTTATAATACGGGTGAAAAGGATAGTGTTCTGTATATACTTTGTATATTGTCATTGTTGTTTCCTTTTTGCGTTAAGCAATTTTTTACATTGCGTAAATAAAAAAGCATTAGGAGTATAACACCAATTGGATGCGATCCTTTGGTCATTTATAGTTGTTTGACTCAACATTCCTGATATACTCCTTTTTGCTTCAATGTATATAACTCATTCATAGAATAAGCCATGAGATTCAGAACTAAAGTCATATACATCTTTTTTGGAATCACTAGTTCCTATCCCAACTTTTAACATTTTAAATTGAATATGCATTATTAAAATCTTTCATAATATCTTTCATAAGTTTAGAAGTCTTTCTTTTTTTAATTTTTTTACCGGTTGTAAAATCTACTAGATCTCTATTATCACCTAATCTTTGCTCTTCTTCATTTTCTATAACTTGTGCTATTTCTTCTTTTGTAAAATCATTTGGGTGCTCTGTAACTTGTTTTAACCAATGTGCCCAATCAACTGTATGTACTATTTTTGGACCTGGGTCTGGTTTCATGTTTCTTATTTTTTTTGCAAATTTTGAAAGTTTTACTTCAAAGCTTGAATCTTGTTTTTTATTTTGTTTTTTAATTTGTTTCATAATACTATTATACTACAATTATATAATTTTGTCAACCTATTTTATAAATTAGATTACCACATTATAGTATTGGGTAATATGGAAACCAAGTGACCAAGCACCCCAAAATACTAAAAAAAATTACAAGCAGTATAGACAATTACCAATTCAAGAATTCAGTGGGCGGCCTATGGTAATCTAATTGCATGGCAGGGGCTGACAAAAAGCTAAAAATAGTGTATAATAATATTATGTTTAACTTTAATAATAAAATAAAAAATCTAATTATAGATTTATTTGATCACTATAATATATTAAAGTTAAATTGTAAATCAACAATTAAACAGGAGGTATATTGGGTGGTGTATTAAGGGAGATAATACACCATTCAGAAATATATGAATAAAAATAATAATAAAAATAAAAATCATATCTACAGAGCACTAGGTAAGCCACCATACGAATATATAGAAAATATTAAAACATTTTCTTTTTTTGATATAGCTACATGGGGCCAACCGGCTAATGGTATTGTATATCATGTAGATGATATAAATGATAGCCAGCATGAAGATATTAAAAAATGGATGTCTCAGACTAATAATCTTATGTATCATGATGAAGATAGAGATGAATTAAGAATCGCGATACCATCCGACATTTATAAAATGTTATATGATATAGAGAGTGATAAGATCGCAAATTCATTAAAGATAATATAAATTAAAAGTTTAGTCCCAGGTTAATTGATATTGAAATAATTAACCTCCTCTGGGATTAAAACACTTAAGGATCATTCTTTTTATAATTTGTGTTTTAATTGTGGTCCTTAAAGTGTTAAATCGGGTTACATTAAGGTCTAATGTAACCTTTATTCCACCCTTAATACACTACTAATACTGTTAGAACCATTTAATACGATTCATAAGAATAGTTTATACGGTGAAATATGGTTTTGAACAGTGGCTGGTAAGGCCTGCCTATTTTCCATATACATATATTAGATACTATTAGCACAGTTTTATTGCTTTCTTGAGCATTACAACTACAGGTTTAGACCTACTTTTTGGTTCTAATCTTGGTCTTTTATGTTACTATCTAATACACCAAATACACCAAATATACCAAGATCAACTACTGCTTTAACAATGTCCATACACAATCCTTATGCAATTGCTTATTAATAACAGGTTCTTTAAGTATCCATAGTATAAATTCATGACTCTTAATCCATTCATCTATTTCCCAATATTGATCCTTATCAACATCTATAAAGCCATCTATACAATACTTAAAAGCTGGTTTGGTAGAGTTTCCTATGAATGGATCTACTAATATGAGTGCTTTTTGTTTTAACGCTTTTAAGGTCGTAGAGACCTTAACTAATACCCGTAATGATTGCATAAGTTGCTTATATTCTTCATTATGTGAGGGTTTCATACGCATATTTAAAGGTAATTTAATTCATAAAAGTAGGTTTACAAAATTATAAAGTATGTTATAATAGTATTATGAAACAAAATAATAAAGAAACAATTAAAATAGTAGTATTAAATGATGGTGAAACATGGACAGGAATCAATGGTACATTTGTATATGAAATTACACAACAAGCATTAGACGAGCTTGAAGAGGGTGATACAAATATTAATGACATTGATAAAAAGGAAATAATAGATGCCTGGCCTGTGCAGGCAAGATATTAAATGAAACATATAAAAAAACTTGCAATTGGAACACTTATTACTTTACAGGCTTGTGCATATAATCCAGTAATTGATACTGCCGGTAGAAGCGGTACATTTACTAATGATATGGCTCGTGAAATTACTAATGATGTCCAACACTGTCAAAAATTAGCAGATAAAAATACATTTAGATTGTATGACTCTGCAAATCAAGTATGGGGATCATATTTCCACTATGCTACATTAGGTATAATTCCATTAAGAGAATGGAAATATAAAACTCGTGTCCAAGACTGCTTAAAAGGCAGAGGACACTCGGTGATCAAATAAATACATTTAACTATACAATTGCTTATTTCTATTACACGTAGCTTCAAGCTTGACCATTGTATAGTTAAAAAAGGGGTTGATCACAATTCTTATGTCTTTGCAAAATACGTATAACTGTGTTGATTGACCCCTTAATAACATTAAACCACCCAAAACTCACATATTAAAAGCACATACAAGCACACACATCAACATTTTTACATGATTGAGTATATTGCTACACTCTTTTTTTTATGTATATGTTAAAGTTTGATATATAATAGTAACAGGCACGCAAAGGCACATTCAGGCACAAGTCCCAATAATAAATTAAGAGTTATACACCCTCTAATTGTATAGAATTGACAATTCGAAATACCGTCACACGAAGTATTAAAACTATGTGTAGTAATGCTAACGTTGGTTGGAAATTTACAATGTTAGATATTATAAACTATAACTTTAAGTTATGCACAGTATTCCTGCCGTTTATAATAATGGAAGTTGGATATGCTTTATTAAGCAGCACGTTAGATATTAAAACCC